>Ga0164295_10002865_pt1 | contig 14021 bp, 17 predicted proteins | sample GEODES006metaG_FD_111798 | JGI IMG/M metagenome (GOLD analysis project Ga0164295, IMG submission 111798) | Oligotrophic lake water microbial communities from Sparkling Lake, Wisconsin, USA - GEODES006 metaG | ecosystem: Environmental > Aquatic > Freshwater > Lake | place: USA: Sparkling Lake...
ATGCACCAAAAACAATTAAATCAAACGTGAAAAAAACCATTACCCATGCCAGCTTACGATAGCGATCACTGCCGCGCGACAAATACACCAAGGTCGCAGGCACCAAAGCCACGAACAAACCTTTAAGGGCTAAGGCTATCCACATAGCATCAGCCTATGCTGGACGCCTTGAGCAGACGCGAAATATCTTTTTTGATTTTGTTAGCGTCGGGATCTTTAGGAAAACGCATCATCAAGTTACCTAGTGGATCAATCATGTAAAGATGATCACTAGCTTTAGTGCCTTGCGCTACCGGCAGCCAAGCAGCCAATTTTTGGGCATCAACGCGTAAAAACTGTGTGCCATCGTATTCTTTCATTTGCGCGATATCGAGCGGCGCATCATCGGTAATTAACCACACACGCTCGATGCGATCCATCCCTTTACCTTGCGTTAAACGCAGCTGACGCATGTAATATAATTTTTGCGTACAAGCCTTCTGGCAATCTGCTGAATCTATCTGCAGCAATATCCATTTACCTTTAAATTGCTCCAAATTCGCAGGTTTGCCATCGAGTGATGCGCCGCCTAAATCAGGAATTGGATAGTTGCGCGGATCAATTATTTCACCGTAGTTGGTGCGACCCTCTGGCTTGATCACGTAATACGTTAGATACGAAAAAATCATCGGCGCAGCGCAAATCGCCAAGACAAGAAAAAACATCTTGCGACCTCGGCTGGGCGCCTTAGTTTGAGTGACTTCAGTTGCTTGCACGTTTAAATCCCGTCAATAGAAAAAAAACAGCGGCAACCAGCGCCAAGCTATACCACTGGAATGCATAGCCTTTGTGTTTGTCGATACCGACCGATGGTATGGGCCAGTCGCGCACTAAACCATCCGCTGCGTCGTTAGTTTGCTCAATTATAAAAGTTTGTAACGATAGTTTGCTGGCGCGGGCAAACTCTTCGACATCGACATTCTGTGCAATAGATCCAGGCTGTAGTGCGGCGGCTTCGCCCAGTTGCATCACTTTACCGGTTGAAGCCCGCACACGACCCTCAAGGTGAGTCACGCCCTCGGGCACTGTAATCGTTGGAATATGTTCGCGATTAATGGCATCGCGTGGAAACCACCCGCGCATAACCAGTACCGACTGCTCACTTCCCGCCAACTTGAAAGGCATTAAAAGATAGAAGCCGGCCCTACCTTGATAAGGACGGTTGTCTAAATATACTGCCCAAGAAGCAATGAATTCACCCTTGGCCATAACACGACGAAATTCTTCTGGGGTCTGTTCTGGCGCCAGCGCATTCGAGTTAACCGGTGCGAATTCAGCGCGCATCAACATTTGCTCCTGTAGAGCCAGTTTTTGTTCTGCACGCCTAAGCTGCCAATTGCCGAGCGATATGCCAACGGCCACCACTAATGCAGCAGCCAAAAAAGGGGCCCATCGGAAACGAAAGCTTAATCGCATTAGAATGTAGGTAAAAGTAAGGTACTAATTATCTACTGAAGTTGACCTCTGCGCTGCGGCGCTATTCAATGCGCCTCCCCTTATGAAAATTCTTGTTGCTCTCGGCTTTATCTTAATCATCGCCAGTCTGGGATCCGCACTTTTTTTTCTGATGCGCGACAAAGGAAAAAGTAATCGCACCGTGTACGCGCTAGCCTTGCGAGTAGGATTTTCAATTCTGGTGTTTTTACTTTTGCTGATAGCTCATCACTTAGGCTACATACAACCCACAGGCATCATGTATTAAAAGCAGGTCGCACCAGTAAAAAAGCCGCACCGAAGTGCGGCTTTTTTTATGCCTTGTTTCTTACAGCCAGTACACCACAACGTACAAGCCAAGCCAGACCACGTCAACGAAGTGCCAGTACCACGCAGCACCTTCAAACGCAAAATGGTGGTCCGCTGTGAAGTGACCTTTCATCACACGGTACAAAACAACCGACAACATAATCGCACCCATGGTCACGTGGAAACCGTGAAAACCAGTCAGCATGAAAAAGGTTGAACCGTAAATACCCGATGTCAGTTTCAGATTAAGTTCGGAATAGGCGTGGTGATATTCATAGGCTTGAAAGCCCATAAAAATCGCGCCCAGCAATATCGTCGTCGCCAGCCAGATAGCCGTCTTGCTGCGATCACCCACGCGCAATGCATGATGAGAGATGGTTAATGTCACACCCGACGCCAGCAGCAACGCTGTGTTGATGGTTGGGATAGGGAATGGGCCCATCGTTTCGAATTTTTCGATGGTGCCAGCGGGACCCGTGTTACCCCAGTTAGCCGCAAAATCAGGCCATAAAAATTTATGATCAAGGTCAGCTAACCAAGGCATCGAAATCGAACGCGCATAAAACAGGGCGCCAAAAAACGCCCCGAAGAACATGACTTCGGAAAAAATAAACCAGCTCATACTCCAACGATACGACGTATCGATGCGAGTGTTGTACAGGCCACCTTCAGATTCGGCGATTGCATCCCCAAACCAGAAATACAACACGGTGAGCGCTGCCAAAATACCAATAAGATTCAAAGGCATACCAAAGCTATAGCCATTGACCCAGCCCGATGCACCGGCCATCGTCACTAGCAGTGCGGTGCCCATCAGTACTGGCCATTTGGAAGGACCCGGAACGAAGTAATACGGCGCTTGGCCTTGTTGAGTGCTCATCGACTTCCCCTGATTACAGTGTTCAAAAATTTACTCTTGTTGCAGAAATGGCTTATTAATTTTTTCGAGCTACTTTGCCACTACTATTTTTACTAGCGTTAGCAGCGCGAACACAAACAATACTGCCGCAATCACACCGACAATAATGACGTGCAGCGGATTCAAGTTTTGCGTGTCTTCTTCAAAACCACTTTTCTTGCGCACACCAAAGAATGACCACAGTACCGCTTTCACTGTTGCGCCAAATGACATCTTGCGCTGCGTTGCTTGCTTCAAATCGTCCACTACTATCGCCTCTCAGCTCGCCTTACCCTTGGCCCCAACCTCGAAGAAGGTATACGACAAAGTAATCGTCTTTACATTCTTCGGTAACGCGGGGTCAATATAAAAACTGACCGGCATTTGCCTAAGCTCATTCGGTGCCAGCGTTTGCTGCTTAAAGCAAAAACATTCCAGCTTACGAAAATGCGCCGCGGCTTCTTGCGGAGCATAGCTAGGAATCGCCTGCGCTTCCATCGCTCTGTTCTGCGTGTTCACCACTTCATACACCACCTGAGCCATCTCACCGGGGTGTACTTGAATACTGCTCACCATAGGCTTAAACCGCCAAGGCCCGGTGGTATTCGCATCGAATTCCACCGTGATTGTTCTGCTAGTGTCTACCTGCGTATTCGCAGGCTTCACATTCACTGTTTCCTGCACAGCAAGCACATTAATACCTGTTAGCTCGCATATCTTTTTGTACAAGGGCACCAGCGAGTAACCAAAACCAAACATCAGTAGAACCACGACTGCCAGCTTGCCCAACATGCGCACATTGCGTCGTTGGCGACGCTGGCCAGGCGCCTCTTCAATTGCCGTCATAAATTAGCGCAGCAGCGAATGTTTGATAATCACGCCAAGAAAAAAAACAACTGCCACTGATAACAGGATCAACGCTGTGCGCAGGTTACGTGAATTACCTGAACTACTTGAATTACTTTGCTCAGACATATAAATCCTTGCGGCTGATACAACTCAAAAGCGACACCGGCAGCACAGGCTGCCGGAATCGATAGTTACTTGAACGTCGGTGGTGTTTCAAACGTATGGAATGGTGCAGGACTAGGAACAGTCCACTCCAAACCTTCAGCGCCATCCCATGGCTTGTCCGCCGCTTTCTCACCACCACGAATCGATGGCAACACCACGAAGAACAAGAAGTACACCTGCGACAGACCAAATCCAAATGCGCCTATGGAAGCAATCATATTGAAGTCAGTGAACTGAGCAGCGTAATCAGCGTAACGACGTGGCATACCCGCTAAGCCCAGGAAGTGCATAGGGAAGAAGGTCACGTTAAAGGTCGCCAACGACGCCCAGAAATGGATCTTGCCGCGCGTTTCGTTGTACATGAAACCTGTCCACTTTGGACCCCAGTAATAGAAACCGGCGAACAGTGCAAACAAGGAACCTGCAACCAACACATAGTGGAAATGAGCCACGACGTAGTACGTATCTTGCAGCTGAATATCGACTGGAGTAATCGCGAGGATCAACCCTGTAAAACCGCCCATCGTGAAGACAAAAATAAAACCAACGGCCCACAGCATTGGCGTTTCAAAGGTCATTGAACCTTGCCACATAGTCGCGATCCAGTTAAACACTTTCACGCCTGTTGGCACAGCAATCAGCATAGTTGCGTACATAAAGAACAGCTGACTTGTCACTGGCATACCCGTTGCAAACATGTGGTGCGCCCACACGATGAACGACAAAATCGCGATTGAGGATGTAGCGTAAACCATCGATTCGTAACCAAACAGTGGCTTACGAGCGAACGCTGGAATAATCTGAGAAACGATGCCGAACGCCGGCAAAATCATGATGTACACCTCAGGGTGACCGAAGAACCAGAAAATATGCTGGTACATCACAGGGTCACCACCACCGGCGGCATTGAAGAACGAGGTACCGAAGTGACGATCTGTCAGCGTCATCGTGATCGCGCCAGCCAACACCGGCATTACCGCGATCAAAAGATACGCAGTGATCAACCATGTCCACGCAAACATAGGCATCTTCATCAGCGTCATACCAGGAGCGCGCATATTCAAAATCGTCGTAACGATATTGATCGAACCCATGATAGAAGAAGCGCCCATGATGTGCATGGCGAAAATACCCATGTCCATGCCGATGCCCATCTGCGTGCTCAACGGCGCATACAGAGTCCAGCCCGCTGCCGTCGCGCCGCCTGGCACCAAGAAAGAAGTTACCAACAAAATAGCTGCAGGTGGCAACAGCCAGAACGAAAAATTATTCATCCGAGCAAAGGCCATATCAGCTGCGCCGATCTGGAGTGGAATCATCCAGTTAGCAAAGCCAACGAAAGCCGGCATGATCGCGCCAAATACCATAATCAGGCCGTGCATGGTGGTCAACTGATTGAAAAACTCAGGCTGAAACAACTGCAGACCTGGCATAAACAACTCAGCACGAATGCCGAGGGCCAGCACACCACCTGTTAGCAGCATGGCGAAAGAAAACCATAAATACAGCGTACCGATATCTTTGTGATTGGTAGCGTACAACCAGCGACGCCATCCATGAGGATGATGATCGTCGTGCGCGTGATCGTCAGCGTGACCGTGGGCGTGATCCATTGTGCTCATCTGTTTCTCCTGATTTCTCGATTACTTACGCGCAGCTAGCACTTCGGCCGGCTGAACAATATTGTCGGATGCTTTGTTATTCCAGCTATTCCGTGTGTAGGTAATAACAGCCGCAATCTCAGTGTCGGACAAAGTCGCTTTCCATGCAGGCATAGCATTTTTTCCGTTCAACATAATCGCGATCTGTCCGTCTTGCATACCATTGACAACTTGTGATCCATCCAGTGCCGGGAAGGCACCTGGCACACCTTTACCGGTGGCCTGATGGCAAGCAACGCAATTCGCTGCATACACTTTTTCACCGCGCGCGGCTAAATCAGCCACTGCCCAGGTCTTATTCGGATCGTCTGAGCTGGAAGCCATAGCTGTCTTTTGCTGAACTACCCATGTTGCGTAGTCTTGCTCGCTTACCACCTTAACAACGATAGGCATAAATGCATGCTCTTTGCCACACAACTCATAGCAATTACCGCGATAGGTGCCGATTTTTTCTGCTTTAAACCAGGTGTCACGCACAAAACCAGGGATCGCATCTTGTTTCACGCCGAATGCCGGCACGCCCCAAGCGTGAATCACATCATTGGCAGTGGTGACTATACGGATTTTTTTGTTGACCGGAACAACTAGAGGATGATCAACTTCCAGCAAATAATTCTCGCCTTTGGCCGCTTCACCGCGAACCTGCTCACGAGGAGTCGCTAGCGCAGAAAGAAATGCAACCCCTTCACCTTCACCTTTAAGGTAATCGTAGCCCCACTTCCACTGCATCCCAGTCGCTTTGATCGTGATGTCAGCGTTGGATGTGTCCTTCATTGCCACCACAGTTTTTGTCGCTGGCAAGGCCATCAAAATAACAATAATGAACGGCACCACTGTCCAAGCAATCTCTACCGTCGTACTTTCGTGGAAATTAGCCGCCTTGTGACCAACAGATTTGCGGTGCTTAAGAATGGAATAAAACATCACTCCAAACACAGCAACAAAAATCACTCCGCAAATAACCATCATCCAAACATGAAGCTCATAGATGTCGGCTGCAATAGCAGTGACCGGTGATTGGAAATTCAGCTGATGCACTGCCGGCCCACCAGTCATGTCGTTCACTGCCAACGAGGAACCAGACATCAAAAGTCCAGTAGCCATTAATAGCGAGGAGAGTAGGTGCTTCGCGTGTTTCATAAGGTCCTCAAAAGCCTGATTGAAATTCTGTTTTGTAAATTAGTTCAAACTGCTGCGGTAGCGGATCGGTAATCCATCAACCCACTGCGTAATTCTTGTGCAAACTGATGTCGCTTGCGCTCGGTCAAAAATCGACCCACTTCAATCCGATCACCATTCGCTTCTAATGCAATCAAACGATGTCGCAGAGCCGGTATCTCGATTCGGGTTCGCCGCGGATCCATGCGAACTTGGTGAACGCGTTCCGCTTCAACCAATTCGACCACTAATCCATCATCACCGAGAACGACGGACTCTTTGTCTCCCGCATGACGGCCGAAATACACAAATGCACAACCCACCGCCAACATCTCCAGCACTGCAAACAACATAATTACCCAAGCGCCGTAGACCATAAAATACAACGCAACCAGAAATGATGCTGAACACAAGGCCAAATACGCTTTGAACAGCTGCTTCGGAGCAATCGAGCAATTTTTCTTAGAAATCCACTCTCGCGTAGGCATGTCAGTGCACCAGACCAGTAAATACTTGAAATAAGGGGCAAATAAAGCCCGAGGAGTATAAGGCAAAAGCATAAATGCAGCCAAGTAATATACCCAGCATTTCAAGCCTCAACTCTTTAGTCTTCTTTCAAACTGTCGGTTTAAATCTTCCTATCTTTGAATTCAATGATGGACTCTCCGGCACGAGTCTTTTTGGGCCTTGGTAAAAACGCATGGCCGTAAATCACTTCAACCGTAAGTGAAATTTGCTCATCTGAGCTCTTTTGCTGATTTAGCGCGTTACTCAAGGCATTCCAGCGCTGTCGCCCAACCAATCCATTTGGGCGCTCTAGCATTGGATTCCCGCCGAAAGCTCTCACATCGGAAAGTAATTTATCGGCTGATGAATACGTGATATTCAGCTTTTCCATATCCATGACCGGATCTGCGAAGCCAGCCTCAACCAACATGTCGCCATAGTCATGCAAATCAACAAATGGCAACACCGGCGGGCGAATACTCAGGCTGGAATACGCCTCTCTCAGCTGCAAAAATGTATCTGGCCCGAAAGCACTGAACATCAGCAAACCGTCGACGCGCATCACGCGCGCCCATTCCCTAATGACTTTATGCGGCTGGGGATGCCAGTGCAACGCCAGATTCGACCACAACAAATTCGCGCTAGCCGCCGCCAAAGGTAGCTCACTGAATTCGGCGCAAGTCAGAGTGATGGGCGAGCGCTGAAAAGCATTTAATTTCCAGCGACTAAGTAACTTGCGCATCAGTGAATACGATTGCACGCTGCGATGACGCGCTTTCTGCAGCATGTTGGGTGAAATATCGATACCCAGCAGATCCGCCGCGGGGAAAGCCTGCGCCAGCGCCATCAAATCATCGCCTTCACCGCAGCCTGCATCGAGCACACGCTCGGGTTGAATTTTTATCAGCGATAGCCGCTCAAACATGCGGCCGGAAATTTCTCTGCGAAGAAATTGCGATGGCTCGCAACGCAGCGGCTGTGCAAAAAGCCGCTGCACGCGCGCCACAGAAATCGGTGCACTGAATTGATTGTCGCGAGATTTATCCGGCATGGAATGCATCAAAGTAAAAACATCAGATGCGAAAGAAGTAAGGTGCCAGTGTACCGCAGGGCCTATTTCTTCACAGACCCCATCGTCAACATCAATTATGCAAATTACTAAAGCTTCGCCGAACTCGATACTGCGCCTGCGACAACTCGCACTACGAATGCTGGATGAACTTATGCCTAGCGCCTGCACTTTATGCGGCGGTAAAAGCCACGATGCAATTTGCCCTCGCTGCTGTAAGCAATACGCTAACAGCTACGCTGCACGCTGCACTTGTTGTGCGATTCGATTACCCGAACGTAGCCAATCTACGGAGTGCGGTAGCTGCTTAGCCCGCCCCCCGGCATTTGATTTAACCTTCGCAGCTAGCGACTATGCGCCACCGATAGATCAGTTACTGCAGGCTTTAAAATTCCACGCAAAATTACCACTGGCTAAAGCATTCGGTCGTCTCTTGAGCGAGCTACCTGTACCAAGCCACACCGCTGATCTCATCATCGCCGTACCGCTTTCGCTAGACCGTTTGGCTGAGCGTGGATTCAATCAGTCGCTTGAAATTGCACGCGCCTTAGCGCAGCACTGGAAACTGCCGCTGGCGACTAATGTTTGTCTGCGTGTTAGACATACTCAAACACAGGCCTCCCTACCTGTGCATCAAAGGCGGGTTAACATGCGCAACGCATTCGCAGTACAAAACAGTCAACTCATTGTCGGCAAGCGTATCCTGCTTGTTGATGATGTGATGACCACTGGTCATACACTAAATGAATTAGCTGATTGCCTCAAACGTCACGGCGCCGCACACGTGACGAATTTTGTCGTTGCAAGAACACCCATACGTTGAGTTTTTTAGCGGAGAACACTGTGTTTCATGTCGTATTAGTTGAACCGGAAATCCCTCCCAACACCGGCAATATCATTCGCTTGTGCGCCAACACAGGAACGGTACTACACCTAATCGAACCCTTAGGCTTTCCTTTGGACGATGCAAAAATGCGCCGCGCCGGTTTGGATTATCACGAGTACGCTGACATGCAAGTCCACGCAAATTGGTCCGCTTTTATGGCAGCCACCCAACCGGATCCCTTGCGCATTTTTATTCTGACTACCCACGGCTCAGCGCTCTTTTCTAGCACCCACTTTCAACCTGGTGATGTGTTTGTATTTGGCTCTGAAACGCGCGGCCTGAATCCAGAATTACGCGACTCCTTCCCCTCTGCGCAACGCATACGATTACCCATGCGACCTGATAATCGCAGCCTTAATCTCTCCAATTCGGTTGCTATCACGGTCTATGAAGCGTGGCGCCAAAATGATTTCGCGGGTGGTGGCTGAATTAACCTCGAACCTAAATGCCAGCAGACTTATAATTTTGCTTTCCCAACGTTACTCACACTAGGAATTCACCATGCTTAAACACGTCGTTGTAGGATTTTTTTTTCTGCTGTTGATAGCCAGTACTCAAGCCCAAGTTGTCAAGGCAGGTGATCTCGTGATTGAACATGCGCATGCTCGCGCCACCAAGGGCAACATGCCCAACAGTGCGTCCTTTCTGCAGATCGCCAACAAAGGTAAAGCAGATGATGCTTTATTGTCGGCGAGTGCAGCGATCGCTGAGCGTGTTGAGCTTCATACGATGAGCATGGAAGGCGATGTGATGAAGATGCGTGCGGTCGACAGCATCGATCTAAAAGCAGAAAACACGATTAGCATGAAACCCGGTCAAGGCCCTCACGTGATGCTATTTGGACTGAAAAAACCCTTAAAGGCGGGCGACAAATTTCCGCTGACGCTGAATTTTCGTAAAGCGGGTGCTGTTGAAGTGTCAGTCGACGTGATGGACATTGCCGCTCACGGCAAGCATGGCTCTGGCCATGGTCACGAAGAACACAAACACTAAGCAATTAGACCGCTGGGCTGGCTTGCGGTACCAGCCTAGCATTAGCCTCTTTTCGGTAGCGATTCAAATCCTGAACCGACTCAAACGAGCGCTCAAACAACAGTGACAGATTGTGCAGTATGCGATCGATCACTTTCTTTTCCCACTCGCCATCAAACTGTATTTGCTTATCAAGCCATCCCTCTAACCAATCAGGATCCGGCAATCGACTCTGTATCGTATCGTTAGGATACAGCGCTTGATTCACATGCAAATTCGTGGGATGCAGGGGCTTATCAGTACGACGCGCAGACGCCATCAATACGCCAATTTTAGAAAACGCCGCACGTGCGCTATCGCCTGATTCTTGCAGCGCTTTTTTCATATAGCGCAGATAAGCGCCACCATGACGCGCCTCATCTTGGCTAATGATTTTGTAAATTTGTTTAATGACGGGCTCGGTGTGCCAATCCGCTGCGCAGCGATACCAGTGATTCAATCGCACTTCGCCGCAAAAATGCAGCATCAGCGTCTCTAATGGGGGGGCTGGGTCAAATTCAAAACGCACGTTGTGTAATTCTTCTTCGGTCGGGACCAACTCAGGACGAAAACGTCGCAAGTACTCCATCAATACCAATGAATGTTTTTGCTCTTCGAAAAACCAAACGGACATGAACGCGGAAAAATCACTGTCATGTCGGTTATCGCGTAAAAACATTTCGGTTGCTGGCAAGGCCGCCCACTCGGTGATTGCATTCATCCGTATGGTTTGTGCCTGCTCATCCGATAATTGACTGGCATCGAACTGATCCCATGGAATATCTTTTTCCATGTTCCAGCGTACTTGTTCCAGCGAGCGAAAGAGTTCGGGATACAGCATAGGTGATGGCCAGATTTGTTGAATGTAAGAATTTTACCAACAAAGAGTGACAGTACGATTGCGAATATGGCTTAAAAATATTGAGCAATCAAGTAAGCAAGCACTGACTTTGATGATAAATGACTATTTTGATAATGATCTTTGCGCAAAACAGCATGGGGCTACAAAGTGTCGATCGTATCCAATATCTGCTGGGCATGCAGTTTCACCCGCTCTCGCTCCTTAGCATCTAACTTTTGTAAATTCTTCGTCATCAAGGCGGTACGTGGATTTGATGACAGGGTCGCTTCATGGTGATCAATAAAATTCCAGTACAGCGTGTTGTAAGGGCAGGCGTTTTCACCCGCACGCACCTTGGGATCATATTTACACGAGCCGCAGTAATTACTCTGGCGGCCAATGTAAGCGCCACTCGCTACATACGGCTTACTGGTAAATCGACTACCGCAGGCATGCAAAGCCATACCCGCCGTGTTGGGTAATTCAACCCATTCAATCGCATCGACATAAATCGCTAAAAACCAGTCGCCTACTTGTTGCGGCGATAGCTGAGCCAGTGTCGCAAAATTTCCAATCACCATCAGTCGTTGTATGTGATGGGCATAGCCCCACTCCAAGGTTTGTTTCAAGCTATCGCGCATACAGGCCATATCCGTTTCACCGGTCCAAAACCACGCCGGTAAATCGTGCTCAGCTTGGTAGTGATTCGCCTCTTTCATACGCGGCATATCTAACCAATACACACCACGAATAAATTCGCGCCAACCCAGCACCTGACGAATAAATCCCTCAGCACTTTCCAAACTCACCTTGCCCTGCTGATAGGCCTGCTCCACCGCCTCAATCACTTCGCGCGGATTCAGCAAATGCAGGTTCAATGCTGCCGATAGCAGTGAATGCCAACCCAGCGGCGTATTGGTCCACATCGCATCTTGATACTGACCAAACGAGGTCAACCGCGTATCGACAAATACGTCTAGCGCATGCAATGCCTGCTCACGAGTCACTGGCCAGGCGAAATTTTTAAGTTGACCTGGGTGATCAGGGAATATTTTTTCGACTAACTGAATCACTTCCTCGGTGACTGCATCAGGCTCGAAAAAGGCAGGTTCCGGTATCGCACCCGGCCCTGTGCGTTTTGGATAAGCGCTGCGATTGTCTGCATCAAAATTCCATTGACCGCCGACGGGTTCATCGCCCGCCATCAAGACATTAAATCGCTTGCGCATCACGCGATAAAAAAACTCTAAGCGTAGCTCTTTTTTACCCTTACCCCACTGAGCAAATTCGGTTCTACTGCAGAGAAATTGCGTGTCATCCAGCATGCGCAGTGTTACGCTTTCTGCACTACACACCGCCACTATCATTTCTTGCATTCGCCACTCACCTGGCTCAACCACACGCAGCGCTTGCGGTTGATGGCGCTGCAAAGCGATGGTCAATCGCTCCGCAAAACCGGGTGGGTAAGGATCATCTAATTGAATGTAATCAAACGGCCAGCCACGCGCGGCCACTTGATTGGCAAAATGACGCATAGCCGATAGGAACAGCGCAATACGCGCCTTGTGCGACCAGACATACTTAGCTTCACCCACCGCCTCTATTAACAACAGACTATCCTGAGCCGGATCGAAATTTTCTAAAGCAGGACTATCGAAATTTAGCTGGTCGCCTAGGACCAAAATGAGGTTGCGCATGAATCTCTTAAATTAACTATTGCTGTTACACGAACTTTTAACCGTGACCGATGCCAAAAGCGCAGAAAATTTCAAAAATAAAAACGGTTGCTTGGCTTGCAGATGCCTTGCACCCAATCTTTAGGAATACGCTAGAATGACTCACCAGTTTAAGTTAAAACCTTCGGGTATAGATCAAACATGACTAAATTACTAGCGAAACCGCAAGCTAAGACTATTCTCTTAATGTTGGCCGCTGCCTGCACACTGGCACCCACGGCCAATGCAGCGGAAGAGTGTCCGACACTGCTGAATCACAAATTCAATCGCTTGCAAGACGATTCCCTCCAAAACCTGTGTCAGTACACTGGGAAAGTCACGCTTGTGGTAAACACAGCCAGCTATTGCGGCTTTACCTCGCAATACGAGGGTTTAGAAAAACTGTACGCGAATTACAAGGATAAAGGCTTGGTTGTGCTTGGCTTCCCATCGAACGATTTCAGCCAAGAACCAGGCAATAGTAAAGAAATTGCCGATTTTTGTTACAACACCTATGGTGTGAAATTCCCTATGTTCGCGAAGTCCTCCGTCAAAGGTAAAGAAGCGAATGCTTTGTTTGCTGCCTTGGTAAAAGCTGGCGCAAAGACACCTTCATGGAATTTCAATAAATATTTAATTGATCGTGACGGCAAATTGGTCGGCAGTTACGGCAGCACCACGCGCCCCGATGAAAAAGCCTTTGTAAGCGCACTGGAAAAGGCGCTGGCTAGCCAATAGTCTCGCAAAGCGCATTGAACACGATGCGCAAGTCATACCCCGTTTTAGCTGCGACGCCTCCCGATACGTTCGGTGGCCACGTGAGGGCGATCTTCCCCCATTTGTATTTCTCCCTGACTGGCGTCGCTGCTTTTTTATTTTCCGATAGACTCAAGCTAGGCACTGTGTGTTTGCATCCTTAGCAAAAACCAGTTCGAGTAGTCTTTTATCTCCCACCGTTTGGATTACGCATGAAAGTCGCCGTTATAGGTTCAGGTATTTCGGGGCTGTCAGCTGCATGGCGGCTATCGCGCGACGGCCATGAAGTTTCTTTATTTGAAGCAGGCTCTTATTTTGGTGGGCACACCAATACCGTAGCCGTCACTCTCGATGGGATCACGCATGGTGTAGACACGGGCTTTTTAGTCTTTAATCAGCGCACCTATCCCAATTTGATTCAGCTGTTTAATGAATTGAAGGTCGAAACAGCAGCCAGTGACATGTCATTCGCCGTAAAAATTCCACTGCCCGATGGCAGCACGCTGGAGTGGGCCGGCGCAAATCTCGATACCGTCTTTGCTCAGCGGCGCAACTTGTTCAATCTGCCATTTTTGCGAATGCTAAAAGATATCGTTCGTTTCAATCGACAGACCACTGCGATGGCTAAGATCGACGGCAAGCTCGAGTCGATTTCGGTTGGTGAGTTTCTCGATCGCCATAATTACAGTAGCGAATTTCGTCACTGGTATTTGCTGCCCATGG
>Ga0164295_10002867_pt1 | contig 14017 bp, 3 predicted proteins | sample GEODES006metaG_FD_111798 | JGI IMG/M metagenome (GOLD analysis project Ga0164295, IMG submission 111798) | Oligotrophic lake water microbial communities from Sparkling Lake, Wisconsin, USA - GEODES006 metaG | ecosystem: Environmental > Aquatic > Freshwater > Lake | place: USA: Sparkling Lake...
CAAAGGACAAGCCCAAAAAGTACACTCCCGCCATGAACGGCGTAAGCGGAATCATCCGCTTGTACGACTTCAGCGCTCCTGACGCCAACGGCGACATCGTTGACTTTGCAAGGTACTGTGGGAAAGTGGTCCTCGTCATCAATGTGGCCTCGCGATGCGACTTTACGGGGCCCATGTACGATCACATACGCGAGCTTCAGAACCGATTCGGCGCCGATGACGACTTCAAGATCCTCGCGTTCCCTTGCAACCAGTTCCTGAAGCGCGAGCCCTTGTCAGCCGTCGAAGTCTGCCGATTCGCCGAGGATAAGGGCATAAAGGTGGGTGCGACTGTGCACATCTATGACAAGGTTCACGTCGCAGGAAAGTCGGCTCACCCACTGTGGAAGTGGCTAAAGGCGGAGCGATCCGACCCGGCTTGCTGGGGACGCGAAATCAAGTGGAACTTTACGAAATTCTTGATTGACAGGCAAGGTCGTGTGGTGCGGCGCGTGATGCATTTTAACAAGATGCCAGAGCAGCTAATCGCGGATCTGCTTGGCTTTGCAGATATCGAGCAAGGGTCGCATGTAGCGCCTCTGATCCCGAAGGCAGCTAAAGCAACCAAGGCTGTGAAGGCACCACCTGGGCCGCATCCCTCACTGAACGCGTGCCGTCGGGCCGCCATTGCTGTGGACAACCGATCTTCCGAGGAGGCAGGGGCGTGGTTGGATGAGCACATTGATGACGCCGACATTGACGAACCCATCCAAGGCGATGCGACCCGAGCGATCGTGGAGCACCTTCGCAAGCTGCGGTATGAAGACGAAAAGCCTCCCGTGAAGCCTCCTTTACTCGTGATGCACTTCAACAAGGAGACTGGTCAGTCCCTACGACGCGTAGGGAGCTCACCTCGGTGAAGCCGCGCGTACGTAAATCCGGCTTTCATGGCACATGGGCATATTTATGGATTGTTTCGCTCGAACCCGCGTCGGTGTGGGTGTCAGTGTCAGTGTGGGTGTCAGTGTGAGTGTCAGTGTGAGTGTCAGTGTGGGTGGGGCTTGGGGGGCGCGGGGCCGTCAGACTTGGGGCACCGAGACGCGCAATCACGAATCAGCCGACGTCCGGCCAACTGCGTCCGGCGCGCGCGGTCAGCACAGCGCGTAGAGTCAGCCCGCGCCACGTCCCACGGACCACGCCGGCTAGCGGCTTCTCATCTCACCGCGCGGTCAGCGAGCCGGTGTCGACGCCCGGCCACGATCGGGTTCGTATCGCGCGGGAGAATGATGTATGATCCCGGACGGCGGGATGCGGGAAATAATGTGCTTTAGTCGTGAGAGTTCTTGTTTTCTGGTCGTTTTCGGTGTGTTCCGATTAGAGAGTGTGCCTACCCTAACCCAAACCCGAACCCTAACCCTTGCATCGGCGCGGGCTCTGCGGACGACGCCACCGCCTCGCACTTGCACTTGCATGGCGCAATTTCGAGGTCCTGTTCGCTGTTGGTCTTCAAGCCTTGCGGACTACCTTGCGGACCGACTGCGGGCGGGCAGCCACGCGAGCCGCGCTTTGGGTGGCGAATTTAGAGGGCGGCGATCTGCTCCTCCTCCTGCTGGTCCCTGTCTTCCTGTCCAGGGTACGCGCTGCAACCGACTCCGACTATGGTGGAATCCTTGATGCCGATGAAGCCAAGGATGTGCTTCAACCACCCCGACGCGAAGTCGGACGGTCCGCCAACAGGAGTGCCGGCAGACGAGTAGCAGATGATCGCCTTCTTGCCCTCGGGGAGAGTGCCGACGGGCGCCCCGTCAACGTACTTGAAAGTAACGTTGTTCATGACGACCATGTCGAAGAAGGACTTCAAGGTGGCCGCGGGTCCGAAGTTGTAGATGGGGCAGCCGATGACGACGACGTCGGCGGCCCTGAGGTCCTCGATGAAGGCCATGGCCTTCGCGAGCGTCTCGGCCTGCTCGGGGCTCTTCTCCGGCGACCACATCGCGGCGCAGAAGGCGCCGTTGATGGGGGGGAGGGAGTCGGTGCCGAGGTCGTGGGTCGTCACGACGACGGCATCGGAGTCGGCGTTCAGCTTCGCGAGGACGCGGGCGATCAGCTTGTTGGAGGCGCCGCCCTCACTCTTGACGGAGCACTTTAGTACGAGGACGTTCTTCGGCATTTTGGTGTGGGTGGTGGAGTGCACGATGTTCAAGAGGTCGGAGGTCCTCGGAAGAACTCAGAGAATGCTCTGAACAGAGAAATGGCCAGGAAAGTACCAGAACTTGGACGTAATTGAGGTGTGTGTTTGCGGTTAGAGCTACCACTAACCCTAGAACCCTAACCCAAACCCTAAAACGGACTGGTTTCATACATGACGAATTACCCCGGGGCAGGCTATAGGATTTCACATCTACTCGTTTACTCGTAAATGTTTACATGTAGAACAAACAAGGCTCAAGGGGTGAGTGCGGCTCCATGAAGGATAGAAGGAAGCCGCTGTAAGGCAAGGAGTGAAGACGTGCTTGGGGCTTTGTTCTGGAAACTGACATTTCGACTGACATAATTCACAGATGTAGAGTGACGCAAGCATTTGTTACAGGGGGCAGAGTCTTCGACATCGTAAACTTGAACTTGATCTTGAGTACATGTACTATTAATTGACGATGCGTGAGACTCCTCGTAATCAACGACAAGCAATCAAGCTTGCTGCAAGTTAGGCGGAGAGAGTGGTACTCTGGTACAGGTCCGGATACTATAGTAACAGCGTGTACGGTACAGACCATGTAACACCTTAATTGTTACAGCGAACTGAACATTGGCGTGGTTGCGTGCGTTTCATTGACCAAAGTCTAAAGCTAAAGGACTCATCGCCGCCGATCTGCCGTGAAACGTCGAAAAACCGGACCGCCTCCAAAGTCGCGGCACGCGTGGTTGCCCGCCCGCAGTCGGTCTGCAAGGTAGTCCGCAAGGCTTGAAGACCAACAGGACCTCGAAATTGATTGCGCCATGCGAGTGCGAGGCGGTGCGTCGTCCGCAGAGCCCGCGCCGATGCGAGACAGGACACCAACTGGTGCACGTCCATCAGCCATACCACCAGCTGGACGCAGTGCGTCTCTGCAGGCAATGGTGGACGTGGCCATCAAGGCAGCGGTCGATGCTGCCAGCAGGGAGAAGGAATGTGGGAAGGCGAGTGAGACGCTGCAACAAGCTTCGGAAGCGGCCGTGAAAGCGATTTCTAGGGTTACTGAGGAGATCAAGAGCCGACCCACCGCTGATCAGCATCTTCCTGAAACTCCAGCGATCCGGCTCGCCAAACTGCAGGCCGTCGATGCATTGCGGGCAGTAGAGAAGGCAGCGACCGACGCAACGTCATCAAATGTTGCCTCGGAAGATGCTAGCCGAGATGCTCAGACAGCATGGCTCGCGGCGGCGTCTGCGAACTCGGCACTAACGGAGCTGGAAATGAGCGAGGTGCGTAAGAAATTGGACGCCACACGCACGATGGAGGAGGCATCGCGCAAGGCTGAGCAGGACGCTGCGCTGAAGCCCTCAGATGAGGCAAGGGCGAAAGCCTTTCTTGCAAAAGCAGCGTACACCAGGAAAGCCGCGGCGGCGGCTGTGGCAGAGGAAGCAGTCAAGTACCGAGAGAAGGCCACCGCTGCCATGGAACGGGCTGCGAACGCTGCAGCCATGGAGTGCACTGCGCAATATGCAGCACGCAATGCAAACGAGCTTGTTGTGACCTTGTGGAGTTCTGCTGCGAAATTCAATGCCGGCGTGACAGGCGCGGAAGCAGCTCTCAAGGCGCGGGAGGCGTCGATACGAGCAAACGAGGTGGTGGCAGAGGCGGACAAGGCAGCGTCAGCAGCGCGTCAACTCTCCATCGAGGCCGGCACGAAATTGTCTGCAGCAAGGGTGAAGGCGGGTCGAATGTCCTCATACAGAATCATGGCTGAGACCGCTGCCGCCAAGGCAGAGTCGGCACCGAGGTCGACCATCGGTGTAGAGGCCGCCAAGGTCAAAGCGACGGCAGCCATTGAAGAGTTGACCTCCGCTGAGCAGGCTGCCGTTATGCTTGAGAAGGCCGCAAGCTTGAAAGTGGCAATGGCAACAAAGGCTCGAAAGCTAGCAAATGGAGCTCAAGCGATCGCAGACGAGGCAAACCGTCGTGTTCAGGCCGTGCTCGCCAAGAGACAGGAGTTTGAACAGCAGACAGAAGCCGAGATCGCAGAGTTCCGTAAGGCGGAGGGCATCGCATGCGAGAAGAACACGGTGCTCAAGGAGGCAGAGCATCAGGCCATGCTCGCTCTCAAGACTTCGAAAGCTGCCGCCAAATCGGGTAAGGCATGGGCTGAGCGAACAGATTTTGCCTGGCGCAAGGCGGAAGCGCTAGCCGAGAAAGCACGCTCGGAAGCAAAGGAGGCCACCGACACCGTCGCACTTCATCGAGCGTCTGTTGACGTGGTGCAGCAGAAGATCGCCGCGCTGGAAACCGAACGCGCCGGTCTCGAAGCCAAATCACGGGAAACGCAGGCGAATGCAGACAAAACAAACGTTGCAGCAATGGCTGTCGAAGCGGATGCGAACGCTGCAAGTGCTGAAGCGGCAACGGCACGCAAAAAAGCCAAGGACGCTCTGGCACACAAGGAAGAGATGGCACGCAATGTCGACAAGGAGATCAAGGCTAAGAAGGATGACATGGATGAGGCTGTGGCGTTGGCAGCCGCAATCAAGGATGCAGTGGCGGCCGAGCAAGCTGCCAGGGAAGAATTGGCTGCAGCAGAACTCGAGGCACATGCTACCAGCGATGATCTGAACGCATTGACGAATGCGAAGAAGCAGGCGGAGCTGAGGGCCAAAGAAAAGGCGGACCTGGCCACGAAGGCTGTTCAAGAAGAGACTCTCGAAAGCAAAATGAAGCTCCAGACGGTCAAGTCTGCAAACGAAGCGGCCCAGAAAGCGGTCGTTATCGTGGCGAATGCACTCGAGCTTGCTGTCGAAGAGGCAGCGGCAAGTGAAGCAGCTGTGGCGGCCCATAACTTGGCGGAGCAGAAGGCGATAAAGGCGGCCGAAACTGATGCCGATCTCGTGGGTGGGGCGAACGCGAATCGGACATCGGCTACTGAGGCGCGGTGGTGCCGAATATCTGGCGAGGGGCTACGCAAAGCATTCATTGGTGAGCAGACCTCATTCACAATCGAAGCCTTCGATGAGACTGGCAGCCAACAACCCAATGGTGGTGACACATTCTTGGTCGCCATTCGGTGCACGCGCCAAGGCACGCGCATCCCAAACAAGATCTTTGACAATGGCAATGGGACGTACACGGTGCGGTACCGGCCAACGGCTTGGGGCACCTGCAGCATCGCAGTGGCTCTACTCAACAATGGCTCCGTGCGTGGTGTATCCCTACCGGGTAGCCCCTTTCATTGCCAAATTTCAGCAGTGGTCGCCTCCGCAGCGCGCTGTGGGGTAGAGGCACCCCAAACGGACACGATCGCGTGCGTGCCAAACTATTTCACCGTCAGCTTTCGCGATGAGAGCGGCGCGCTAACGCACGTCTCCAAATCAGCTTTGGAAGTGCTTATTCAGCGCGAGAACGAGTACATTGCGAGTGGCCTGCCACTTGCTTGGCGTCCGTTGTCTGCAAGAAACACGAAGCCGCCGCCAGTTGAAGAGGAGCAGCCAATCGATGACGGGGTACCAGGCGGTGATGGTCTAGTATCGTGTTCGCCACGTAATGGTCGGCCCTTCGTGAGGCACGTCTCGCCTCGTAAGGAGCTGGACCGCTGGGCACGCAGGATTGCCATCGACCCAGCCAGGGAGTGCGAACGCGCACGGCATCGTGATCAGGCCGAAGAGTGGAATAGGTTAGTGGGACGCTCTGCACTGAGCACAGCTCTCGTGCGGATGCCCTCACTATACCTGCAGGATCTTGAAATGGATCCATCGCGGATAGGCTTCGCATATGGCGGCATCCAAGGCGGTGATCGGCATCAGCAGCTTGAAGAGCAGTACAAGGTCAACTACTCTGTCGGTGTTGCTGGCGATTACCGATTGCACGTTCGTCTTCGCCAAGATGCCGAGCAAGGCGATAGCATTCTCCCTGGATCACCGATCAAGGTCAGGGTTGTTCCAGGCGTACCAGCACCCTTGTCCACTCGGATCCCAAGTAGCGAGCTGCCACTCAAGGGCAACTTGCCTGCACCGCCCCCAAAGGTCCCGAAGGACCACAGCCCTCCACCAACCCTCCTGGATCGCCTTCAGAAGAGCCGAAGCACCTCAGGCGGCCTGATACTCTGGCAGCCTGACCCAACTCCAGCCGAAGCACCAGCCGACCTCGAGTCGAAGGATATGATAACTTGTAGATTGAGGCTACAGGTTTGCGACAGGGGAGGCAATAAATGCACCAGTGGCGGAGGTGATGTGACGTGCGGCGTGATGGATACCTCGCGAGACATCGAATCCAGCTGCGAGGATCAGCAGGATGGCACCTACGTCCTCACATGGCGGTCGCGGACCCCGCAATCCAAGGTGCAGGTGTTCATCAAGATCGATGGCGTTCACATCCTCGGTTCGCCCACAAGAATGGACCTCATCGATGTGCCCTCAAGGGCTGGTGAGAAGGATATCAGGGAGGTCCGCAGGGCAAAATCTGCACCGCAGTTACCAGTAGCCGCCAAGAATCATGCTCCGCCTGATCCTGCACCGTCTCATCGTGCCAAGAATCATGCTCCGCCTGATCCTGCACCGTCTCATCGTGCTGCACACTCTGATCGTGCCGCAAACAAGAAACGCTCATCGGCAGCCAACTCTGAAAGCCCATCGTCTTCAAGTCGCGAGTTGCTCTCGTATCGAGCATCTCAACGATCGTCGCGGCGTCCCTGGCAGCTTGACGACAAGAAAAAGAAGACCCCAGCAGAGGCTGTGGCCACAGAGAAGAAACCACTGGGTGACTCGCTGGCCACGGACCAGGCCAAGGCAACTGAGATATCATTAGAGACGGTGACTGAGGAGGCTGAGGAAGAATTCACAGAAGAGGAGAGGCAAGAGCAAAAGGCGAAGTTAGAAGCAACGGCCAACGTCAAGCAGAACCTCGCTCTGCTGAAACCGGAGAAAAAAGGACGAGGACAAACGTCTTCAAAGGTCCGAAAGGTTTAGGTACTGACAGTTCAAGTACGGACTGTGCACATACTTACGGTAGCATGGCTTACAACGAACGTGGTGAAGTGCGGCTGCAGGCTGCACACGCGGCGGGATGTCGGGCTACGTAGGCGGTACTTTTTCGCTATGGGAATTCAGATGCGAGCGCGACCAGCACCGCCATGCCGTCCTCCATATAAAGTAGTTACGGAAATGTGAAACTGCATGCTTTCCCTGACCAGCCCAAATATTCATTGCGTACATGTAGCACAACTTTGTTTCACGTGCTCGCACGAGGTGAAAACTGAAATCGGTTCAGGCTCTCAATGTTCCATGCAAAACCACTCCCGTGTTAACGCTGCGTTTACCGCGCTGCTTCGAAGAGAGCGGCTATCGGCGATTCCCGTCGCGCCGTGGGAGTCCATCGACGGCGATCCTAACGACACCCTCGGGGGGTTGCGTGCAGACGCGCCCGCCGGCCTCATCTCGCATCGAAGCTTCCTTCTCCTATTCGACAGCGGTAACGATAATGAGCAGCTCGCCTGCCCGATCAGCGTGCGCTATCTTCGCCCCGGCGAGCGCGTATGGCGTCATGCGCCTCCACCGCTACTGCAAGCGCCATCATCCGGCTGCGGAGCCAACGCCAACGGCTTTCCCCGATGGTGGGCGCAGCATCTTGTAACCTGCAATCTTGGCACCTGCACTCGAACACCTTCCGTTCGCTTGCAGGCACCCTCAGCCTTATGGGACCCCCTTGGCCGCTTGCCAGATCACCGAGGGGAGCAATCTCGCCACCTGGCACTCTACTATCACATCGAGGGCATGAATGCCAGCTCGTGCATCGGGCGTCTCACTGCACGATGGCTTGGGGTGAGCTCAGACTGTGAACCTGAGCTCAGCTGGGAGGATGATGGCGCTCCTGTCCTGTGCACAACCGAGACCACGAGCGTAGAGACAGCATCGGCCACGCTCACGCCGCCACTCGAAGCGCGCCATCCTCATGTGGTGCGCGGCCTAGATGGTGACGGGCTCTACCTCTACATCGGCGGCGCAGTCGCGGTGCATGCACTGGCCATGAATGCATCGGACGGGAGACTTCCGTTGCATGCCGCAGCAGCCCCGGCAGAAACAGCCCAGTTGGTCGCCGTCGGCCCATCCTTCCATCTCCATGCGGATCGTCCGTTGGATGATTTGGATGGCGTTGCCGCCATAAGCAGCGAGGATGGTTCTCATCTGCTCCTGCCCGGGCTGCAACGCTCGCCGCGCTCCAAGCTGGCAGGTGCGAGGCTGCTTGCCAGAGACTCCGAATGGGCCCTAGCTGAGCGTGCTGACCTCGGATTCCATATCGAGCTCGAGCTTCCACCCGGTTTCGTGAGCGACGACAACGAGATCCGTGCAGGTGAGAGTGACGAAACCACGGCCGCGTTTGCAGAGGCTCAGACCGCCTTCACTCGCAAGCAGCGTGAGGCTTTCTTCTGGGGCGAACGCGCTGACTGCCAGACGTGGTGTCGTGGCGGGGTGCACTGCGTCGTGCAGCTGGCGACCGGGGGCGATGCAAACAGCACGCGACAACGAGCGCTCGATGATCTCTCGAGCAACCGCACGGGCACGCTGCGTGAAGAGTGCCGAGGCTGCCCCGAGTGCCTCCGGCTCGAGCGCCGTGGAGCTCTGCGCCGTCAGCAGACATCGGCCGCCACGCCTTCAGAGCTCCGTCAGCGTCTCGCTGGCTACGCCACCATGGGAGGCACCGCCACGCGTGCCGCCACACAGAGCCTCGCGCCGTGTGTCTTCGCTGTATCAGGCTACTACTACCTGCTCGTGCAATGGTTTGCCCCGCACGCCACCTCCAGGATCATGTATGGCCGAAGCCGCTCGCCCTTAGGGCCATTTGTCGATCGCGACGGCCGTCGAATGAACGAAACGCGCAATGAAAAGCTTGCCGCCTCGGCATATCATCTCGAGCCAGGGGTGCGCTATCAAGGGGACGATCTGAATGTGAGCGACTGGCTGCCAGCCGGTGGCGAGGCACACACGCACGTCGATATGTCGGTGCGATGCGGTCCAGCAGAAATCCTTGGCCAGACGAGGCACTCGACTGGGGAGCTCGCTGAGGCGGCGGTGAGTGCTCTGGGCGAGCGTTTCGTCAATCCGCTCGTGGGCGAGCCGCTGTGTGCGACGCGTTCAAGTGGCGTGCTCACGACAAGTACGCACGCTCTACGCGATGTCAACAGCGCGGCCGAGTGTCAGCGCTATTGTGCGGCAACAGCCCCATGCCGCTTCTTCAGCTATGTGGGCTTCGAAGCTCAGGCACAGCCGTGGCGGGACATGGGCGGCACGTGCACACTCAAAGCTACAAGAAGTGCCAGTAACGGCAGCGAGTTCGATCAGGCTTTTGTGTGGGGCGCGAAGCCAACACCCATCAATGTCGAGGTGCCTGGAGGTTCACTGCTGCTTGACGCCCCGGCCGTGTCCCTGCGTGGCGAGGCGCAAGGGCCCGCGTCTGCAGGTGGACTAGCTTTTGTGATGCTCCCAGGTCAAGATGGTTTCGAACGTAATGAGCCAGCCGAACCCCAAGTCAGGCTCGTCGTGAGTTTCACGTTTGCCCCAACGCGGCGGTGCGCTGCCTACTACGACCGCCTGGAACGCGATGAGCTCCCAGGCGGCTTCGAGGAAGGCGTGTGCGAGACCAATCATTCCACATCAAATGCATCCTCGTCAAATGCATCCTCAGCGAATGAATCCATGGCACATCTTTCGGCGCACCTTGGCCTGCGAGAATTGCGCTTCACCTCTCACGGATGGCTCGAGTTGAGCTCCCGTGGAGCTGCCGCCAATGCCAGCTTCCCTCAGAACCCAAGGGCACAGCGCGAGCGTATTCACGTCTCTCGCTACCCACCCGAGAGCAACGCTGACTCGTATGGCCGCGGTGCTAACACGCTGGACGTCGTTGGCAATATAGGCTGCCAGCACCCGCTGCTTCGTGCCTTCCGCCGTTCGCCTGCTTGTGCACGTGCCTACGTGTCATCGCCAACAAATTGGGATCCGAATGCTGCACATCTCCCCGACGTCCATCCCACGCATGCAGCGGCGGAGGTCATCCCTCGGAGTCAGGCCGTCGCCTCAACTGTGGCTCAGCGCATGTGGCCGCTGCACCTTGCACCACTACCGCCCGCATGCGTCGACGACCAGTCAACTGGCGCTGCAGCTCGCAGCTCACAGCTCGGTTACGACCCGCCGCTTGCCTCGTGCATCGCTGCAGCGGCGGTAGGGCTCTGTGCAGATGCGGAGATGCGCTTGCGCTGCCCGTTGGCATGCAACGCCTGCCCGAGAGCCTCCTTTTCTATCAGTTGCGGATGCGAGCCGGCGATCGGGGGATCCAACACAAGCTCCATTGAGACTTCCGCCACCATTGAAGCTGCCCGGTCGCTACTCACACCACTCTGGACGTGTGATGTAGCTCCCATTATGCACGTGTCGCGCATCGATCCGACGGCCCTTCCTCTCGCTGGGGGCGCTCCCATCACCGTGCATGGCTCTGGTTTCACCGCACCCGCATCATGCCGGTTCGGAGAGCAGGAGCAGAGCATCGCCGCCGAGAATGTGAGCGCTCATCGGCTCGTGTGTCTCGCGCCTCCCGTAGCAGACATGGTAGACATGTACCGGGTAAGCAACTCGCGTGTGCTCTCGGTGCACGTTGCCTCTGCACTCGACTTTGACGGGCGTTGGCCGTCACCATCCTGGAGCTTCACAAGCGCCGAATCGACGCTGTTTGCATTCAACGCAACGCGGCTTCTAGCCGTGGAATGGCTTCAACCAGGAGGCGGCCCAGTCAGTGGCGGCACTTTGCTTGCCGTGCATGGCGATCTTTTGCTGAGGCCTCCGGACCGCGCCTCGCGCACTCATTTGAATTGCCACTTCACGCCCCTGCATGAGGATGGGAGGCAAACCGATGCTTCCAACCAAACAACTATCAGTGTGGCCAGCGTGATGTCGGGAGGTTCGGTTCGCTGCCGTACCCCAGCGTCGTCGCATGCTGGTCTCGTCCGCGTGGGCTTGCGGTATGCTCACGTCACCAACGACGCACCGACGGCTACGTTTGCATACTTTGAGATTGCAACTGTCCACGCCAGCGATCCACATGGTGCTGAGCGTTCGTCCCTGGCACTCGAGGCTGCATACCCCCGTGGGGGTCCTTCACAAGGCGGTACTGTCGTGACACTTCGCGGCTCTGGGCTGTTCAACCATGGAGGTCAGGACCGCAGAGGCCTTGTGCTGCAAGGCATGTACTGCCGCTTTGACCCACCCGCGGCCAACGAGAGCTCGATTGCCGCCGCTCGATCTCACTTGGCGGCACTAGCTGAGGCTCACGCAAGGCTCGAGCTGCTCAAATTAGAGGCATTTGAGATGCGTGCGAGCATGGCAGCCAGCATCGAGCCAGGGCCGTCGCTCTTCTCGCTGGACCGAGCTGCGCGCATCGAAGGCGAGTTGGCCTCAGCAAGGCAAACGGCAATCGTTGCCCAGGCTGATGTTGACGCGTTGCAGCTCTACGGGTTCGATACATCGAGCGGACGTATGCGAGTGGCAACGTCGCTGGTGCCTGCTCACGTTGTGCCTAACTCGAATGGCACCATGGTAACATGCACTTCCCCAGAATTGCCAGACCAGCTTTCACACTCCTTGCAACAGGCGAGCATCTATCTCACCACCAATGCGGATGCCTCCGCCCTGTCCGAGACGTCAGTATCCTTCTTCTACTACCCGGAGCGCAGTGTGCGGCTTCGCGCAATGACTCCAACGGGAGGGCCAACGGACGGAAACACAACCGTGCTGGTGCATGCCATCATGCCTCGTAACATGCCTCTACTCGCCGATAGTGATGGACAAGAGGGCTGGGAGGGAGATTTGACGCCGGTGAGCTGCCGCTTTGCTAGCGTCATTGTGCCCGGGGTCCACGTTGTGACGGAAGAGGAGCCTGGGACTACCCCCAGTGGCCGGTCCAGAGCGTTGAGCGTGCGATGCGTCTCGCCGGCCGTTCCAGGTTTGGCTGCGCTCCAAAATGCTTCTACTGAAGCAGGTGTCACGATACTGCTCAACGGACAGGATGCTGCAACCGGGCCGAAGCTGCGTTGGCTCTTCTACCCTGCACATCGCGTGCTCATCACGGCCCTTGCACCACGGGGCGGGCCGAGCGCCGGCGGTACTTTGGTTCGAGTCTTTGGATCCCTCTTTCGCAACGCTGGGGGCGTTCAATGCCGGTTCGGTGGCGAGGCGGGCACAACCGTGCCGGCCACCTGGCGTGCAATGGACCAGATTGATTGCATGTCGCCACCTTTGGCACGCAGCGTCTCTGGCGTCGATACGTTCGACACTGCAACTGGGCCATGGTCACCGCACGCGGTCTGTATCACACTCAACGGCGATCTAGTTGCATGCAACGGTGCCGCTGCCACAGAGGAACACGTAGCTCGCTTTTGGCATTTCGATGCAGCTTTGGCTGGTAACGTGACGTCCATCTACCCAAGCGCAGGGCCCGCTGCCGGTGGAACCGAGATCACAATCACGGGCAGCCACTTCCGTGACCTAGGCAGCGGGCGAGCGGACGGACCTCAGTGTGTGTTTGGCGAGCCAGCAATAACAGGGATTCGCACAAGTCTCACTCCGGCAGTGCCATTGTTGGTCGAAAGAAATTCGACTTCCCGGCGCGAAGAGCCGCCAGCTGTGGCGCAATTCAGATGCCTCAGCCCGCCACGAAGTGCCGTTGTGGTCTCCGCCTTGGTCGAGTCGGAAAATAAGCAGGAGGCGCTTCCAGTGAGCGTTGCAGTGCGGCTGACCATGAATGCAGATCCTACTGCTGCCTCATCAACGGCGGCCCGTTTTGCGTACTTCGATGTGTAGCGGCTCCCGTAACGGCTACACCATGGTCGCGCGGCGCGTTGGAGCATAGAGGGGGGAGAATCGAAATCGAACGGATCTACATTAACATTTCGGTGAAGTGAATCGTTTAGGTGCCCATTTAGCCGTCAGCTCGCTACATAGCTGTAAACAGTAAAGCGTAAACTGTACGTAAGGGAATCAGCCAGGGCGGCTCACGCATCAGCCGTCACGCGCCACGGCGGTCGGCGCGATACAAGAGCGGGGGCATAGGGGGCAGAGAGGGGCTGCCAATGCAAAGGGTGCGCTCTGGGTGTGGCTTTCACGCGTCATGCGGCTACAAGAGCGTCCCCGCATCTAGAATCCCTTGTATCGTAGAACTTGCAGGGCGGCGGTGGCGGCGGTGCTAAAGGGGGTATCGGTGGCTGTGGCGGCGGCGGCGGCAGCGGCGGTGGCGGAGGCGGCAGGGGCAGGACGATCCATGGTCGTGGCAAGTGCGGCGGCCACCGAGGTGGAAGCGAGGGTGGCGCCGGCGGCCGCTCCGGTGGCGTTGTCGGCGGTGGCGACGATGGCGGCGACGATGGCGGCGACGGTGGCGGCGGCATCGGCGGCGGTGGCCGCGGCAACGGCGGCGGCGGCGGCGAGGGCTCCGGCAGAAGTGGAGACGGTGGCACAGGCGGCGGGAAGGCTGTGACAACGATGATCGAGTGAACGGTCGCTGTGTACGAGGTGGTTGTGAGAAGGGTACTCGCGAGCACCGTGGAGGCCAGCCTCGGCGCGAGCCAGTTGGACACTGCCCGCGCGTCTGCGGCCGAGCGGACTCGAATGGTGAAGGTGAGCTGGACGGAGCCGCTGCCGATCTTGAGCAAGCGCAGGCGAGCCAGCGGCTCGACAGCCAAATCCACGGTGCCGAGTGGAACGTTGGCCGCGGCGGCGACGACAGAGCGCAACTCCACGCGGACAGTCGGCGTGAAGTCGGCAGAGCTTCCCGCCGCAACGACGGACAGCGTGATGGCCGCGACAGCTGGTGGCA
>Ga0164295_10002871_pt1 | contig 14010 bp, 9 predicted proteins | sample GEODES006metaG_FD_111798 | JGI IMG/M metagenome (GOLD analysis project Ga0164295, IMG submission 111798) | Oligotrophic lake water microbial communities from Sparkling Lake, Wisconsin, USA - GEODES006 metaG | ecosystem: Environmental > Aquatic > Freshwater > Lake | place: USA: Sparkling Lake...
CGTGCGAACGACGACCCGCTCGGCGGTCCCGACGGCAGCCCGCGCCGAGACGGCCGCCACCGCCCGCGACGCCGCCGCGGCCACACGCCCCATCACGATGTCGACCTGGCGACTGGCACGGCAGCCCGTCGCGCACCACGTGGCAAAGTGCTCGCAGTTGTCGACCACGAGGTCGTAGCCATCGCGACCGACGTGCGCCAGGGCCCGCTCGGCGACCTCGTCGGGGGAAAAACCAGCCGGCGGGTCGTTCCGCACGCGGACGGCTCGGCCGTTGGCAAATTCGGCTTGTGACGTGTGGATCACTCGACCACCACCGAACGGGTTGCGGAAGTCGTGGGGCCGGGCGTGAACGACGGTGCCATCGCCCACATCAATGCCGTGATGCAGGTAGGTGACGGTCGAGCCGACGATCCGCTGCTCGACCTCGAGACGGTCTCCTCGTGGCATGCGGGCACTCCTCCTTTCCGTCATTTTACGCACATCGCCTCCGGCCGGTTCGCGGAGTGTGAGAATTGCGTGTGCGACGGGGATCACTGCTTGTTCCCGGCCGCATCGGGGCCTAAGGTGCTGACTTGTGCTATCGCCACCGTAGGGACCGTCGCCGTGGAACTGCTCGAGTCCTTCACCACGCTCTCAGCCGGCCAGTTGGCACTGCTCGTGGCGGCGCTGGTGATCGCCTTCGGATTCGAGTGCATCAACGGCTTCCACGACACGGCCAACGCCGTGGCCACGGTGATCTACACCAAGAGCCTGAAGCCGACGCCGGCCGTCGTCTGGTCGGGCCTCTGGAACTTCATCGGCGTTCATGCCGGCGGCATCGGCGTGGCCTTCAGCATCGTTCACCTGCTGCCGGTCGACCTGCTGGTCAACATCCAGACCGGCCGCGGCCTGGCGATGGTGCTCTCGCTGCTCGGCGCTGCGATCATCTGGAACTTCGCCACCTGGTACCGCGGTCTGCCGGCGTCGAGTTCCCACTCGCTCATCGGCTCGATCATCGGCGTGGGGATGATGAACGCCTGGATGGAACGTGGCTCCGCCCTCAAGGGGATCAACTGGCACAAGGCGACCGAAGTAGGGATCGCGTTGATGATCTCGCCCGTGATTGGCTTCTGCCTGGCAGCGCTGTTGCTGGTGCTCGCGAAGCGACTGATCCCGGCCAAGGAACTCTACGAGCCACCCCACGGTGACCAGCCGCCCCCCTGGTGGATTCGTGCCCTCCTGATCGGCACCTGCACGGGGGTGAGTTTCGCCCACGGATCGAATGACGGCCAGAAGGGGATGGGCCTGATCATGCTCGTGCTGATCGGCATCGTGCCCACGTCGTTTGCACTCAACATGCGGACAACGCAGCACGAGATCGCCGCCACCGCTGCGGCCGCAGAGGAACTCGAACGGGAGCTTTCGGAGCCCGGCCTGGCGACGATGATGACGGCTCTCAAGGAGCGGCATCTCGCCTCGGCACGCGTGGAGAAGATCGCCCGCAGCGAGGGCGTGGCGGCCGCCGCCGTGCTGGAGGGCGACCTTGTCGACGATGCCCTCAATCCGTTTCCCTCGGCCGATATCGTGCTCGCGACGCTCGACCCGCTGCCGCTGGTGAAAGAGGTACGGTCGAACCTCGATGGTCGCAAGAGTTTCTCCGACCTGTCGTCTGAAGATCGCTGGAAGCTCCGAACCCAACTCGTCGAACTCGGGGCCGCCGTCCGGACGCTCCTCGCCGAGTTCGGCGACCGGATCACCGAAGACCGCCGGAAGGTGCTCAAGGGACTGGCGGGCACGCTCGCCAAGCCAGTGGAGTACATCCCGGAGTGGGTGGTGATGGGCGTGGCGCTCTGCCTGGGGATCGGCACGATGTTCGGCTGGGAACGGATCGTGGTGACCGTCGGCGAAAAAATCGGTAAGACGCACCTCACCTACGCCCAGGGGGGCGCGGCAGAACTCGTCGCTGCCACGACGATCGCGATGGCCGACTCGCTCGGCATGCCCGTCAGCACCACGCACGTCCTCTCCAGCGGCGTGGCTGGCACGATGTGGGCCAACAAGTCGGGCATCCAGTCGAGCACGGTCCGCGAGATCGCCCTGGCCTGGATTCTCACGCTCCCGGTGGCGATGGCCCTCTCCGGCGGCCTGTACTGGGCGTCTACTTTCCTCACCGGCTGACCGGCGGCCGTCAGGGCATGATCACGCCGGCGATCGCGGCGGAGAGGGCGTTGGCCAGCGTGCTGATCACGAGCATCTTCACGCCGAGCTCGGCCAGATCCCTCCGCCGCTCCGGGATCAGGGCACCGATCCCGCCGAGCTGGATGCCGATGCTCGAGATGTTGGCAAAGCTGCACATCGCGATCGTCGCCAGCGAGAAGGCCTTGGGCGTGAGTGTCTCCTTCATCCTGCCGAGGTCGAAGTAGGCGATCATCTCGTTGAGTACTGTCCGGGTGCCGAGCAGGCCGCCGATGGCCTGGCAGTCTTGGGAGGGGACGCCGAGCAGCCAGGCAAAAGGGGCAAAGACCAGCGACAAGAGCCACTGGAGCGACAGATCGGGCCGGCCCGCCAGGCCGCCGAGCCAGCCGAGTGCCAGGTTGACCAGCGCCACCAACGCGATGAAGGAGATCAGCACGGCGCCGACGTTGGCGGCCAGCATCATCCCCTCACGGGTGCCGCGGGCGGCAGCGTCGAGCACGTTGGAGTCGATCCGCTCGTTCGAGACCTTCAAGGTGCCGAGCGTCTCGGGATCACCCATCTCCGGCACGAACATCTTGGTCAGGTAAATCGTGGCTGGAAAGCTCATCAGGATCGCGGTGAGCAGGTCGCGGAGGTCGCAGCCCGCCGCCTTGTACGCCCCGAGGATGCCCCCCGACACCAGCCCCATGCCGCTGACCATCACCACGGCGAGTTCCGACCGCGTCAGCCGTGGCAGGTAGGGCCGGATGACGAGCGGCGCCTCGGTCTGGCCAAGAAAGATCGAGGCGGCCGCATTGAGCGTCTCGGCGCCGCTCGACCCCAGGATCTTGGCGGTCACCCAGGCGAACGCCCGCACGATCACCTGCATGATCCCGAGGTGGTAGAGCACGGCGAACAACGCCGCCACGAACACGATCGTGGGGAGCACGCGGAAGGCGAACACGAAGCCCGTCGGCCCCGCTGGATCGGCAAGCTTGTCGCCGAACACGAACCTCGCGCCCGCGTCCGAGCAGGCGAGCACCGTGTCGACCCAGTTAGCCGCCGCCTCGAGCGCCCGCTGACCCGTCGTGGACCGCAGGAGCAGAAATCCGAGCACGACCTGCATGGCCAGGCCGCCGATCACCATCCGTGGCGAGATCCTGCGGCGATTCTCCGAGAAGAGCCAGGCCGCGCCGAGGATGGCGGCCACGCCCAGGAGCCCGCGAAAGCGGTCGAGATCGCCCATCGTAATGCCTCATGTCAGAGAAGGAGGGTCAGAGCCGTTCGATAATCAGTGGCCGCTTCACAGGAGTGGCGTCGGCGATCGTGGTCGCGTTCACAAGCATTGCCAGCGCCTTGGCCACCATCGATGCGTGGGTCGAATTGACGTGGATCTCGGCGATCACGTCCCCTTTGTTCACGCGGTCACCTACGGTCCTCAGGAAGACGATCCCCGCCGACGGGTCGATCACGGAATCCACCCGAGCCCGGCCTGCGCCCAGGAGCATCGACGCCTGCCCCACCGCCCACGCCCGGAGCTCGGTGATGAATCCCGATCGCTCGGCCCGAAACTGCCCCACGACCGACGCCTTCGGCAGCACGCCCAGGGGATCGTCGCACACCCTGGGGTCACCCCCCTGCGCCGCGACCACCCTGCGGAACCGCTCGAGCGCCGAACCGTCGGCGATCGAACGCCGGCACTGTTCCAGGGCCTCGTCGCGGGTCGCGGCCACGCCGCCGAGCAGGAGCATTTCAGCGGCGAGTTCCAGCGACACCTCCATGAGATCCTCGGGGCCACGACCTTTGAGGCACTCCACCGACTCCCAGACCTCCAGCGCGTTGCCGACGGTTCGGCCAAGCGGCGCGTCCATGCTCGTGATCAGGGCCTGCACCGGCTTGCCGAGTTCGCGGCCGATTCGCGTCATGCTTTCGGCAAGCGCGACAGCGTCCTCCAGCTTCGCCATGAAGGCGCCGTCGCCGGTCTTGACGTCGAGCACGAGGGCATCGATCCCCTCGGCGAGCTTCTTGGAGAGGATCGAGGCGGTGATCAGCGGGATGCTCTCCACCGTGGCCGTCGCGTCGCGAAGGGCGTAGAGCACGCGGTCGGCCGGCGCGATCTCGGCCGTCTGGCCGATGAGCACCAGGCCGCATTCCCGAGCCACGCGCCGGTAGGCCGCGAGATCGAGGTCGATGCGAAAGCCCGGGATGCTCTCGAGTTTGTCCAGCGTGCCGCCGGTGTGCCCCAGGCCGCGGCCCGAGACCATCGGCACCGTCACGCCGCAGGCCGCCACGACAGGGGCCAGAATCAGGCTGGTCTTGTCACCGACACCACCGGTCGAGTGCTTGTCGACCTTCGGGCCCGGGATGTCGGAGAGGTCGATCACCGTGCCCGAATGAAGCATGGCTTCGACGAGGGCCGCAGTCTCGGCGGGCGTCATGCCCCGCCAGAGGATCGCCATCGTCAGGGCCGACCACTGATACTCGGGCACCTCGCGGCTGGCGATGCCACCGACGAGGAATCGGATCTCGTCGGCCGTGAGCTCACCACCGTCACGCTTCCTCCGGATCAGATCGACAGCCCGCATGCCGAGGGCTCCTGCTGGGTCCGTGCTGGGTCAGTGCTCAATCAGGGCTGGGCGGCCGTGCCAAACTGCCGGTCGCCGGCGTCGCCGAGTCCGGGCATGATGAAGCCCACGTCGTTGAGTCCATCATCGAGAGCCGCCACGTGGATCGCCACGTCGGGCATCGCCTCCCGGAGCCGTGCGATGCCCTGCGGCGCGGCGATCAGCGCGAGGAACAGGATTCGGGGAATGCCCGCGGCCCGGAGGATTTCGCAGGTGCGGACCGCCGAGCCACCGGTGGCGAGCATCGGATCGACCACGATCGCCATGCTGGCACCGCAGTTGGCCGGCAGTTTGTTGTAGTACTCCTGCGGCCGGAGCGTGGCCTCGTCGCGGTACAGCCCGATGTGCCAGACCTCGGCTTCGGGAATCAACTCCAAGAGCCCCTCGGCCATGCCGAGGCCGGCACGAAGGATCGGCACGATCGCGATCCGCTCGGCGATCCGCCGCCCCTTCGCCTCGCCCAGGGGCGTGGGCACGCGCACGTCAAAGGTGGGGATGTTTGCCGTGGCCTCCACGGCGAGCAGCCGCGTGATCTGCCCGACCGTCCGGCGAAACTCGGGCGGGCGGGTCGCTGGATCGCGCAGGGCAACCACGTGGTGCGCGACCAGGGGATGCGTCGATACCTCGGTTCGCGACATGCTTTTCGATCCCTTTGTTCCCGATCGCCAGATCATACGGCCGGGGAACACCTTGTCGAACGGGCGGCGGAAACGAGCGGGCAGTAGACTCCCGGAGGGTTTGAGGCGTCGCCGCCATCACCATTCTCCCGAGGTTGCGCATGTCTGCTTCCTGCGCCGTTCCGACCGACGATGCCCTGCTCGCCGACGCGCGATCCGCAGCTGCCAATGCCCATTCTCCCTACTCGGGCTGGCGGGTCGGCGCCGCGGCCGTGTTCGCGGAGACCGGCGGCAGTGTCTTTCGAGGGGCCAACGTCGAGAACGGCTCCTACGGGCTGACGATCTGCGCCGAGCGATCGGCCATCTGTTCGGCGGTGGTGGCCGGCGGCCGCAGGCTCGAACGAATCGCAGTGACGTGCCGCAACTCGGCCGGCGAGTTGATCGCGAAGATCGCCCCCTGCGGCGCGTGCCTGCAGGTGATCGCGGAGTTTGGCACCGCCGACACCCAGATCGTGATCGACGGGCGGGGGGTGTTCCGGCTCTCCGACTTCCTGCCGCTTCCGTTCGGAGCCGACTCGCTCAAGGCGCACGGCGCGGTCACGGGGACAGATCGAGGCTGATCAGTTCGCGATCGTTCCGCAGGTAGAGCCGCCCGGCGGCGAGCGCAGGCAGGGCCCGCAGCGAACCGCCCCGTGGATCATCCGCGAAGGGACGTGCCCGCGCGAGCTGCTCGAGCCGCGTTGGATTCGGCCGCAGGAGGGCGAGTTCTCCCCCGGTTGTGACCGCGATCAGCTTGCCGTCGGCGGCCAGGAGCGTGCCGTAGCCAAGGCCGTCGTCGCTCCAGAGCACGCGGCCCGTCGCCCGGTCGAGGCAGGCCAACTCGGCCGGCGGCACGTCGTCGCGGCCGTTGAAGCCGTACAGCCTCCCGTCGATCTCGATCGGCGTGGCGTACTGCGAGGCGAGCGACTCGATCCCCTGCCACACGGGCGTGGCCCCGCGGTCATCGAACGCCGCATAGACCGAGCCGATGCCGTAGGCGGCCGTGACGAGCAGGTGGCCGTCGGAAAACACGACGGGCGAGGCGGCGTTGACCGTCGGCCCGCGCTGGCCGAAGGCGAACGACCAGCAGACCCTACCATCGACGGGGTCCAGTAGCAGGCAGCGGTAGCGGGTGACCATCAGCACCCGGTCCGCCCCCGCCGTGCGGACCGTCACGGGCGCCGAGTAGCTCGCCGATTCGGACGTCGCGGCCCAGAGCGTCTCCCCCGTGTCGAGGTCGAACGCCACCACGCCGGCATCAGTCTTCCGGCCGCCTACGTTGACGATCACCCGACGGCCGATGACGAGCGGTGTCGAGCCGGCGCCGAAGTATCCTTCCAATGCCATAAACTCGCCGTGGGTCCGCCGCGTCCAGAGTCGCTTGCCGGTCACCGCGTCGATGCAGCCGAGCACGCCCTGGGCTCCATAAACAATCACTCGGCCCTCGTGAACGACGGGCGGGCACAACGGCCCGTCACCCCCGCCGACCTGCGGCACAAACCTCGTCTCATGGCCGTCGCTCCAGAGCGGGTCGCCAGTGGTCGCATCAAGGCAGTCGAGCAGCTCCCGATCGCCCACGCGATGAAACAGGTAGACGCGTCCGGCGACGACCGCCACGCCGGCGACCCCGGCCCCTACCTCCCGCCGCCAGAGCCGCCGGGGCCCGGCCGCGGGCCAGATGTCGGCAAGGTGCTCATCGGCGGCGGCCACGCCATTTCGCCCAGGCCCCAGGATCTGGGGCCAATCACCCGCTCGGACCAGCGACGCCGCGCACCCCACCGCCACGATGAGCCAGAAGAGGTTCATTGAAGCCGATTCCGTTGCCGGTAGTACTTGAGGCCCGGCACGAAGAAACACGCTCCGCTCACCAGACCAAAGAGCACGTGCTGGTAACTGGGGACCAGGCACATCAGCAGGGCTGACGCGAACAGCACGGATGACTGCACGTAAAACGTGCCCGAGAGGATGCCTGCTTTCACGAAGAACACCAGCCCCGCGAGCAGTGCCAGCACCGGCGAGAGCGTGAGCACTGGCAGTTCGAGCAGCTGCTCGATCGCGAACAGAAGTGTGCTGGCGATCATGCTGCCTGCCCAGACGTGCGCGATCTGCCGCTCGACGGCCGTCACGGGACCGTTGCGATGCCGCAGCGCCCAGAAGATCGGCGCCCAGAGCGCAAGGCCGCCGCCCCAGAGAACGAGATAGGGCCAGCGGGTCGTCACGCCCTGCCACGCGAGTACGTCGGTGACTACGCACAACGCGAGCACGACGACCGAGTGCCACATCCAGAGCAGGCCCCAGTTCTCGAGCACGACGGCATGGTGCGTCTCGCGAAACAACCGGGTCACGATATCGACCAGGCCGCCCCGCCGGGCTGCCAGCGGGTCGCCAGCCAGCGCCGCCCGCAGGTCGGCCGCGAGTTCCGCTGCCGACGCATACCGGAGATCCTGCGGTTTCTGCAGGCTCTTCAGCGCGATCATCTCGAGGTCGCGGTCGGCGGTGGGCACGATCGACCGGGGCATCGGAGGGTCGGACTCCAGCACCGCCAGGAGCGTGTCCATCGGGCTCGAAGCCTGGAACGGCGGCCGGCCGCAGAGCGTCTGGTAGAGGATCGCCCCGAGGCTCCAGACGTCGCTCGCCGGCCCCACATCGCCACGGCTGCCGGCCGCCTGCTCGGGCGACATGTAGCACGGCGTGCCGAGGATGGCACCGGTGTGCGTGACGGAGTCAGTGTCTTCCAGCCGCTTGGCAAGACCGAAGTCGGAGACGAGAGGCTCACCACCAGAATCGATCAGGATGTTCGACGGCTTGAGGTCGCGATGCAGCACGCCGCGGGAATGTGCCGCCTGCACCGCATCGGCCACCTTGGCCAGGAGGGCCGCGGCCTCCCTCGGGGGCAGCGCCCCCTGCGCGAGCCGTTTGGCAAGGGTCGTGCCCTCGATGAACCGCATGCTGTAAAAGGGCAGGCCGTCGTGCTCCCCGACCTCGAAGATCGGCACGATGCCCGGGTGGTCGAGCTGCGCCGCGGCCTCTGCCTCGCTGCGAAATCGGGCCAGGTCTGAGGAGCTCGCGAGGTCCCGCCGCAGGAGCATCTTGATGGCGACGATGCGGCCGAGGCTCCTTTGCAGGGCGCGATACACGACCCCCATCCCACCGCGGCCGATCTCCTCGAGCAGTTCGTAGTCGCCAAACACCGCCGGCAGCGTCGCGGCGCCGGGCATGAAACCGCCCGCCTGCGGCCGTGGCGGCGCTGCCGCGCCGCCCGCCCACGCCCGCGGATCATCTCGCCCGAGGACCCGCGCCGCGGCCTCGCGGCTCAGCAGGATCGTCGACTCGTCGGCCACCGCATCGGCCACCGACATCATGGCGAAGAGTTCGCGGAGCTGGCCGGCGAGATCGGGGTGGCTGCCGGCCATCGACTCCAACAACCGCTGCGCCTGGTGCGGGTCGCTATCGGAGAGCTGCTCGACAAGCTGCGCGAGCACCTCTTCGCGGTCAGGCGAGAGCAGGGCGTCGATGGCACGGGTGCGGGTCGGCATGGCAGCGGTGAATGGGGTCGGCATCGTCGGAAACGGAGCGACAGAAAAATGATAGGCCTCCCGCCACAGCGGGGAGGTTCAGGCCTCTGGTTCCAGGCCATCCAGGAGTGACCGCAGCCGACGCATGGCTCGCAGGTACCTCATGCCCGCTGCAGGCTTCGAGAGGCCGAGCGCCTCGGCAGCCTCGGCGGTCGAAAGATGCTCGAAATGCTTGAGCAGCACGATCTGCCGGTCAGCGTCGTCGAGCTGCTCGACGGCCGCGGCAAACCGCCGCTCCAGTTCGTGCCAGGTCGCCGCGGCGGCCGGAGTAAGTTCGCGGTCGGCAAGTTGGCCCAGCGCATCGACCCCCGAATGCTCGCCGTCGCTCGGGCCGACCAGCGGCACCTCCCGGTCAAGGCTGCGGTTCGCGGCGACGCGGTGCCGGCGATGGGCGTCGATCAGCCGGTCGCGGGCCATGTGCCGCAGCCAGAGCCGAAACGGCATGACCGGGTTGGCGAGGTAGTCGGCGAGCCGCCGGTTGGCCTCGATCATCACGTCCTGAACGATGTCGCTGGCATCGACCCGCCGCTCGATGACCCGGTCCATACGGAGATCGATCATCCGCCGGATTGCCGAGCGGTGGCGTTCGAGAAGCCGGTTCACGGCGTCGGGGTCGCCGTCGCGAACGCGATCAAGGAGCACCAGGGTCGGCTGCAGTTGCTCGCCGGAAGGGCCTGGATCTCCTGCGGTACCGCCACGGCTGCCGGTCGTGCTGGGGGGAGTCGTCACGTCTCCATCTTACCAACGTGTCGGCCGGACGGGTGATGCCGGTCGTAGTGGCCAGGCCCGCCCGCCGACGGCGAAACGGCATGAATTTCTACGGTTTCGGCCCCGCCGTGTTTTTGCCCGCCGCCATTTTGTGATCCATAATCGCGGGCGGTCAACGGATCGACCGCCGGCTGCCGCGACCATTCGCGGCCCCTTGCGAACGGATGCCCACGTGCCAGTCGCCTGCCCCTCGATGTCGCGCGGTCCCCGCCGGCTGTGGTCTGGCAGCTGGCTGATCGTCGCGACGTTGATCGGCATGGGCTGGTCGGTCGCCGCCAGCGCCCAGCCCGCCTCTGCCCAGCCCGCTTGGGCTCCGATCGCCCCCGAGCCGGCTGACATCGGCGGCATCGCGGCGTCGGTGCCCCACGAAGACCTCGCCGCCCGAACGACGGCACTGGTCCACGAGGGCCGCTGGGCCGACGTGGTCGGCATCTGTGAGACCGCCGCCCGCAAAGGAACCCTCGCTCCCAGCCTTCGCCAGCAGTACGACCTCGCAAAACTCCACTGCGACATCGCCCGCCGCCATGCCGAACCGGCGTTCCGCGGCCAACTCCTCTCCCTCTCCGAGACAGACGCGCGACGCGTGTACGGCGAAGTGCTTACCCGGATCGGCTCGCATCATGTCGAAAATCCCGACTACGCGCGGCTCCTCAGCCGCGGACTGCGGGCGATCGACGTGGCCCTCGAGGAACCGGTATTCGCAGCCGCCCATGCGGCCCAGGTCACGCCCGAACGTCGCTCGGTGTATCGCGAGCATGTGGCCCAGATCGCCGGCAGCCGCGGGGTCTCGACGCAGGAGGATGCGGAGACCATGGCCGCCTGGGTGGCCCGCGCTGCCCACTCGATCCTCGGAATCCCGCCGGCCGTCACGCTCATAGAAATGTCTGCCGCGGCCGTGGGCGGGCTCGACGAATACTCTGCCTTCCTCACCACCGGTCAGCTCGACGATCTCTATTCGCAGATCGAGGGCAACTTCGTCGGCCTCGGCGTGGAACTCAAGAGCGCGCCCGACGGCCTGCTCGTGGTGCATGTGATTCCTGCCAGCCCGGCAGCACGCGCCGGCGTGCGGGCCGGCGACCATCTGGTCGGTGTCGGCGGCCGCTCGATCGGCGGGCTGAGTGTCGACGAGGCCGCTCACCTGCTGCAAGGCCCGGAGGGCTCGCTCGTCACACTCGCCATCCTGCGGGCCCCCGCTCCCGCCCGCGCAGTGACGGTCCGCCGCGAGCACGTCGAAGTACCCAGCATCGAAGACGTGCGGATGCTCGACACCACGGCGGGCATCGCCGCCCTCAAACTCAGCTCCTTCCAGAAGACGACGGCCGCCGACCTGGAAGCGGCGCTTCGGCGGCTCGACGCGGCCGGCATGCGGTCGCTGGTGATCGACCTCCGCGGCAATCCAGGCGGGCTGCTTTCGGCAGCCGTCGATGTCGCCGACCTGTTCCTCGAGCGCGGCCTGGTGGTGGCCACCCGCGGCCGCAGCCCCGACGAAGACTTCAACTACTCTGCCGGCAGGCCCGGTACCTGGCGGATGCCCCTGGTGGTGGTGATCGACGGCGACTCGGCGAGCTCCAGCGAGATCTTCGCAGGTGCCATCCGCGACCACGCCCGTGGCACGATCGTCGGGTCGCGGAGCTATGGGAAGGGTTCGGTTCAGGGAATCTTTCCGCTCGACGCGGCGGGCGTCGGAATGCGACTGACGACGGCGAAGTTTTTCTCGCCGAAGGGGCTGCCCTACAGCGGCGTGGGCGTGGAGCCAGACGTGCCGGTGCACACCGTCGCCAGGCCTGTCGACGGCGTCATCGCCGGGGGCTCTGCCGACACCGCCCTGGCGGCCGCGACGGATGTGGCTCGGCGGGCCACGCTGCGGCCGGCGGCACGCCCTTCAGGCCGGTCGACCGCCGCCCGCTGATCCGTCCGAAACCCGGCTCCTGGCTACTTGATCTGCCCCTGATCGACGGCTAGTCTGGCGTCGTCCGAGAATGAAAAAGCCCGACGCTGATTTCTTCTTCTGGCTGTGTCGGGCCGCCTGTGATACCAAAGCCTCGCATGTGAGCGGACATGCTGGGTTAGATCGCTTATTGTGCGGCGTCGCCAGACGCATAGCCCTGTTCGCCCCCTTGCCATCAAAGAAGGACTCTCCATGACCACCGCCCGCTCCAGTGCTATCGCCGCCATCAACAGCTATCGTGCCAGCGGCCAGGGTTGGAACTTCCGCGAAACCCCAACGAGCGAGCTCTTCGGGTCGAACGTGTTCAGCGACGCGATCATGAAGGATCGGCTGCCGAAGAGCGTCTACAAGGCGCTGCAGGCCACGATCAAGCAGGGCAAGCCAATCGACGCCTCGATCGCCGACGCCGTGGCGATGGCCATGAAGGACTGGGCCATCGAGAAGGGCGCCACCCACTACGCCCACGTCTTCTATCCCCTCACCGGCCTGACCGCCGAGAAGCACGACAGCTTTCTGACGCCCACCGGTGACGGCGACGCCGTCGCCGAGTTCTCCGGCAAGGAACTGATCCAGGGCGAGCCCGATGCATCGAGCTTTCCATCGGGCGGGCTCCGCGCCACGTTCGAAGCCCGCGGCTACACCGCCTGGGATCCGACGAGCCCCGCCTACATCCTCGACAACCCCAACGGCACCACGCTCTGCATCCCCACGGCGTTCTGCTCGTGGACGGGCGAGGCGCTCGATAAGAAGACCCCGTTGCTCCGCTCGATGCAGGCCGTCGACAAGCAGGCTCGCCGCGTGCTGGCCCTCTTCGGCCACAAGGACATCGGCCAGGTGTCTGCGTCGTGCGGACCGGAGCAGGAATACTTTCTCATCGACCGTAACTTCTTTTTTGCCCGCCCCGACCTCGTGGTGACCGGTCGCACGCTCTTCGGCGCCAAGCCGCCGAAGGGGCAGGAGTTCGAGGACCAGTATTTCGGGGCCATCCCCGAGCGGGTGCTCGCCTGCATGCTCGAGGCGGAGCGGGATCTCTTCAAGCTCGGCGTGCCGGTGAAGACCCGGCATAACGAGGTGGCTCCCAGTCAGTACGAGATCGCGCCGCTCTACGAAAACGCGAACATCGCGACCGACCATCAGCAGACGATCATGCAGACGCTGACCCGCGTCGCGCAGAAGTACGGCATGGCCTGCCTGCTCCACGAGAAGCCGTTCGCCGGCATCAATGGATCCGGCAAGCACGTCAACTGGTCGCTGGGCTGCAGGCTCGGCAACCTGCTCGAGCCGGGTGAGACGCCCCATGCCAACATGCAGTTCCTCGTGTTCTGCGCCGCGGTGATTCGTTCCGTCCATCTCCACGGTGACTTGCTCCGCGCCGTGGTCGCCGCCAGCGGCAACGACCATCGGCTCGGTGCCAACGAGGCTCCGCCGGCCATCATCTCGATCTTCCTGGGCGAGCAACTCGCCGACGTCTTCGAGCAGATCGAAAAGGGAAAGGCGACCAGTTCCAAGTCGTCCGGCACGCTGACCGTCGGCGTCGACACACTCCCCCCTCTGCCCAAGCACGCCGGCGACCGCAACCGGACCAGCCCGTTCGCCTTCACCGGCAACAAGTTCGAGTTCCGGGCGGTTGGCTCGAGTCAGTCGATCGCCGGCCCACTGGTGGCCCTGAATACGATCATGGCCGAGAGCCTCGACTACATCGCCACCGAGCTGGAGAAGGCCACGGGCGGCGATCAGGCGAAGCTCGCCGGTGCGGTCGAGAAGCTCCTCCAGAAGATCATCTCCGAGCACAAGGCGGTGATTTTCAACGGCAATGGCTACTCGCAGGAGTGGCACGAGGAAGCCGCAAAACGGGGCCTGCCCAACCATCGGGCGACGCCCGAGGCCCTCGACCAGCTCGTGGCCCCGAAGAACCTGGAGATGTTCGAAAAGTACGGCGTGCTCTCCAAGCGGGAGATGCAGAGCCGCTACGAGATCTACATGGAGCGGTACTGCAAGGACATCAACACTGAGGCACAGGCCGCGCTGCAGATCGCCAAGACGATGATCCTGCCGGCGGGCTACCGCTATCAGGGCGAGCTGGTGGACATCGCCAGCAAGCTCAAGGGCCTCGGCAACGCCCCCCACATGGGCACGCTCGACAAGCTCACGAAGCTCGTCGGCGAGTTCGAGGGGCGGATCGAGGCGCTCGAGAAGGCGCTCGGCCACCACGGCGGCGGCGACCTGCGGGCCGAGGTGCAGCACTTCTACGGCGACGTGATCCCGGCGATGGCGGCGCTGCGGGA
>Ga0164295_10002872_pt1 | contig 14009 bp, 15 predicted proteins | sample GEODES006metaG_FD_111798 | JGI IMG/M metagenome (GOLD analysis project Ga0164295, IMG submission 111798) | Oligotrophic lake water microbial communities from Sparkling Lake, Wisconsin, USA - GEODES006 metaG | ecosystem: Environmental > Aquatic > Freshwater > Lake | place: USA: Sparkling Lake...
AAAACCGCCAAGCTACGCAAGGGCGATGTCAGCAAGCTGCTCGACAAGCCGGTCATGAAAAAGAAGATCATGCCCACCATGCTGAAGAAGGCGGAAGAGATCGCCACCGCCCGCATGACGGAGTTGGTCGAAGCCGCCAAGACCGCGATTGCAGCGCGCCTCGACAGCGAGATCGAACGCCTGGAAGACCTGGGCAAGATCAATGACCACGTCCGCAGCGATGAAGTCGAAGGCCTCAAAAAGCAGAAGGAAGACCTGCTCGCCGCCGTGGCGGAGTCACGAGTGCGCTTGGATTGCTTGAAGCTGGTGCTGAAGATGTGAGCCGAGCTAGATCAGGCCGCTCTGGCTGCTGCGGTTTCCACGGGCCCTAATCTGGAGGCGGCCGATGTCGATTCTTTGGGAGAACGTCCAAGGTGACTCACGGCTGCCCGTGGCGCGACTCCTGCCCCGAGCGAAGCGATGAAGCAGGAGGCGTGACGCGGGTAGCCGTTGAGTCGACCGCCTTGTTCGCATTATTGCCTTGTTGCTGGTTGCTTCGGATATTAATTCCAAAATACGCGAGAGAATTCAGTAATAACAATGTTGCGAGAGCCTCGTCTATGTTACCGACCGCCGGCAGATTATCGGGAATAAACTCAATAATCCCAACACCGATGTTGGCGAGGTAAACGGCTGACAATAACCCGACGACAGCCATAAACAGTGACTTAAGGATGCTCATTGGAGCGGCTGTTTGAATGGAACATCATTAGCATATCCAAGTGTTCCGCCATTCTGAACGATAACGCCAGCTACTTGAAGCTCAAGCATCCGCTTGGCTTCATTCTGCAAATCCTGATTTCCTTGCATCGCTCGTTTAGCGCTGGCAATCATGTCGTTTACGGCTTTTGTTCGCTCTTCTTCTGTGATTTTGTTCCACCAACCCTCTTCAACTTCTGCCCGATAATCGTTCAATTCGCAGGCAAGAAGACGCGGCTGCGGAAACTTCAGATCCACACGCAAATCTTCCGAATTGATGTTGATAAAGAAGGACTCGTTCAGGTCAAAACCAGCCGACGCAGTGAAGTAGCCTTTCAACTTGATCTTTTTTTTGCTTCCGGCCCATTCATGTTCCCAGACATATTCATGGGTAAAATCACGCTTTAAAGTGGTGAGGTGAAGAACTGCGCGATTGAATTCTATTTCGGTCTCTCGATCGATCTTAATCTCTGGTTGGATATTCAGCCGTCTTCCTAAACCGTCAAAAATCCTTTTCCCGAGATCGACTGCTTTGTTGGCCCCTCTGGAGGTTGTGTCGACGATAGCATCACCGGTGCCCGTAATGGCTGTGCCTGGGGTCTCCGCGCAGGATTTCATGAAAAAGACCGTTGCGCCTGCGATGGCGGCTATGACGATTGCAATGGCTAGCGCTTTGGAAATGGAGTTCATATCTTTTGCGAACGTTGTATAGCCACACTAAATTTTGGACGAATCAGATTCGTCCACACTTCTGTCTGGAGTTGTTGCAGCGAATGGCTTTGGCAAGGTTTTGAATTTTGAGACTTTTGCTTATAAGAGATCCAATTCAGCAAAGTCCGTGCTCAAGATCAAGCTTTCGCTGGGCCGCCGGTCTCGGGTTTTACTTCCCCTTCCTCTTCAGCATCACGCGCTTGAAGCGCTCGTCGCCTTTGCTGCTTTCGGTGGCGATGTCGGGGTCGTTGACGAAGGCGTTGTGGATGAGGCGGCGGTAGTAGCTGTTCATCGGCGGCAGCGCGGTGGGCTTGCCGGTGGCGCGCACTTGTTCGGCCATTTCTTTGGCGCGCTCGAGCATCTTGTCCTCGCGCATGGAGCGGTAGAATTCGACATCCACGCGAATGCGCGGCGCATCCGGCATGCGGCGCATGAGCAGGCGGTTGACGAGGTATTGAATGTCATCCAGCACCTCCCCGCGTTTGCCGATCAGCGCTTCAGACTCGTCGGTGAGGATCTGCAAGGTGGGGCCGTCGGGGCCGTGCGCGTCTTCCTCGATGGTGACGTAGAAGCCGAGGTAACCGAGCGTGTTCTCCAGGATTTGTCGGGCTTGTTCGAGGGCAGTCATGGTCGGTGCGGTGCTATCGCTGATGCACTGCGCGGAGGCAAGCACGACTGGCCCCAAAACTGATCTGTGGATCGACAGACCGAGCGATGGCGGGCTCCAGGAGCGCTCCCCAGACAAGCTTTCCAACAAGGCCTAGCCGCCGAGCTTGGGAGTCTGCTTCTTCTTTTTCTCCTTGTGCTTGGGCTGGCCCAGGGCGTGGGCATAGGGACTTTGCGGCGGCAGGCCGGTGGGCGCGGGCTCCACCTTCTTCAAGGGAGTATCGTCGTCCTTGTCCATCTTGCGCATGGCCCAGCTCTGGAAGATGCCGAAGATGTTCTGCGTGGTGTAGTAGAGCGCGAGGGCGGAGGCGAAGCTGTAGCAGATGAAGACGAAGATGAGGGGCATGAACATCATCATGCGCTGCTGGCTCTTGTCCACGGTGGGTGCCTGCGGGGTGAGGCGCATCTGGATGATGGTGCTCAGGCCCATGAGGATGGGCAGCGGGTTCAAGGCGATGCCAAGCGGGTGGGCCACGGTGTCGGGCAGCGACAGGTCCTGCGCCCACCAGAAGGGCTGGCCGCGCAGCTCGGCCGCCACTTGCAGCACGTTGTAGAAGCCGGAGAAGATGAGGATTTGCAGGAACATGGGCAGCGCGCAACCGAGCGGGTTGAAGCCGTAGTCCTTGTAGAGCTTCATCATCTCCTGGCTGATGCGCTGATCGTCGCCCTTGTGCTTCTCCTGGATGTCCTTCATCAGCGGGGCGAGCTTGCCCATGCGCTTGGCCTGCTTCATGGAGGAGGCGAACACCGGCCAGGTGGCCAGACGGATGGTGATCGTCATCAGGATGATGGCCCAGCCCCAGCTGCCGACGGCGCTGTGCAGCCAGCGCATGAGGTGCACGAAGATGAGGCTGACGGGCTTCACCCAGCCGTAGAACATGATCTGCTGGCGCTGATGGCCGATCTTCTTGAGGCGGTGATACTCGCGCGGGCCGAGATAGACTTCATAATCGAGCGTCTGCGTGGCACCTGGGGCAAGGCTGACGGGCGGCAGGCTGACGGCACCCTGAATGCCCCAATCAACGGTGGTGCTGTCCTTGTGCTCGTCGTTGCTGTGGTCAACCTTGTAGCGTTCGGCCCAGACTTTGCCCGGCTTTTCCTCGGACGGCTTGGTGCGCAGGGCGATGACATTGGCGTAGAAGCGGCTCATCACGCCGCCGAAGCGCAGCTGGTCGAAGCGCTGGGTGAACTCCGCCTTTTCATCGCTGAACCAGCCGCCCTGGAACCAGGTGGTGTAGTGCTGGTCGGCGTCGCCGTAGTTGTTCCAGAAGACGGAGGGATGCAGCACGTCGTTGGGCTTCAGCGAGGAGGCGGCACCGGCGTAGAGGTAATGATTTTCCGACACGTGCGGCACACTGCCCTGGTTGGTGAGGGTGATGGTCAGCTTGAGCAGGTGCTCATCGGACTCCTCGCCCTCGGTCAGGGCGTAGGTTTTGCGCACCAGCAAGCCGTCGCTGGCCTTGGCCTCGAAGACGACGTGCTTCGCGTCGGACTCGACGATGCTGTAAACGAGTTCGTCTTTCAGCTTCGCATCGCGGCGGAACGCGCCAATGGGCTCCACGCCGTCGTTGTTGAGCACGATCTGGTCCTGGCCGGCGAGCAAGGCTTTGCGAATACCGCCGCCTTGGTTGGTGAGCAGGTAGGTGACGCTGCCGTTCTTGAGTTCGCGGGTTTCTTCTTTGACCGGTGCTGGAGCCGTGGCAGCGGCGGCGGGGGAAGCGGTCGCTGCCTGGGGTGGGGTGGCAGCAGCGGTGGGTGCGGCAGCGGCTTCGGCCTTTTTCTGGGCGGCCGCAGCTTGAGCCTGGGCGGCGGCGGTCTTGGCCTGCTCGGCGGTGAGCTGGGCGCTATACCAGGCATTGAGGCCCATGAGCAGGGCACAGAGGGTGACGACGATCCAGGCTTTGCGGTCCATGAGTGGGGAGAGAGAAATTTACGAATCAGAGGAGTGGGGGTCCGGGCAGCCGCAGCCGGGCACCGGATCGTAACCGGAGCCGCCCCAGGGGTGGCAGCGGGCCAGCCGGCACACACCGAGCCAGCCGCCCTTGAGCACGCCGTGCGCTTCCACGGCCTGCAGGAAGTATTCCGAGCACGTGGGCCGGAAGCGGCAGCCCGCGCCGGGGCCGCCGATGAAATGGATGAACGGGGACAGACCCTTCTGGTAGCCCCGGATCAGCAGACGCACGATCCATTTCATGAGGTTGACCGCAGGATGCCCGCGCGCTCAGCGGTGCGCAGGAAATCTTTGCGCAATTCGTCCAAGTCTGCGTCTGCCGCACGCCAGCGCGCGATGATGACAAGGTGTAGGCCATCCAGGAGTTGCGTCTGGTGTTCTCGAACGATTTCACGCAACCGGCGGCGGATGCGGTTGCGGATGACGGCGATGCCGAGCTTCTTGGTGGTGATCAGCCCGAACTGAAAGCGCGCCGTTTCGGGCACGCGCAGCACGGACAGCACCAAGTGCCTGCCCGGTGTGCTTCGGCCTTGCGCTCGCAGACGGGCAAAGTCCCGCGATGCTTTCAATCGCAAAACCGGCGGCAAACGCATGGCAAAGCGCTGCCGGCCTTAGTTCTTGTAGCCCGACTTGTTCGGGTGATTGCTGTGCGCGTGGCGGCGATACTTGACCGCCGTGTTCGCGGGCGTCAGACGCTTGCGGCCGGCGCGGCGGCGGCGGGCCAGGATGTCACGACCGGCTTCGGTCTTCAGGCGGGCGCGAAAGCCGAATTTGTTGATGCGCGTCCTCTTGGAAGCTTGGTAGGTCCTTTTGGGCATAGATGTATTTTGGTCTGAAAGGTGCTTTCTAATCCGGGTGTTGGCGGCCCGGCAAAAAGGGCAGCCACCATAATGGACCCAGCTTTCTTGTCAAATGGCCCCTTCAATGCTCGTAAACTCAATATCGCCGCCCCCCGTGGCGGGAAATTTGCTTTTGGCTGTCCGTCCCCCGGTTATCATCCCCGCACTCATGCAACAGACCGCCATCGCCACCGAACCGCGAATCGAGCCCGCGACCATTGAGGATCTGCCTCAGATGGTGGAGCTGCTGGTGGCCCTCTTTACCGAGGAGGACGACTTCAAGCCTGACCGCCGCAAGCAGGAGCATGGCCTGCGCCTGATCCTGGAGCAGCCGAGCCGGGGCCGGATTTTCGTGCTGCGCACGGACCACCAAATTCTGGGCATGATCAACCTGCTGTTCACCATCTCCACGGCCGAGGGCGGGTTCGTGGTGCTGCTGGAAGATTTGATCATTCATCCCCAGCATCGCCGCCAGGGCTACGGCGGACGTTTGCTGGACCATGCCGTGGCCTACGCCGACAAGAAAGACTTCAAGCGCATCACCCTGCTCACGGACAAGATCAGCGCGGAGTCTCAAGCCTTCTTCCAGGAGCACGGCTTCAAGTTCTCCAGCATGATCCCGATGCGGAAGGTGTTTGAGTAACGGTTCATGAGTTCAGGGTTCCCTGTTCCCGGTATGAAGTTCCCCAACCGGGAACCCTGAACCAGGAACCTTCCAAACCGGTCACATACCCACCCACTGCGTCAACATCACCTCGTTGCCTTCGGTGTCGGCAAAGGTGGCCAGCACGATCGGCTCGCCCTCGCGCTTCTCGGGTTCGGCAACGATGCGTCCGCCGTGCTGGCGAATCAGGCGGCAGGCGGTGACGATGTTGTCCACTTGCAGGCTCAGGTCTGTGCTGTTGCGCTCGCCCGTGCCGCCACCGTGCAGGGCCACGATGCTGTCGCCAAAGGTCAGCTCGCTCCACCATTCGCTCTGCACCGTGGGCACGAGGCCGAAGACCGCGCTGTAGAACTGGATCGCACGGTCCATGTCCTGGGCCAGAATCAGGGTTTTGATCTTCTCCAGCTTCATTTAGTGTCGTCCCAAAGGTAATGCTTGAGCCTGATTTTGGACGCGCGCTCGGCCGCCTCCTGCGCGCGATCACCGCCCGAGCGCGACAGCTTCTCCGCCATGCGCGCCGCCGCCTCCCACTGCTGGCCTTGCTCCAGCAGTTCCACCGCCAGAAAACCGGCGCGGTAATACCATTGATACTCCATTGGGCTGGCGGGCGCGGTCACCGGGTTGCTGCCGATGTTGATCACGTCGTAACAGGCCTCCTGCGCCTCGGCGGGGCGGTCCAGGTCACGAAGGGCGGTGGCCAGCAGCACGCTGCAACGCCCCGCCCACAGATAGGGCAGGGCCTTGTCCGCCAGCATGGACCGCAGCAAGGTCACAGCTTCCTCCGCATGCGCGGGCGTCTTCTTGCCCATGCGCAGCAACAGCTCCGCCATCTCGGCCTGCAGGCTGAGCCGCTGCTCGCCGACGGCGGCTGGGTCTTCCAGCAGCGCAGTGAAAAGCTTCAGCGCCGTGGTTTCATCTCCAAAACGACCGGTGACCACGGCCTGCTGCCGGCGTGCGGCAAAGGCGAGCGGCCCACCGCGCTGCGCCAGATCGTCCCAGATGCTGAGCGCGGCGCTGATGCCCTCGGTGCTGGGCAGGGAGATCGCACACACACCGGCAAAGTAGAGCGCAGCCTCGGCATAAGCGGAATTGGGCCGGTTGTTCGCCAGCAGCTCGAACTCGGTGCGGGCACGGGCGTAGTTTTCCAGACGGAAGAACGCCTCCGCCACCTTCATCTGCACCTCGTCCGCCCGGGGGCCCTCCGGCCACTGGGCCAGGTATTGCTGGCCTTCGCGGGCCACGCCGGGCAGGTCCTGCTGCGCCTCATGCGTCCATAGCCGGACGTAGCTGATGCGCTCACGCACCGGGCTGTCCCCGGCCGCCACCGCCGTGGCGGTATCCAGCGCCTCCAGAGCCATCTTGATGCGCGGCGGAATATCCAGCAGGCAAACCTCGGCCAGCGCCACGGCAGCCTCGGCGCTGCGGGGATGCTGGCGATGGGCGGCAAGGAAGGCCTTGAGCTGGGGTTCCGCCTCCGGGTCCGCCTTGGCCGCCAGACTGAGCGCCTGGTCAAGCGCGAGGTCAGCGGCGGTGTCGCCCACAGGCGGCTTGCCCCCCGGCTCGGCCACGCTGGCCTGGGCTAGCTGCGCCGTCAAGGTGGCGAGGGCAGCCGTCTGTCCGGCCTGAATCGCGCAGACTGCCGCGTTGTAAAGCGAGCGGCGGCGCTGCGGCTCGTTGGCCTCCACATCGGCCGCTTTTACAAAAGAGGCCAGCGCTTCCAGGTGCTCGCCGCGCATGAACCGGATCAGGCCGGTGAGGAAATCCACGACCGACTCGCCACCGCCGCCGAAATCGCGCTGCCAGCGGCCTGCCAGCTCCAGCACCCGCGCATCGGCCTTGGCCGCGCCGTGCAGTTGCATGGCCAAGCGCAGCGCGTCGCTGGCCCTGGGATGGTGTGGATATATCTGTAACAGGGCCTCCAGCAAACCGGTTGCCTCCAGGTCGCGCTGCACGCGATGCAGTTCCTGCGCCAGGAACCAGAGGGCGTGCCCCTGGCGCTCCGGCAGAGATGCGTCGACCGACCAGCCAACCGCCGCCACCAGCAGAGCTTCATCCGGCCCCTCCACCAAAGCCATGCGGTCCAGCAAGTTGAACGCGTCCAGCCAGTAATCGGTGGTGGAGCTGGCAGTGGAAGAGGCGGTCTGGAAGCCATTGATGAATTCCAGCAACACCGTCCGGGCCTCCGGCGACTTCTGCCGCCAGAGAGCCTCGACGAGCAGCACCGTGGACGCGTCCCGCACCGGGCGGTCCATGTCAGTCGCCGGCACCTGAAGCAGGTCGCGAAGCACCGCCTCAGCCTGGGCCGCCTGCCCTTCATCAATCAAGGCCGAGGCGCGAATTGCCTGCACCAGCGCGCTGCGCCCCCCCTTTTCGCGGGCCAGCCGGTCAAGCACCACTGGGGTCTTGATGCCGATCTCCATCTCATTGAAAAACAAGCGAGCATGACGCGCGATCTCATCGTCGGCGCTGTCACGCAGCAGGCGCATGTGGGAGCGAGCGGCAGCCACCCGTCCCTGGCCCAGCAAAGCGTGGGCCTCGCCAACCTCGGCCAGCTCTTCCAGCTGGCCACGATACGAGGCAAAAGCCGTCTCCGCCCGCATATACTCGCGCGTCAGCAGCAGCGCCTGCCCCAACCAGAAGGCCTCGTTGGGCACGTCCTCGGACTGCACCACCCCCAGTGCTTCCAGTCCTTTGCCCGCACGCACTAAAGACTCCACCCACAATTCGATGACCCGGCCCCTGTCGGCAGATGTCCAGCCTGGTTGTCGCGCCAAGCGTGCCGCTTTCACTGACGCCACTTCGTAAAGCCGGTCTGCCAGCGCCTGCGTGGCAGCGGCAAAGGCCGGATCATCGGCCAGGTCACGCGACACGGCCGGGCTTGGCCCCTGTCCCCAACTGCGGTCGCCTATGAGGGCAAGCGTGAGGGGGAACAAGAGAAGTCGGCACCAGGAAAACATGCGGCAGGCAGATTACGGCACGATGGCCTCAGTTCAATCCCCGGTCAGGCTTTGTAAGTGAACAGTTGCGTGAGCGTGTGATTTCCGCCTTCGCCCGTCTTGGCCCGCACCGCCGCGTTAAAGGCCTCGATCACCAGCCGCTGCATGCGCATGGTCAGCTGCCGGCCCATGCGTGCGCGCTGCACCGCCTTGTGCGTGAGCGGATGCTTCGACGCGGCAACCACATCGTGATTGGTCAGGCCCTGATCGCGCAGCAGCGCATCCAGCGGCTGCACGCCCCGGTTGCGCTCGCTGCCAATCTCCTTGCTCTCCTCGTCGTTTTCGGCACTCATCGTTCTGCCAGTGGAGCATGAAGTTGATGATTTTCATCCTTCATCCTTCCAGCTTTATCATTTCTTTCTATGCGCGTCCTTCTCACCACCACCTCGTATCAAGACACCCCCGGCGACCACCATGCCCTGCTGGAAGGCCAGGGTTTTGAGATTCACCGCGAGCGCGGCCCGCTACCCGAGAGCCGGATGCTGGAGCTGGCCGGTGACTTCGACGCCTTTCTCTGCGGCGACGACGAGATCACCAAGGCCGTGCTCGACAAGGCCCTGCCGCGCCTGAAGGTCATCAGCAAATATGGCATCGGGCTGGACAAGATCGATGTCGCCGAGTGCACCGCGCGCAAACTGCCGGCGCTCTTCACCCCCGGCGTGAACCATACCACCGTGGCCGAGCATGTGTTCTGCCTGCTGCTGGGCTTGGTGCGCAACCTGGTCGATTCCGCCAACTCCGTCCGCGCTGGCCAGTGGAAGCGCGTCACCGGGCACGAACTCTGGCAGAAGAAGCTCGGCCTCATCGGCCTGGGCCGCATTGGACAGGAAGTCGCGAAGCGTGCCCGCGCCTTCGACATGGAGGTGCATGCGCTGGACTTGTATTGGCCCGAGGCCTTCGCCACCCAACATGAAATCAAGCGCCACACCGAGTTCGAAAGCCTGCTGGCCGAATGCGATGTCGTCAGCCTGCACACAAACCTCAGCGAGCAAACCAAGCACCTGATCAAGGCGGAGCGCATCGCCGTCATGAAGCCCGGCGCGCTGCTCGTGAACACCGCGCGCGCTGAACTCGTGCACCAGGGCGACCTGCTCGATGCCCTCAACAGCGGCAAGCTCGGCGGCTACGCCACTGACGTGCTCGACGAAGAACCGCCACCTGCGGATCATCCGCTGCTGAAGCATCCGAAGGCCCTGATCACGCCGCACATCGGCAGCCGCACCTATGAAAGTGTGCCGCGCCAGGCCATGCGTTCGACACTGAACTTGATCAACTACCTGGCCGGCAAGGCGGATGTGATCCAGGCCAACAAATTCTAACGCAGCGTCTTGACCAGCACTTTGCTGTTGCGTCCGCTCTTGTCATAAGTCGCGCGGCGCTCCGGCGTCATCACATCTGGCGTGGTCACGGTGTAGCCCATCTTTTCCTCAAAGAAACGGAAGGCCTGCGTGCTCAGCGCGAAGATACGGTCACAGCCACGCTGGCGTGCCGCTTCTTCCGCAAAGGCGACAAGCTTCTGGCCGTGGCCCTGATTCTTGTGCGATCGACGCACGCACAGCGATGCCAGCTCCGCTAGCTTGCCAGCCTCCGTCTCAAACACATGCACGGCGATGCAGCCGACGGGATTGCCATCCAGATCGAGCACGTAAAAATCACTGATGCGCTGCTGCATCTGCGAGCGGGTGCGCGGCACCAGCGCGGCTTCTTCGACCGACTGCTGCATCATGCTCAGCAGCGCAGGCACGTCGGTGGAGCGCGCCTTGCGAATCTGCTGATATTGGTCGCCGTGGATCATGGTGCCCACGCCTTCGTTGCTGAACAACTCGGCCAGCAAGACTTCTTCCTGCGTGCCGTCGACGATGTGCACTCGGGGCACGCCTTCCTGACAGGCAAACGCGCCCTGGCGCAGCTTGGACAGGACGTTGATGTCCAGCTCCCCGGCCTTGCCTTTCGCCATCTCTTTCGCGTCGGCGATGCTGATCTGTGCCAGGCGCTGGCCATTTTCGTCCGTGAGGCCAGACTCAGAGACAAAGATGACCTTGGCCGCTTTCAAAGCCAGCGCGACCTCGACCGCGACCTCGTCCGAGTTCAGCCGCAGCGTGGTGCCGCGCCCGTCGTAACCCAGTGGCATCAGCACAGGCATAATGTCCGCCTTCAGCATCACACGCAGCGCATTCTCATCCACGTTTTCGATGCGGCCGGTGAATTCATAGTCCACGCCGTCGATGACACCTGCGGGATGCACGCCTAGCGCGTTCGACACCACCACGGAAAGATCCAGCGCCGTGAGATCCGCCACCAGCTCGCTCGTTTGCCGCGTGATCGCTTCGATAGCGAGGTCCATGCTTGCCGCATCCGTGCGGCCCATACCATCAACACTGGAGGTCGCGATGCCGCGCTGCTGCGCCAATTCGGTGATCTGGCTGCGCGCGCCGAAGACGAGCACGACCTCAATCTTCAGCGACTGCAGCACCGCGATGTCCTGCAGCAGGTTGGCGAAGTTTGTCTGCTTCATCAAAGCACCGTCCAGCGCGATCACAAAAATGCGGTCCCGGAACTGGGGGACGTAGCGCAGGATGCCGCGAAGGTCTTCGAATCTCATGAGTTGGGGCGTGAAGACCAATGTTCATCAGTTTGAGCCCTGGGGCAACAAGGGGATGAAATGACGAAGAAATGCAGAGGGCTCGCACCTTGCTCTCCGTTTTCGTCATGGGTCATCCCAGGCTCGCCTGTTGAATCCCTTTCATCATTTCCTGCCATGCGCTTCAGGCCCGCGCTGCTTGCGCCGCCGCGCAACGGGGTTACTCTGCGGCCCCCTCACATGGCCGAAACTCTCGACAATCCCTTTCTCGACACGCTCATCACGCGCCAACGTGCGGAGCCTTGCACCGTGGTGATCTTTGGCGCATCCGGCGACCTGACCACGCGCAAGCTCATCCCCGCGCTATACAACCTAGCGGCTTCGGGCGACTTGCCGCCGCAGTTCAAGGTGGTCGGCTTCGCCCGTCGCGAGAAATCAGACGAGAGCTTCCGCACGGAGCTGGAGGAAGGGAACAAAAAGTTCTCGCGCCAGGGCCACAATGCCGAGCTGTGGTCGTCGTTCGGTCCGACCATCCACTACCATCGCAGCGAGTTCACCGACACCGCAGGCTATGCCTCGCTGAAGGCGCTGCTGGATCAGTTCGACGCCGAGCGCGGCACACCGGCGAACCGTCTTTACTACCTAGCCACGGCACCGGAATTCTTCTCCGTGGTGCTGGAGCAGCTGGCCGCCGCTGGCTTGAACCAACCACCAGCGGGCAAGTGGGCGCGGGTAGTCTGTGAGAAGCCATTCGGCAAGGACCTGGCCACGGCCCAAAAGTTGAACCGCACCGTGGCCGAGGTCTTCGAGGAGAAGGACACCTACCGCATCGACCATTACCTGGGCAAAGAGACCGCGCAGAACCTCATGGTGCTGCGCTTCGCCAATGAGATCTTCGAGCCGCTGTGGAACAGCCGCTACATCGACCAAGTTCAGATCACCTGCGCCGAGAACCTGGGGATGGAAGGCGGCCGCGGCGGCTACTACGACACGGCCGGCGCGCTGCGAGACATGGTGCAGAACCATTTGTTCCAGCTGCTCAGCCTCGTGGCCATGGAGCCGCCCACCGACCTCAGTGCGGATTCTGTGCGCGATGAAAAAGTGAAAGTCATCCGCTCGCTGCGCCCGCTGACCAGTGTGGAAGAGGTGGCCGCCAATGTGGTGCGTGCGCAATACGCCGCTGGCGTGGTCGATGGCAAGGAGCGCCCAGGCTATCGTCAGGAAGACCGCGTGAACCCGCAGTCCATGACCGAGAGCTACGTCGCGCTGCGCTTGAAAATCGACACCTGGCGCTGGCAGGGCGTGCCGTTTTACATGCGCGTGGGCAAGCAACTGCCGAAGAAGGCCACGGAGATTTCGCTGCATTTCAAGCAGCCACCGCAGAACCTGTTCAAGACCAACGAGGTCAAAGGCAGCAGCAACGCCCTGGTCATCCGCATTCAGCCGGATGAAGGCATCAGCCTGCGCATGTTGTCCAAGCAGCCCGGCGTGCTCCTGCGCATGCAGCCGGTGAAGATGGACTTCCATTATTCCACTAGCTTCGGCAAGGCCTCCCCCGAAGCCTACGAGCGTCTGCTGCTGGATGCGATGGCCGGTGACGCCACACTCTTCGCCCGCGATGACGAGGTCGAGCATGCCTGGCGCTACATCGACGTGATCGAAAACGCCTGGCACAAGTCGCCGAACCCGCCGCCCATGTGCGAATACCCCGCCGGTTCCTGGGGTCCGCGCGAGGCCGACGAGATGCTCTGCGCTGATGGACACGTGTGGCGGCGCGTGTAGATCTCAACGAGGCACGCCCGCCGACCGTGAAGCTGCTCAGTGTTGAGCTTGGTCACTCGACACTTCCTCCTCCGCGCTCTGCTTGGATAAGTCGTCCTGAGAACATTGCACTTCTCTCTTTAGTTCCGCGCCCACCCAGCTAACCATCGCCCATGGCCAACTTTTCCCCCGAACAACGCGCCGCCCTCGAACAGTGGGCAGCGGATGGAGCAACGCTCAATGACATTCAGCACAAGCTGAAGTCTGAGTTCGGCATCAACATCACCTACCTCGACGCACGGCTGCTGCTGCTCGACCTGCAAGTGAAGTTGAAGGACAAGCCGCGCGAGCAGCCCAAGGCCGAGGAGCCTGCTCCACCGCCCAGCGCTGCGACGGACGCGCCAATGATGGGCGACGACCCCGCGCCGCCCCCCGCGGGCAACGGGGCCGTCACCGTCACGGTTGACACACTCGCCATCCCTGGCGCGCTGGTGAGCGGCAAGGTCACCTTCACCGACGGCCAGACCGCCGGCTGGTATCTCGATCAAAGCGGCCGCCTCGGCCTGCGCGCTCCCGATCCCGGCTACCGCCCGCCGCCAGCCGACGTGCCGGTGTTCCAGGCCGAGCTGGATCGCGTGCTGGTGCAGGCAGGGTTTTAAACCTTTTAGAAAAGGTCCACCACGCGCGGCCGCACGCTGCGCAGCGCTTCTGCATACCTTGCACCGCACGCCAGGCCGCGATACTTCGCGAGCGAGGTCTTCGTCTCCATCGCCGCGTCTTTGGTGGGATCAAAGGGCGCGTTCTTCACGAAGGCCATCAGCTGGCCCAGCCACTCGCTCGCGGCCTGCCATTCATCGCTGACATCGACATACGTGTCGGGCGTGAAGTCGAGGGTGTGCCCCGGACCGTTGTCGAACCAGAAGACCTGGCCTGGGCTGCGGGCATTGTCCTTGCCCAGCAAACGCGCGGGCTGGAACAACGCGGCATGGGCGATGGCGCTAGCGGCTTCGTGATCCGGGTGGCGATCGCGGTTCCACAGCATGAAGGCCGTGTCGGGAGCCACCTCCGCCACGACCTCGGCGACCTCTCGCTTCGTTTGCAG
>Ga0164295_10002873_pt1 | contig 14007 bp, 13 predicted proteins | sample GEODES006metaG_FD_111798 | JGI IMG/M metagenome (GOLD analysis project Ga0164295, IMG submission 111798) | Oligotrophic lake water microbial communities from Sparkling Lake, Wisconsin, USA - GEODES006 metaG | ecosystem: Environmental > Aquatic > Freshwater > Lake | place: USA: Sparkling Lake...
CCATCAATATCTCAGTCTGATTTTCAGAGTCATAATCAAGGGATAATTTAGTTGCTGCAAAAGGTGAATAGCTGCTGGAATCATCACTAATTGCTGAAGTTTCATGAGCTAAATTGTGATTAACAACAGCCTGATTATCACCGCCAGAAATATCTTCTTGCCAAAAAGGTGGTAACTCTAATTGACCTGATATTGGATCACTGGTGAGATATTCGGTAGGTAAACCAAAGGGATCATCACTCATGACACCATCTAATGAATTGCTGTCAAATTCCATACTATCTGGATGACTTGCGAACGGATTATGTTCTAGAGGATCTAGGGGTGGTTCATATTCTGCAAAGGAGTTCATTTCTAAACTGCGGCTATGCAAATTCCCCATCATCCCTAAATCCAAAGATTCTGCTGTTGTCACCAGACCATGAGATGGAGATTCATAATCACTAAAAGGCTCTATATACTGATCTATCGTTGCAAGACAGTTATTAACAAGACCAATAACTTCTTCTTCGCTTGTTAAATACAATACGCTTTGGTAGCTATCTTTAGCCACATCGTATTGTTGCAACATATAATATGTATGTCCCTTTAACAAATGTAAGTTAGGGTCAGTTGGTGAATTTTGCACCAACTTATCAATCAATACCGCGGCTAATTCATAGTCTTGTTGCTCATAAGCTATTTTTGCCCGATTATAAGTTAGCTCTTGATTATCTGTACGTGCTTCCATGTTCTCCCTCCCTAGTTCATTCTGCCTAAGTTCACCCTGCCCACCGCGCACTTCGCAAAATTGCTATTTGATCCAGTAGTCGTAAATATTTTTTTTCTTTTTCTGTATCAAATAACCACTCTCCCCGCAAAAACGGAGCCATAGCATCTGGTACGTTATTTTGTGGCTTTAGATACTGTACATCAAGCCAGTCCAACCCACAAATTTCTTCTACTCCTAAGCCTACTATCGTATCTTGATCTTCAATGGCAATGACAGGGATTTCTGAGCAATCCGTGTTTAATGGGGTTGTTTCACCGAGAAATTGCCCCAAATCAGCCACCCAAATCAAGCGTCCCCGTAAATTTAGCGTCCCTAAAAGTAAGGGAGATGTATTAGGAATTGGTGTAATCCGATCAGGACTAAGTTCAATTACTTCCCGAATTCCCATAGCTTGTAATGCAAATTCCTGACGTGAGGGCAGATAAAACCGCAAATGCAACTCACCTTGGGGACTTTCTAGTTGTAATTCGGGACGGAATTGATCTTGCCCACTTCCATTTAAAAAATCTGGTTTGTTAACCATATTATTTTCATCCTTGTCCTCGCAGCAGTTGTTTGACTATTTCTACCAACTCGATTGGTTGAAAGGGTTTAGCTATATAGGCATCTGCCCCTTGTTTCATCCCCCAATAGCGATCGAATTCTTCACCTTTAGAAGAACAGATGACTACAGGAACATTTTGGGTTTTAGGATCAGATTTTAAGCGCCGACAGAGTTCATAGCCATTCATGCGGGGCATGACAATATCCAAAACCACCAAATCGGGAGGTGCTTTGTGAATGGCTTCTAAAGCTTCTGCGCCATCGCTTGCATGAGTAACTTTTAAGCCACTAGCTTTCAGAAGGTCTGTCATCATCTCTCTTTGGACGATACTGTCTTCAACAATTAGAATTGTGCTCATAAATGTCTATTTACCTCCTGATTTAGACTTTCCCTGAGGAAAATAATTTGCTCTCATGACAAAAATTAACTGTATAAATTAAGTTTATTGTTTCACTACTTTACCGTAGATGGAAGTTGGTTAGACAACTATTTTATTCTTGTGATAACATCTTTTAGCCCATCTTGCACCCAATCAGCAAGTCTTGTATCCTATTTGTACACCTGAACAATAATCTAAATTGAGATATTGCTCTATCAGCATTAGCAATTCTTGATCTGGAAAGGGTTTAGTCTAACTCTCTAATCTCGAAATAACGTAGTATACTGGGGTTAATCCTTGCCAGTCAGCATAATAATTGGTACAACCCGAAAGACTGTGGAATGCCGCAGCATGGCACAAATCTCATAACCATCTAATTCCGGCATCGTAATGTCGCAGAGAATTAAATCTGGCTGAAGTTGAAAGACGAGACTCAGGGCTTGCAAGGGGTTGGTGATAGAAATTGCTTCATAACCTTGTAATTTTAGGATTGATTCTATCGTCTCACAAATCACTAGTACCGCAGGGCGGAAGTCAAAAGTCAAAAGTCAAAAGTCAAAGCTAATATACAGTAGGCTTTTTGGCGATTGAATATGGTTGCTTTATTTACGCCGTGATATACTAGTGTAAGTAGGTTAGCATTAAAAATTGTCGTTATGGCACTATGCTTGAGGCAAGAGGCACTCATGCAAGAGTGAAGAGGGTTTGGGCGATTTTACTTTTATTTAGACCTCATCTTCAACCGCCTTGTCACCCGTTAAGATTACTGTCACATGCTTGGCAATAGACAATTTGACTATGCGGTATATTTACGAATAGGGAGACAACGTACATCAAAAGGACTGACGGTGTGCTGTATTTAGCAGAAGTACAAAAACAGAAGAGTGGCTTACTTGGTAGTGGCAAAAGCGAACTAAAACTAATCGCTTGTCAACGTAATGACCAAAATTGGAGTCCAATACCGGACGAAATGATTATTGCTGATGAAGCAAGTAAATTAAATGATCGTGCATTGGTACTGGTGGAATTGAGTCCGAATCGTCGAGTACAGCAGATTCAAGATGCACGTCGTCCATTGGTAAATATTTTGCAGAATTTTTCCCGACAAGTGGAAAAATTTAAACTCAAAGAAGAGGAAATTGATCAGTGGAAACAGTCGCTGATGATCCAGGCTCAGGAACTGAATCGTCGAGAAACCGAGATGGAATTCCGTTGGAAGCAAGTACAAAGATTGGAGCATGACTCTAAACGGATAGATACACAGAAACATTCAGTTGATACATCTCGTACAGAGATTGATCAATTACGGACAGAGGTTGAAAGTAATCACCGGGATTTAGAAGGGGCTTGGGAGCATTTACGATTTGAACAGAGTCGCTTGGAGGAGATAAGTTTAAATTATCAACAGTCTAAATCTGTAGATCAAGAGCGCAATCGAGTCTTGAGTGACTTACTTGATCGGTTATCGAGTCAAACTACTCCCATTGACACAGTTAAGGAAAATCTTAATTATGCTTTTGAATTTGCCGATCAGCAACAGGATGCTTTAAATCTACATTGGCAAAAGTTGGAAATCCAAAGTCATTCAGCTAATCAGCAGCAAAAGGAGGAAGAGGAACTGATGCAAAAGCTGTTTGGTTGCCAAAACGAATTGCAACAGGTACAAAATTCCCTAGCACAACAAATTACTCAGGTGCAATTGAAAACAACAATAGTTAATAGTAAACAGGAATTAACTACGATACTCAAACAGCATCTAGGAACGGAGGAGGAGTTTTACCAAAAGCTACATTATTTGGCAGCTAACACTGAAACTGAAGTTCCTAAACGGGGAATTGATGTAGCAGCCTTGCAGAAAATGCCTCTGAAGGAATTGGAGCGAATGGTGCAAAACTGGCAGGAGAAGTTAGACAGCGATTCTGATTTTGTGCAAGAACAAGAAAAGGAACTTCAATACAAGCAAAAATTTATAGAAGAACTTCAGGAAAAAATTGTCCATTCCACTGGGGAAGAACGGGTAAATTTAGAATTAGAATTAGCTGATGAACGGGATCTTTGCCAGATGCTAAACGAAAGTTTAGTTGGGCAAAGACGCAATTTGATCGGACAGCAAAAAACTCTCCAGCAAAAACAAGTTGTATTGTGGCAAAGACAAGGGATTGCGGTTGTCAGAGAAGGTGAATCTAGTAATTTAGAATCAATGGTTTTGCAACTTGAAGCCCACAAACAGCAAAAATCTACCCAAATCCAGAAGCTAGAGGGTGATATGGTGCAGATGCTGACTACTATCGTCGCAGATCAAGAGACAATTGATCATCAAACCCAGGAAGTAGAAGCAAATCGTCAGGAAGTCAACTCCCTAGAGGAGCAATTACTAAATTTACGAACAGCAACTGCTGAATGCTGGGGGAGAGTTAATCTTTATCAAGAAGCTCTGCAACCTATTCAGGATGCTCTTGATGGTTTACGGGATCAATTACAAAATATTTCTGAATCTTTAACTCAAGTCCAAACAAGTGGTAATTCTCAATTTCTGATTGTTACCCAGATGCGTCAAACTCTCCAGAGTTTTATTTGATCATTTTTCTTAATGGATGCTACGGATACAGATCCTTCTTCTTTTTGATTAAGTTATACTCAACACGGCTTAATTATTTGATTTAAGCGGGTAGGGGTTTAGCAATGCTAAACCCCTACGGATCTAGGTTTTTCGTGATTTTACAAAAGTCCATGTCCCAACCGTTTTGAGTATATATAAATCCAGTCACCTTGGACTATTGCTGTCCAATCTCCAGGAAAAGGATCTGTTCGGGAACGATTGGGGGCTGTGATTAAGGCTGTGATTTTTTCAATGTGTTCAAAATTAGGGGCATCAGGAAGTATTTCTTGAAGTAGCTGACGCATGACCCGACGTTGTAAAGCTAGGGGTACTTTTTTTAATAAACAGCGGTTTACCTTTAAATTACCTTTCTCGCCCTGTACTGAGGCTTCTAGCCGCAACTGATGGGCTTTTTGTTCCAAATACTCTACCTCTGCTTGTAGAAGTTCGGCTGTTTGCGCTAAATTTGCTTCTACTTGGGGATTGAAATTCGCTTTTAAATAGGGGATTAATTCTTGACGAATGCGGTTTCGCGCATATTGTAAATTTTGATTGGTGGAATCTTCCCAAATTGGTAAATTATACTCTTGACAAAATTGCTCTGTTTGGGAACGGTTAACTTCTAATAATGGACGCACTAACATGATATTGTCAGTTAGGGGACGTTGCCAAGTTAAAGCTTGTAAACCATCGGCACCAGTACCACGCATTAAATTGTATAGTAAGGTTTCCGCGCGATCGCTGGCAGTATGTCCCGTAATAATATATTGATAGTTATAACATTGGGCGATTTTTGTTAAAGCCTGATATCGCCAATTTCTGGCTGTGGCTTCACTGTTAACAGGTTGATTAGCTGTTTCTAAATAGAAAGGTGTGTGCCAAGTTTTCGCTAAATTGGCGACGTGGTGAGCATTAGCTTGGGAGTCTTCGCGCCAACAATGATCACAATGGGCTATGGCTATGTTCCACTCCCATTTGGGTTGTAGATCTAATAGTAATTTAATTAAGCATAGGGAATCTTGTCCACCCGATACTGCGACTAATAGCTTTTGATTGCGCTCAAATAGATTACGGGCGCGGATAGTCCGATGTATTTGGGCGTGGAGGGGTGTCCATGTCATAATAGATATTTAATCAAAGGTAAAAAGAGAAACCCGCCAATTACACATAGAACAACGACGAAGAGAACTTTCAAGCCTATACCTAATGTAACTTCCATAGCTAGTAAAGTCAGAAAAACAAAATTGAGAGCAAAGCTGAAGAAAACAATTGGGATAGGGAGGATAACTTGTTTTTGACCAGCTTTAATTTTTTGGATTAACCGCAAAATTTTTTGTGTATTTTGTGGTCTATTTTTTGGATCATGCTCCATTAAATAATCAATTAAATCTTTAAATTCTTCAGAAATTTCTGGGGCTTTATCTTGCCATAATAACTTTCCGGTTTGTCTATCTCTTTGAAAGTTATCGTATCCAGGATAAGTTCCTGTGAGTAAGTGCAGAAATGTCCGCCCTAAGGAGAAAAAATCAGATGTATAATCTACCTCTTTGCCAGCTTCTTGCTCTGGTGAACAATAGCCTAATGATCCCACCATTGTAGCCGGAATAGTTTGCTTTTGAATTTTTTGGATAAATTCTTTAACAATACCAAAATCAATTAATACTAATTGACCATCAGGTTTTAACATTATGTTATTTGGCTTAATATCTCGATGTAAATAATTCTGACTATGAACATGAGATAGGATCAGGGTCAATTGTTCTAGCCATTCGATAGCTTGTTGGCTATTAGGAATTTTGTAATTTTGTTCCAACCATTTACCCAAATCCTGTCCAGCAATTTTCTCCATGACTAAACCATGTAAAGCTTCCAGGGTGTGAGGACATTTAAATTTAATGTAAGCATCCACTTCTACGCGGGGAATTCCCGGATTATTTAATTGTTGTAATACATTAAACTCTTGTTTAAAAAGTCCCAAGACTTTATCACTTGATTGGGTTAAAATTTTAATAACTTTATGATCATTCATGAACGTATCTTCTACTTCAAAAGTTTTACCAAAACCACCATCTCCTAATTCTTGCAGAACATGATAACGATTATGGATAATATCTCCAGGTTCAATCATAGCTTTCTCTCTTTTGGGTTAATCAACTACTTATTTATTTTATTATCCTTGATCATTTGTTGACAATCTAACTTTGTCAAATCATAGTTCATTGGGACAAATATTGCCCCAGATATGGCACATTTAGTAGGGATAACACGAACTATTTGAGAAGTGTTTTCTATCATATCTCCATCATTATCAAAAGAGATAGTTCCTGAAGCTCCTCCTGTTACCTGTTTTATATTGTTTAATTGCTGCTGTATAGCCAATCTTTGGTTTGGCAAACTATCAGATATAGATACTTTTTCTAGAGCTTTTGTCAAAACCAAAGTAGCATCATAAGATATTCCGGTTTGAACACCTATGTTAGCAGTTCCCCAAAGTTGTTTAGCTCTTTGAATCATCTCTTTATTAGGACTAGATAAAGGATGCCAAGGAACGACTATTAAAAGTTTTTTGACATTCTGTTTATAGAGTATAGTCTCATCATATAGAGTCAAGTATCCTGCCATTGGCAGTTGATCTTCATTGACATCTATCAGGTTTAAAGTATTTTTAAAACTATAATGATTAACTTTACCATCAGGAATGAGAATCAGTGCTTTTGCCCCTTGCTGCTTAACTTCATTTAAGATTTTACGGGGCATAAATTTAGATATAGATATATCTTGTTCAATTATCTTACTTGCACCTAATTGGTTACGAAATTCTTCAAAAGCAGATTGACTAAAAGTGCTGTTTGGATTGTAAAAAACAGCTACTTTTTCTTTAATAGCTAATTGTGATAATTGCAATTGCTCAATTAATTTAGGAATCTGAAGTTTCACACTGGCGATAGTCCGAAATAAGAAGTTTGGTAAAACTTTCTTACCGGAAAAAAGACTTTTTCTAGCAGCCGTAGCAGGAGCAATAACAACAACTTTGTTCTGTTGATAAACAGGTAAAGCTGCTTTAGTTACTTCAGATGTATAATGTCCAATGACTGCGATTACATCATTTTTAGAAAGCAGATGTTCAGCTAATTTATCAACTGTGTCAGGTTTATTTTCATCGTTAACAACCAGAATTTTTAAACCTGGATTTTTAGGATCTTTGTTGAAATCTTCTTGAACTTGTGCTACACCTCTTAACAAGGCTTCTGCTATACCTCTAGCATCCTGATTAATAGGAATAACAATAGCAATAGTGTAACTTTTTTTGCCTTGTTGCATCAATTTGGCATTGTTGAGGTAGATTAAAATTTCTGGATTATTTTGATTATTAAGTCTCTGTTCAGTAAAAAAATCAACAGCTTTTTTAAAGTTACCTTGTTGAAACAATGGAAATTTATTTTTTGTAAAGAGACTTTCTTCTCCACAAGATAAATTGTCATTTAACTCAAAATCTTTACACCAATTTTGAGAAAAAATATTTATCAATAATTGCGGATTAAAAATCAAATATATCCAGGAAGAAAAACTAAGTATCAAGATTATTAAAAATAACCATTTAGCCAAAATTGGATATTTACGGATTTTTCTGGAAAAATTTGTCATTTTAGTCATCTTTTTTAGGGAAACGTCTTTTAATATATTTAATAAGTAAAGGATGCACAATACAAAAAGTTGGTAATCTTTGGCTATCATCCCTTGCAATTAACCCATCTGTACATAATTTATCTATGGCTTGACCAATTTTTGCTTGAGAAATAGAGGGAAATAATTGATAAATTTCAGGAAGTGACATTGGTTCTGTTTCATAAACTAATTTTCCCACAATATTGAGTTCTATATTTGATAAACCAGAAATATGTTTATCAAATAAATCAGTTATGACATCATGAATAAAAAATGTTCCTTTGAGAAAGTCATCAATTTCACCATTATAATTATTTTGAATATGTTGAGCAGCAAATTCTAAAGCTGATGGATGTCCTTGATATTGTTTAATAAGTCTTTCTCGTCCCTTTTCTGACAATTTAAAATTCTTCAATATGTATTGAGAATCTTGATTATTTAAACCAGTTAATGTTAATCTTCTAACTCTGGATTTATCCGCAATATCCATTTGTTGATGTGTTTGTAAACTGACAAATACTACGCAACTTTGATGTTCTAATGTTGCAACGGATTCTAAAAATTTGCCATAATTAAAATAGTTTCTTTTTTGCTGATCTTCTGATATTTCATCAGTTGCCATTAGTTTTTCCCAATTATCAAAAATCAGTAAGCAACGATGTTGATTTAAGAAAGAAATTAGGCTAAGAATTCTCTGAGATATATTTTTTTTATGGGGATTTTTTTCTAAATTATTAGCTGGAAAATATGATTCTATATGAGTTAAAAAATCTTCTAAAAAAGGGGAATATTCAAGCTTCTTCCAGATAATATAATCAAATTTATCTTTAACTTTATCCACAAACTTTCTTAATAGTGGTGTTTTCCCAATCCCACCCATACCAAAAACCCCCACCAAAGGACAGTGTTCTTTAACTATCCATGTTTCTAACTTAGATAATTCTTCTACACGGCCATAGAAATCTTTAGGAACTGGTGCTTCCCGTAAATCTATCCGTAATAAATTGTTTTCTGTGTCTTCCTCACTACTAGGATGTTCTAAAAGTCGTGGGAGAGTTAAGAAGCAATTCTTTTTGCTAACTTTTCTATCTGTAACTTCACTGAGTCGTTTAAATAGATCAGGACCCGTATTATTTTTGATAGTGTCAACAGCATAACCGAGATTATCCATATTGGCATAGGCAATATTTTGCAAAGAATATTCTAAAATCGCTTCTTGACAAGCATTTAAATGAAAATCTATGCCTTTTTCACGCTTTACCCAATCCTTTAATCCTCTAATTATCTGTTTTGTATCCATGGTCTAGTTCTCTCCTGATATCCTGTTCTGGATTGTATCTTAATTTGCCATAACTTTATTAGTTTTATTAGTCTTTATTAGCTAAATACTGATTAGTTAATTGTATTTACAGTTACATCTAATATTGAGATACTTGATTGTGTAAGGACAAAAAAGAGGTTGTTATGGCTTATCAAGATAATTCAGTAATTTCACTAGCAGAAGTTGCTAACGTCAACAGACAGGATCATACTTTGCAGCTAATGTCAATACAATCACTACAAGTAAAAAATATTTGGTTTACACAGATTCATCAAGGAGATGAGGATGATGATCCTCTAGTTCCTCCTAATTAATTGAGCGAATATTATTTGTCTGGAGAATTAATAATTCTCATCGCTTCCAACTTACAAATTTCTAATTCTGGTAATTTACAATGGGCTTTTTTAAGTTCTTGATCATGGGTATAAAATTCTATAAAATTTCGCCATGATTCTCTAGAAGCTTGCCGATTTCCTTGTGCTGCTTGGACTTGTGCCAATAAGCAATAAGCTGGGGCATAATTGTTTTCTAATTCCAGACAAACAAGCAAATGTTGCTGTGCTTGTTCATAAGAATTTTGCTGAAAATATGCCCAAGCAAGATTTTTGTGTAATGAAACTTTAACTGTGTCATCTTTCACCTTTGACAAAATTGGTTCAATAATTTTCACAGCATCTGCACTATTTCCTTGGAGAATTTGCAACCGAGCTAAATTATTAATAGCAGCATCAGCAGCGCGGTTTTGATATTTAATTGCAATCTGATAATGATGACAAGCATCATCTAAATTATCTAACTTTTCGTAAGTTGCCCCTAGATTATAGTGAGCAGAACCATGATTTTTATTTAATGCCACTGCTAATTCTAGATAAGATGCAGCAATTATAAAATCATTATTCAGGTAGCTTTCATGTCCTAATTGATTTAGAGATTTAGCAATTTCTTTTTTTTCTTTTTCACTGAAATTCATGCGTCTTAGTACGTTTTTTAATTCCTCTGGAACGGGTTTATGAACTGATAGTAAATACAAGATAGATTTAGTAATATCTTCATGATCTTCATCTTCTGTTTTTGCTAGTTCTTTTGTCCATTTAGATTGACTATCAGTTAATAACTCTGGTTTATATTTAGCAAACAATCCAACCAAGTCTGAGCGTTTGTAACGACGATTATCAGCAGGTTCATTATTCAGTCCAAATTCGTAACATATTCTTTCCACATACTTTCTCACGGATGCTTCTGTAATGTTCATCGCTTCGGCTATATCCATATCTGTGTGGCCTGAAAGTATTTTCTGCAATACGTTTTTGCGGTTTTCTGTGAGGTTATAGAATACGCGTTCAAACTCTTGTTGATTCATCCTTGATTTTAATTGCATCAGTTATATATTCACGATTGTGACTATTTTACAGTAATTTAACATCAATTATGCTCTGTGATTATTATCACTTAGGCAAAGGTGATAGTTAGGTACGTGATCTGAAAATTTAAATCTCTGTTATGGGGTTGACACCTGTAAGTAAATATGTCACATTTGTGTTTAAGAAATATGTCGCAAAATAGTAAGAATAATATTCTGTGACATAAACGGAGTCTTGTTATCTGGTGTGTGATTCAACTAATTGTGGAGGTAAATAAATGGAAGTTTACTGCACTCATCCAAGTTGCATAAAACCTGAAAATACTATTTCTGACGAAATTTTAAATTCAAGGTCTGCAACAAAATTACTTTGTGCCAATTGTCGAATGCCATTGATTTTGCAGGGGCATTTTGTACCCATAGATTTATTAGAAAGCGACAGATTTGGTATAACTTTTAAAGCCAAGGATCTGGACTTTCCGTCTACAACCCTTGTAATTAAACTGTTGCACCCCCAAAATTGTTCTGGAAAAATTTTATCTCCACAAACTCTCAGACGGATAGAAGAAATGTTTGTGAGAGAAGCTACTATTTTGGATAAATTGAACCATTCACGAATTGCCAGATTTTTGGCTTTTTTTACTTTGGAAATTGAGGAAGAAACAGGCTATAGAGAGAAGTTTTTTTACTTGGTGCAGGATTATATCGAAGGACAAGATTTAGCTAAAGAACTCGATGAGAAGCTCAAGCAGAATAAAAAATTTTCTGAGGATGAGGTTATCAGTATTCTCAACGAAATTATGAACATACTTCAAATATATTTATAATAATGAAGGTACTAACGAAGTTATCTATATTCATAGAGATATTAAGCCTGGAAATATCATGCGCTTTAGTACAGATAGTTTTACTCTTCTGCAAACACCACAACGAAACAATCCCTAAAAATGGGTTGTGAAGTTGGAAGCGATTATTGAAAGTGTATTTAACAATGTACAAAAAACCAGGTTTTTTAATAAATTTGGTTTTTTATTTGGGCAAAATAGCTTTGCCATTATTACTTCTGTTTCCCTTCTAAAATAAATGGCATTTTTATCATTACATCTGTATTCATCAACTGATCCCAAAACCGAAAATAAAGACCATAATTACAATTAAACTTGTGATGATGAAGAGTATGGTGAGTTGGAGTAATCCAATTTTTCCCCCAAAAACCACGCATCCAGGAACGGGGATAAACCTCATAACCTGTATGATTGACAACGCCAAATATCGTCATTAATGTTAGCAATAAAATGATCATACTAATGTGAATAGGAATAATAAAAACCAAAATAGGAATAATAATTGCCGTCATCATACTCTCAACTGGATCAAAAGAAAAAGAAGTCCAGGGAGTAGGGTTAATAGATTCGTGATGCACCTTATGAAAGCGGCGATATATGCTAGGGTTGTGTAACCAGCGATGAGTCCAATAAAAATAAGTATCGTGGATAAACAAATATATAAACAGACTTACTGGCAAATAAACCCAGCCATATTGGATAGGATTTATATAAACTTTTGTTTGTCCTAATGCGATCATTTCCATGATAAAAGCACTGGGTAAAGCAAAAATAAGACAGGAAAAGAGAGACCATTTGATTTCGCTTTTCATTTTACTCTTCCGTCTATCCAGATCATGAAGACGACGAACCTCCCAAGACTGGGGACGACGAACCCAAAGCAACCAATAAAGCAGCGAAGACACAATCAGGTATCGTGTCGAAAGAACGAAAAACATAAACAAACTGGAGATACCAAATTGCGTCAAATTAGGGAGCATAAAGGCTGGTTATGTATTTATAAAACAACATGAATTATTATAGTTCTTTCTTTGCGCCTTTGCTCCTTAGCGTCTTTGCGCGAACCCCCCCCTCTCAAAAGAAAAGGGGGAAAAGAGATGTACTTACAAAAACCAACCGTAGGAATGTAAACCCTTACCCAAAAGATTCACACCAAGATAACAAATCCAAACCACAACAAAACCAGCAGCAGCTAAAATTGCCGGTTTTCTACCTTGCCAACCGCGAGTTATTCTAGAATGCAGATAAGCGGCAAAAACTAACCAAGTAATTAACGCCCAAGTTTCCTTAGGGTCCCAACTCCAGTAAGAACCCCAGGCTTCATTAGCCCAAACACCACCAGCAATAATACCGATAGTTAGGAGGGGAAATCCTAAGCCAATGATGCGATAGCTGATATTATCGAGGGTTTCAGCCAAGTTGAGGCGTTGAGGTGAAAGAATTTCAGTGGTTTGAATAGGAGTGGTTGTGACTAAATCCAAAACCGCAGTTCCAGTTCCGTTGTTATTACTTTCAACGCGAGAAAAGCCATTAGTTTCCGCAGCGGATGTAGATGTAACTAACTCACCAGCTTTAAGTAGTTTATAGCCATTACTCCGATAACCGCCATTACCAAAGGAACTACCTTGTAATTGGATATTTTGGCCGCGAGTAACAATTAAAAATGCGATCGCTAACAACGCCCCCACCATTAAAGCGGAATAACTCAACATCATGACACTGACGTGCATCATCAACCAATTAGATTTCAAAGCCGGAACTAAAGGCTCTGATACCTGCATATTTGATGGTAGAGTCAGAGTAGCAAAAGCAGCAATGCACATCGCCACAGGTGCAGTCACAACTCCCACCAAACGGCTACGACTACTATTTTCGGCAATTAAATGGACAGCGGTAATTCCCCAAGTGAGGAAAAATAAAGACTCGTAGAGATTACTGAGGGGAAAATAACCCGCTTCGATCCATCTTGCCCCTAATAAAGTCGCCATACACAAATTAGCGATCGCCATACCGGCTGTTCCCAAAGCCGCTGTCACCGATAAACTCGGAAAAGCCGCCCCCACCCAATAAACCAACATCGTACAGAATAAGACAGCAAAAGAGGCATTATCTAGCCAGTTCTGGAGTACAACCAGATTCATAAACACTTCTCTCCAGTGGATGCTTGAAAATATCAATTCCGATTATCTTGATCCTAACTGGTTTTGGGGATTAGTCATTCGCAAGATTAACCTTCATAATTCATAGCGCCCAGATATTTAGTTAAAAACTGAGATGTGTAGGGGTTTAGCACGTGTGTAGGGGTTTAGCAATGCTAAACCCTATGGAATTACACGATTAAGACGTTTTAAATATAACTTATTATAACTTAGGAGAATCAGGATATCCACCGATTTAAGGATTAACAGGATGTTTGATTGTAATTGAATGATGAGATTTTGATAATTTTCTATTATTCTCACAATTAATTTCTTCTTTGCGTCTTTGCTCCTTTGCCACTTTGCGCGAAACATAAAACACA
>Ga0164295_10002875_pt1 | contig 14006 bp, 9 predicted proteins | sample GEODES006metaG_FD_111798 | JGI IMG/M metagenome (GOLD analysis project Ga0164295, IMG submission 111798) | Oligotrophic lake water microbial communities from Sparkling Lake, Wisconsin, USA - GEODES006 metaG | ecosystem: Environmental > Aquatic > Freshwater > Lake | place: USA: Sparkling Lake...
CAATGGGGCCGAGACGTCGCCTATGACCATGGCACCCAGTGCGCCGACACGCGCGCAGATCGCTCAAAAGCCATCGCCAGCGGTAAAGAAAGAGGCAGTAGCCTATAACCCGGCGCCTGCCGCCAAGAAGGAGGCACCAGCCGTGGCAAAGAAAGAGGCAGCCCCAGCTCTGAAGCCAGCGCCAGCCGCCAAGAAGGAGGCACCAGCCGTGGCAAAGAAAGAGGCAGCCGCACCAAAGCCGGCGGCAACCGAGCTGTCGACGGAAGATGCACTGAAGATCCTGAGCAAGTATAATTAAGACGCTTGCCTGTGTGCGGATGACTGTGGGGAACACGCGACGAGGCCTTCCCGGTGCTCGGTCGGCTTGGAGTAGCGACGGCCAGAGCGTTCGGGTGGGGATTGGCGGGTGTGTGTGTGTCGCGTGTCACACTGTGTGTGTCCAGTGGACAGTAGTAAAGCGCGTATACGTAAAGCTGGAGACAGTCGGGAGGTACTGTACAGAGGACATGTACTGTTCTACATCGTGTACGCAGTACGGCATGCGCAACTTGGCGTTCTTCCGCGGAGCATTTTTCGCGGTCACCACAATCTCGCGGTTGCCTTTTGTCACATGGGAAACTGCGGCCACCCCGGCTCAGAACTTTTCTGTGACGCCCAGCACGGCTCCGGTGTTTTCGCTGACCCAGAGCCGTGTGAACGATGTGCGTGAGCGGCGATGATGACGTCGTGCATGGCATCGGGCTTGGATGAGCTAGACCCGTCCTCTGAGCAGCCGGCAGGGCTCGCCCCGCAGATCTCGATCACGGCCCTCTCGGCTGGCTCTGTCCGGGCGCGCCTCCAATGGGTCCGTAGAGATCTGCCCTTGTTGCCAGCTGCTATGCTTCCAGCAGACGCCCAGTCGTCCGCTGCCGTCAACGAGGTTGCTGTCAGCGAGGCCCTCGCCAAGATCAAAGCCCGTGTGCCTGCGGCAGAAGTTGTTGCCGCTTGGCTCAAGTCGCTGGGACCTACGGGCTTTGAGGAAGCTGCTGCAGCCCCACACGCTGCCCGCGCGGCGTTGAGAGTCGCCATCGTAGACATGTGCTCGACGTGCGATGCCATCGACGAAGACCGTCACAGTGGCTGGAAGTACACCGGGGCGATCCTCCGTGCGTTCGACGCGGCACTTTCTGTCCTGGCCCCTGCTCGTGGACTCAAGGGTGAGGAGCGAACCAGGTGCCCGCCCGGCAGCATCAAGGACTGGAGCAGCCGCCGCACTGCGATGCCACCTCCGATTGTCGGCCAAGAGCCGCTTGATCCAGCCCTCCTCTCGAGTTGGCGTTCGGAGCTCCGCCAAGCGTCCTCTGCAGCCTCTCGAGCGCATTCGTGGGCGGGACCCCATTGGATCCCTCTCGAAGGGCTAGGGCAGACGTCCCTTCTCGATCGGACCATTGGGCACGTTCTTCGGATGGCGGGCTCCATAGGCGCCACCATCGCCGCCGACTCGGTCGGTGCCGAGTTCTGGACGCAGCGGGTCAACCCGCACGCACCGTGCAAACTTCACTGGGACGTGGACGAAATGCTCGGGCAGAGCGAGGCGCCGCGGGTAGAGTGCCCCTTGCTGAGTGCGATCGTGTACCTTTCGGACGAGGGCGGTCCGACGATGATGATCGGAAGGAGGCCCGATGACGATTTAGAAGAGCCCGACACGGCGGCATGGCAAGAGCGGGTGTGGCTGGTGTGGCCACACTGTGGCCAGGTTGCAGTCTTCCCAGGAGATATGCTTCATGGCGTGATGCCGCTTCCGATTCCGATCACGATGCCGGCGACGCAGATGCCGACGCTCCGCCAGACGGTCTTGATCAACTTATGGGCCAAGCGTCCGCAAGGGTTGCCTCTGATGCCGCCCGAGCTTGCGCCCTGCCTTGCGATGAATGAAGCAGACCTCCGAGCGGTCGAAGCGATGGCCGAAGCCATCTCCGCTGCTGGGGGGGAGAGAGCTCCCGCGGCTCCCGGCACGATGCGCCAGGCGCCAAGAGCCGGGTGCGTGCGCCACAAGAGCTGGCTGGACTCGGAGTCGCGGACTTGGAATGCGACCGAAGTCAGGCAAGGCATGTTCTTCGGCCAGTTCAACTGGTGGATGCCGTTGCCATCGATAGTGTATCGAAGCCATCAGATGGAGGAGTTCGTGGTGCCCGTGTGGGCGGATGCGTTCAAACGTGGATGACCACACTTGGACGGACGGGGTGCTCCAGGATGCATGCATTTGGTGAAAATGTTTAGATGGGTGCAAAACTTAGAAAACTTCCGTAACGCCCGCGCGGGCCGAGCTCCAAGGGAGAAGCGAATGGCGCCCGCGCCCAGTCCGTCTCAGTCTGTGGCGCTGGCGCGCCACCATGCTGAGGCGCTCGTGGCGCTCGTGGCGCTCGCTCGCGACGGCGACGCCCGCGGCAAGGCGAGTGCAGCTCATGCGTTGGCAACTCGAGCACCACTTAACAAAGCGGCAATAGCTGCGGCAGGTGGCATCGAAGTGCTCGTCGCGCTCGTCCGCGACGGTGACGCGCACAGCAAGGCGAGCTCAGCGTGCGCATTGGCGTCTCTAGCTGCCTCCAACGCTGCACACCAGGAGGCGGTCGCGGGTGCGGGAGGCATCGAGGCGCTCATTGAACTCGCTCGCGACGGCGATGCTCGTGGCAAGGCGAGCGCAGCTCACGCGTTGGCTACCCTTGCGGCCACCAACGCTGCTAACAAGGCGGCGATTACAGCGGCGGGTGGCATCGAAGCGCTCGTGGGCCTCGCAAACGCAGGCGATGCTCAAGGCAAGACGAACGCTGCCAGTGCGTTATCGACTCTGGCCTCCGTCCATGCTGCCAACAAGGAGGCGATCGCAGCGGCGGGCGGCATTGAGGCGCTCGTGGCGCTCGCTCGCAACGGCGATGACGAAGGCAAGGCGAGCGCAGCTCACGCGTTGGCTACCCTGGCGGCCGCAAACGCATCTCCCCATGCGGCGGTCGCGCCACTGATCGCCGCGATCATCGCGAGCGCCGGCGGCATGGAGGCTCTCGTCACGCTCGCTTACGAGGGCAACGCGTACGGCAAGGCGAGAGCCGCGAGCTCGTTGGCGTCTCTGGCGGCCGTCAACGCGTCGTGCCAGGCGGCGATCGCAGCGGCGGGCGGCATTGCGGCGCTTGTGGCGCTCGCTCGCGACGGCGATGCTGAAGGCAAGGCGAGCGCAGCTCACGCGTTGACGATGATGGCACAAGAAAACGAGGCGAACCAGACGGCGATTGCAGCGGCGGGCGGCATCGAGGCCATCGTAGCCCTCGTAAACGCCGGCGATGCTCACTGCACAGCGAATGCGAACCGTTGCTTACGGACACTAGCTACCAACGAAGCCCGCACGTCCGCAATCGCAGCAGCCCTTGTCGCAGCGGGGGGCTGGCCGACGGGGCGCTGGCCGAGCTTGATCAATGAGTTGGCCGACTGGACGCTCAGGGCAGCGATCATCGCCAGCAGTAGTCCGGAGGGGACGCCGAGTGCGCGACTGGCGGCGCTCAAGGCAGCGATCAGCGCACACGCCTTGAACCACGTGCGATTCGCGAACAGTGAGGTTACCCCGCTGCTCATGGAGGCTTCCATGCTGTGCGACCGGCTTGCTGAGCAAGATGCCGCTGCGCTGGCATCTGGAGATCGCCTCGCGCACGCATCGAATCAGGAGCGAGATTACAAGCGAGATGAGCTGAATCAAGATGTGGAACCTGTTGAAGAGGCCCCACACCGGTTCCACATCTTGGACCAAGAAGCACTTGCTGTCATTCGTCGCGAAGCGGGCGAGGCGCGCTCGGCCGAGCAACGGGCTGAACAGCTGCGCCGCTACCGCGAAGCAGCGGCGGCGGCGCAGGCGGCGGTGAAACGGCAGGCAGCGGCGGCACAGGCGGTTCGAGTGGCAGCCAAGCTTGTGTTAGAGTGCAGAGAGGAGGAGGAGCGTTCCGCGGAGGAAGCGGCGGAAGCGGCGAGGCTCGAGAGCAAGAGCAGCGAGAAGCTTGCAGGTGGAAAGGCAGCGGGGCCCCTACCTGGAATCTTGAAGTGGAAGAGCAGCGAGACGAAGGCCAACGCGCAGGGGCACGCCCAGCACGACGCGCAGGAGCACGCCCAGCACGACGCCCAGCACGCTAGAGCGTCGGCGCCAGAGGCTCACCGGAAGGCGCACGCTGCTCGATGTCCCGCGGACGCGCCGATGTCTCGCCTGGATTCGATCGAGGCCTCACCTAAGCTGGCCATACAGCTGTGGCTCTCCAAGGTACTTGCCAAGAATCACCTGCTCCTGATTGCCACTTAATTGCCAAGAAACACCTGCTCCTCATTGCCCCTTAATTGCCTCTTGATTGTCTCTCTCAGACCTCTCTCATTTTGTCTCTCTCAAGTACCTGCTATCTGAGTGCCTCCCTCATTATCCCTCATCAGGTACTTGCCAAGGCGGAGGCGGAGGAAGAAGCTCAGGAAGAAGCGGTTAGGAAAGAGGCGGAGGAAGAGGCACTTGAACGCATGAGGATGAACATGAGCTCTTTCCTCAATGCATCGTCCATGAGCACTGACTTGTCGGCCACGCCCCCGACGAAGGTGCTCAAGACTCCCCGCATACACCTATGGCTGGCTCCGATGTTGCGAGACGACGCCCTCGCGGTCAGCTCGGCATCGGATGGCGTGGACCTAGGCGCCGAGGCCGGGCCATTGGGAGTTAGCGGTCGAGTTAGCGGTGGGCGCGCGCTCGCGAGTCGGCTGCTCTCGTTGTACGCGCCGCGCTCCTCATCGCACATGGGGTCACACATGTCATCAGGCGGTGAATCAGGCGGCAGCATCATCGAGCGCTCCTCCTCGTCTCGCTCTCAGATATTGCATCCGTCCGCCCGAAAGTTGTTTGATGATGCAGACAAGTAGCGGGGATGCGACGATTTCTTTTACAACGTGCTTGACAAGCAAGCAAGCAAGCAAACAACATGGCAAGCAAGTGCTTGACCTCTGCTTTAATTTTTATACACGTGCATTCCACCGGATCCCCGGTGTCTTTTTACCGGAACTCACGTGCTGGAACACCCAGCGCTCTCAACCTGCGCATGAAAAGCCGCGATGGCTCGGAAACACCTCTGCGCTCGCTTCCTCTTTGTGCTCGTTTTTTTCACAGAGGGAGCTCGCTCGACTCACTCGCGCTCGCTTGCTCGCTTGATCCGTGAACATGGCTACCATCGCAACAGCACTGTCACCCACTCGTGCTGCGTCGGCGCCCTACTCGCGGTCCATCGTCGACGACGTGGAGCTCTCGGCTGACCGATCCGTGACCAAGAAGGTCTCGGCCGTCTTCCAGCGGCGCAGCAAGGTGGAGAGCGACTGGGCGATGATGAAGTATCACAAGAGCGAGCTCAAAACCCTTGAGCCAGCGCGAACCCAGTCGGTCACTCTTCCTACGTTCAATCCCACGCCTACCATGACTGGGCCGACGAGCCCAAGGTCCATTATGCAGTCTGGCTTTGACGGGTCGACGCCGAGGGCCGACACCTCGGTCCCGAGTGCTTGTGCACCCACTATGGTCGGCACGATTCTCGACGACCCCGACTACATTGACCTCGTGTTTGAAGCACTCATTGGACCCGAGGCTCTCCAGAAACCGTCAAACTTCAAAGATCAGTACCACGGCCGCCTTCAGGCACAACAGCTCGTGGTACGTAACGGAGAGCAAAGCAACCATGATGCCCACTTTTGCAATCCGTTGATCCCGCCGACGACTCGATCATTCATTGACGTTCGGTCGTCCGTCTCGCACGTAGGTCCTTAGCGCCGTGAATAAGACATGGCAGAAGGCCGCGGCATACTACCTCAAGCTCAGTGAGCAACGCCTGAACACGATGATCATCTCCAGCCCAGTCGGCCTCAAAGAGACGGAGATGCGCGAGCTTATAAAACGCAATGAGGCACTGATGAAGTCGGTGGCCGAGGGCACCGCCACGCGGGCTGACCGCGAGGCGCTTGAGGCCGTGATGAAGCGCAAAGAGGAGCTCGACAAGGAGCTTGGGGAGACGAAGGCGCGGGAGACGAAGGCCAAGTTCAGGCAATCAGAGCTCGCACTGGCATGGAAATCTGGTCGAGCTGGTCCGGCGCCGTTCGTCATTGGCCATGGCGGACCGGTGCGGAAAAGTTTGGCAAAGAGGCATGCACGGCATGCAGAGGCCAATACCAAGGCCGCATGCAAGGCCGTACCTCGCTGCAAGCCTTCGGCGGCGCAGCTACATCCAACAAAGCTCGAGCTGCCGCTTCCATTTCCAGATACTAAGCCGCTCTCCTCAACGGGTGTCTCGCTCATCACGCAAACGCCGCCGGATTCAGACTTCTTCAGACTGCTTGGCGTTCAGAAGAGCTCTCCTCTCGAGCCCCTGCTCATCTTCAGCGCTTATTCAGCGCCCAGATTCCACTTCGCTGCCGCTACATCCGTGCCCGTCAGTGCCTCGTGACTGCTGTCGAGCGTCAAGGCGTGTCAAGGTGGGCGTTTGCGGCATTAGTGCGCGCTTTATGCATGCGGTGTGCACCTGTACTTCAATGCCGACCAGCGGCGAGATGTGGCTGGTCTCTGCATCGAGCATGGTACAGTCGTGTAGGGTTGGGGAGCGTAAGTGGTGGTGCGTGAGACTTGTATGCAGACTTCTGTGTCGTACACTGCGTATTGTGGAAGGACGCACGGCGCGCGCCTCGAAGCGCCTCGAAGCTCCTCGAACTCCGGTGTCTTTGAACCTCGGCCACACGTAGTATACCGGTACCGCTACCGCACTGGCCACTGCCCTCTGCCGGTAAAAGACACTGGGGGGAGCCGGTACTGCGTTCATATCCGATCGCTCAACCTCAAGTTTGTAGTTTCTGTAATTTTCTGCACCTCCGCATATGATCTCCGGATGAGGTGTGAATTAGGAAAAAGTGTGAGATGAGAGCTTGGGGCCGGGCCGGCCCACGTCCTTGTAACCGTATGGATCCACCGGTAATTCGTCACGCGGCGCGCTGCATGTACCGGTACCGGTAATGGTTACCGGTGTTTTACCGGTACAGTGAGGTTCGTCTGTGTGGTCCGTGTGCCTTTGTGCGCCCGCGTGTCCCGTGTGTCCCGTGTGTGTCCCGGCTCCCCCGGTGTCTTTTTACCGGTACCCGGTGTCTTTTTACCGGTACAAGTTGCGGACCCGCGCCCTGCGAATGGACGCGGGAGCTCGGCCGTAACGGCGCGCGGTGAGGGCGGATCCAAGTTGCCATGGCCACTCATGAGTCCAAGGTGAGGTCAAAGCTCGGCATCACCACGTACGATGTCCGGATTTCCTTACAGCATCCTGGTGATAAGTCACGCTTCGATGATTTTCAGAGTGGAATAGCACCGAACAACGTCACAAGTGAATGGCTTCGCAGCGCCATGCATGGCACATGCAAACGCAAAGGGCCTGACAAAGCAGGATGTAGCCAACACGCCACAAGTGGCTCGTGGACTCTCAACTATCCAAAAGAATCGAACGCTCGCCACAGCTGGTGGGACGCTGCAAGCCGTTGCCTGGAAAAATGCTCCAAGTGTCCGCGCTGTCGCTTTCTTACAGTATCTGTTCACCGCGGAACTTGCCACTGGCACAAGACGTGCGATGTGCACGCGCTTCATCCAAGGCCAGTCGATGCCGATCGTCGTAATATAATCGCGGCAGATTTGACGGCCGCGGTGAGGCCATTAGGAAGCCCCTTGAATTGCGAGGGTCACTATCCGTCACGTCTACCCTGCGGAAGCACCCCAGCGAGTTGCCGAGAGCTGGAGGAAGAACACTATTCTGGCCAGTGCAAGGTTGTCGATTGTGAGGGAGGGATGCGGATAGACGAAACCTGCATGCAATGTGGCTGTACTTCGCGGCGGTTTCCAGCGGGTCAGGAAGCGTTCGCGCGTCGGGTCGCCCAGTTGGTCGCATCAAGTACACGAGTCAGCGCCAGCCTGCTAGCCAATTTGCCTTGGGGTATTGCGCCTCACGCCGATCCATCGACCCACGATGCGCGGTTGCCGCTGGCGCCGCACCGCCTGCTCGCTGACATGCGAAATCAATGGATTGTGATGATCGGCGATTCGACGCAACGAATGATCTACGATCAGTTTAACGCAATGCTCGACACATATGGCGCCAGTTGTCTGACGATCTTACCGCACGTGGACGGTAACCCCGTGCTCAACAGGGATAGCCAGAAAGACACCGACACCGTGTGCCTGCACCCGACGCTGCCATCGAACAGGACAACAGCTCCTCCATTCTGCCGCGCCGCCCTCGACTGGACAAACCCTCGGTGGCCGAGCACCAGGGTGTCGATGCGCTTCTTGCGCGGCCTCGACCTCGGCAAGCTCGAGTTGAATGCACGCGACTGGACGCAACGCGCCCATTACATTGAGTGGCTTGAGCGTTCCAAGTGGCATCCAGCCAGCGTACTATTCGGCTCCGACCCAGCCGATGCCCATCCTGTCTCACGTGCGCACTTCGTGCGGCGCAACGAGTCTGGCCCAACCGTCGTGTTGCTCCACTCGTGCGCGTGGGACACACCAATGATCAATCGCTCAAAATCCTACTACATGGGCATGGAAAACTGCCCCATGCTTCCAGCTTATATCGGCGTCAAGACTCGTACCTCGCGCGGAATCGAGCTGCGTCCGGCTCCCGTGCTCCAGACCCCATGCCGCAAGCGCGGCCACGCATCCATGCCTGACGAGAAGATCTATGCCGAATACCGCCGATCACTCGGCGATGCCATCCAGCTTGTAAGACGCTCGTTTAGGGGGCGTCTCATTCTGAGGAACTGCCATGCGGGCACTCGAGAGCGCGGGAAGAAGGTTCAGCCTCAATACGAGGCGACGAAGCGATTCAATGTCATTATCGACCAGGTCGCCCTTGAGCACTGCGTGGAAGTCCTCGACGTGTTTGCGCTCGATGAGATGGTTGGCTTCGCTCAGCACTCGTTTCCCGAGAACTTCCACGTGCCCCGTCCGATGTCCCTTAGTGCGGCGGTGGCCTTCATGCTGCTGCTGCGATTGGGGGGAATAAAAGCGACGAAGCGAAAACCGCCGTGCGCTATTTGCGCTTCACCACGTCAAAATTTTACTTTTTAGTTGCGCCGTTTACTGCTGATGACTATGGTATCGCGGAAACATAGGTTCCCGTAGCGTAAAAATAGCATGGATCACATGGTGTGGATCACATGGATTCCCCCAGCCCTCATCATCAGGCGCGCGTTGATACTAAGCGCTCATGAAGACCGGATCGTTCTTGTTGACCCCCTGAAAGCCGGCGGCGACTAGCTCGTCGTAAGTGGCATTGAACGCGAAGCCGGCCTCCTTCCACGGGAAGCCGGCCGTGCGCAGCTCACGCAACGCGAAGCCGATGCGTTGCAGCTCTGCCGCACTGTAGCCTGCGGCGCGCAGCGCGGCTGCAGACTTGTTGAGCGCGCCGACCTCGCGCTGTGGAAAGCCGGCGGCGAGCAGCTGCTCGTCCGAAAGGCCATCGTCCTGCGTAAAGCGAAGCATCGCGTCATCCTCGCACTCGTGCAGCTGCTTGATCGTGTACCTGATGAGGGGTGCAATCATGTGAAATCATATGCAATCAAGACGCAATCCAGACGCAATCAAGGCTGCTTGATCGTGTACCCGATGAGGGGTGCAATCATATGCAATCATATGCAATCATATGCAATCATATGCAATCCAGACGCAATCCAGACGCAATCAAGGAGGCTGCTTGATTGCGTACCCGCCGCGGCGCAGCTCGTCGACAGTGAAGCCGAGCTGCTCGAGGAGCTCGCCCAGGGTGCAGCCGGTGCTTGCGAGCTGCTTCGGCTCGAAGCCGCACGCCTTGAGCTCGGCGCGCGTGTATCCCACAGCGTACATCTCCGCCGCGTCGTAGCCACCCCGAAACAATTGGTCAGCGTCGAAGCCGACTCGGCGCATCTCGGATGCCGACACGCCGCCCGCTCGGAGTGACGCGGCGATGCCGGGGACACCCGTGACCTCGCGCAGCTCAAGGAGAGCGAACGCGCCCTTGTTGTACATCTCTTTGGCTGTGAAGCCGCACGCGAGGAGCTCGGCGCACCCGAATCCCTTGGCGCGCAGCTCCAAGGGAGTCCACCCGCCGGCTCGTAGCTCCGCCGCGCTGTAGCCCGCCTCCTTGAGCTCTGCGCCCGAGTACGGCACACTACCCTCGCGCAGTTCCATGGCCGAGTAGCCCGCATAGACGGCATCCTTGGCCTCCTTGGCCAGAGAATCGCGGAAGCCACGCAGCTCCTTGGCCGTGTAACCCCCGCCCGCGAGCTCCTTGGCTGTGTACCCGTGCTGGCGCAGCTGGACCGCCGTATAGCCCGCCGCTCGCAGCGTGGGCACGGGCGTGTTCGCCTTGCGCAGCTCGACCAGCGAAGTGCCAGCCTGCTTGAGCTCGAGCGCCTCGAAGCCAGCCTGCTGCAGCTCCGCGGGCGAGTACTCGGCACGCCGCAGCTCGTCGAGGGAGATGCCAGCCTCCCGCAGCCCCCGCGCCGCATGCCCGGCCCTGCGAAGTTCGGGGGGTCTGTAGCCCGCCCCGACGAGCTGCGCGAGTGAGTACTGCGCTTTGGTCGCCTCGGTGGCATCATAGCCGGCCTTGAACACTTGCTTGCAATCAAAGCCCGCGCCCTTGAGCTCCAAGGCCGAGTAGCCGCCTTCACGCAAGTTCGCGATCGTGAGCAACTGCGCCGCACCGGCGTCTGCCGCGCTCGCCTTGGCACGCAGAGCATCGACCACAGCGGCTCTGTCGAGCAGCTGGGCCTGCGGGTTGAGGTGGGCCTGTGGAATGAGCTCCATTCTCGGCTCTGGCTTCAGACAAGCCTTGAGCTCTGAGGCCTCCACACCGACAGCGCGCAGCTGGGCGACCGTGCACCCGCCTGCCCGCAGCAGCTCGGCGGGCGAGTACGCCGCCTGCCGCAGCTCCGCCAGCGGGTACCTCGCCAGCAGGAGCGCCTCGGCGGCATAGTTGGCCCTTTTGAGGGACGAAGCTGAGAAGCCGAGCTCGCGCAGGTCAGATGCGCTCAGCCCGGCGCGCTTGAGGCCACGTGGAGTGTACCCGAGCTCGTACAGCCTCGCGTGCGTGCAGCCGAGTGCGAGCAGCTCGGCTGCCTCGAAGCCGCCGTCGAACAACTCCTCCTCGCAAAAGTCGGCGGCGAGGAGGGACTTGGCACTCATCCCCACAAGGCGGAGCACTCTCGGGACGAGCAGCGCCTTCACGTGCGCCCGACGCGCCTCTCCCGCCACCATCAGCTGCGTGAGCGTCTCCTCCCACTGCTCGCGTCGGATCTCGCCACGCGCAGCAGCGTCGATGAATTTGGCCACGACGCCCACCGAGCCCTTTGCTTCCGCCGCAGCGGCGGCCGTCGACGCGGCGCTCGTCCCTCGAGGCTTGCGCAGCAGATCGGCCATCAGCAGAATCTCAAGTCGCCAGGGTCCGCCGGGGCTGAGCATCGCCGTGTCGCGCAGGGCTGCGAGGGCAGAGGCGCCGCCCTTGCGCAGTCGGCCGACGGGGATTTCAAAGCCCGACGGGCCGACGATGAGCGCCTGCAGCTCGGAGCATGCGGCCGGGCTGGCGGCCATCGCCTCAATGAGCGCTGCGCCAGAGCGCTCCATCCGCGCCTCTGAGCCGTCCCATTCCAGGCCCGCCCTTGCCAAATGGAGACGCGTCAGGCTCGCATTCTTGATGAGCGCATCCATCAGAGGCGGCACCTCCCCATCGGACAGGATGTACGTGCACGACCACTCAAACAGCGCGCCCTTTTTGAGCGCATCGAGCGGCAGCCCGTGGCCCACGTGCCAAAGCTGCGCCGCCTTGATTCGCACACTGATCCCAGCCTCCCGGGCCGAGTAGACGAGCTCGATCCACGTCTTGAGCATCGTGACGACGGAGATGGTGATGGATCTTGGCAGCAGGTCAGCGAAGGCGATGCCGTTCATGGACGTCATCATCAGCATATGCTCCGACGCGCTCTCGTGCTGCGTGCGCACGTGGCGCATGACCGTCACGAGGATGTAGCTCTGGAGCAAGCACTGGGGCAGCGATTCGATCATGACCTCGGCGATGATGCGCGTGGCCTTGTACGCGGGCACGAACTGGCGCAGGCTGTCGGGCAAGGGCAGCGTGCGCAGCAACCCGAAGGGCTCGAGGAACATGAAAAGGTCGAGACCGATCATTCCGAAAGGGAAGCCGAGCCAGAGGAAGAGCTGGTACGGGCAGCTCGCGCGACCGAACGTGGCGTGCAGGTACGGGAGTACGCGAAGGTACACGACGAGGAACTGCAGCACCAGCAGCCCGCCTGCGATGCACGCATACACGAGCATGCCCGACTCGTACAGCAGCACGGCCACCTCGATGTCGGAGATGACGTCCGCGAAGTACAGCCAGATGACGACCAGACCGTTGAGCGAGCGCTTGGCGGCGCTGACGAAACTCGACTGCATGCACCGCGCGCCGCATGCGCGCTCTGACGAAACGTCCTCGCGCCATTCGACGCTCGCCTTTCGGAGCTCGGGCGAGATTGCGAGCTCCGGCGCCTGCTGTGAAAGCGCCTGGCGCAGCGCGCCCACGCGCGCCTGCTGCTCCTGGTGGCGCTCGGCCACACCGGCCTCCCTTCCTGCCATGAGCACTTGCAGCTCGAGCTCCTCTGTCTGGTCTACGGCACGCTGCAGCTCGTGCTTAAGCGTGCGTTCACGCATCACGCGGAGACGTCGTTCGGGCGCCGCATCGGGCGCCGCGTCGTCCGTCGACGCCGCGCGCTGCACCGCCGAGGAGGCCCACCGCACCCCTTGCGAGGCGCCGGGCGGCGCGGGCGTCTGCGGCTTCTCGAGCGGTTGATAGCCAGCCCAGCGCAGCCGGAGGGCGTTCAGGGATCGGCGCAGGTCTTCCTCGAAGATGACGAGCACCCCGATGGCTACAAGGCCGCCGAGCAGCAGAGCCACAAAGGCGCTCGGGTGCGCCTGAGCATAGACGGAGCTGCTGTGGACCGCGTGATGCAGCACGGAGGGCGGCGGCGGTGCTGCGGATGCTCCCTGGTTGCTGCCCTCAACCGCGTCGCCATCGAACCACTTGGTCCAGAGGGATGCGAAGCCTCCGCTGGCCACGAAGGCTATAGCGCCGCTAATCATCAGGAGCGCGAAGCCCACGATCTGGTCTGCGCCACCCTCGATCGCGTCGCCCAAGGTCGCTCCGATGGAGACGATGCAGTCGCACGGGCCGGAGATCCAGCCGCGCCTGCCAGCCTCGTGAACGTCCTCGTCTCGATACAAGCGCGGCGCGACGAAGGACTTTGAATTCTTGAGGACCGCGAGATTCGCTGGCTTTTTAGTCACGAATTCCTTCGCCACCGCATCATCGCCATCGGGTATGCTCGGTGGTACGTCGACAACCAGCACGACCTTCTTCTTGGGTGGCGGCACGTCTGCTGGCGTCTCCGACGCCTCGACGTCCACTGCGACCTTCTTCTTCGGTGGCGGCGCGCCTGCTGGCCGTCGAGGCTGTGGAAGCGATGCGGCCGCACCGCCGAAGGGCCCCACCGAGTGCAAGACGACTGGTTTCTTGCCTGGTGGCATGCTAAAGCAATGGTGGCTGCCAACAAGGGCTCGCTTTCGGGAAATTGGAAGTTTCGAGATGCATGTTTGAAGTTGGCGACAGATTCAACACACATAGTAGAACCTGTGTTCTGGGGACAACCCCTCTTCGGCGCGCGAACTTTTTTCCCGTTACAGAAACTCCCACGCATCTTTGGCATCAAATGGGTTGTGGAGCCTCAACGTCGCGGCCCCAGCATCCATCTCCACGACCTCTGGTGCCGCAACTCGGCACCGCTTCGTCCGTCACGCCGCGAGCTCAAATAGAGCAGTGGCCGCAACCAGAAACGGGCCCGAAGGCAGACCTGCGGCCTGGCGATGCAGTCACGTACGAAGGCAGGGCTTACACAATCCAGTACATAACCTC
>Ga0164295_10002876_pt1 | contig 14006 bp, 3 predicted proteins | sample GEODES006metaG_FD_111798 | JGI IMG/M metagenome (GOLD analysis project Ga0164295, IMG submission 111798) | Oligotrophic lake water microbial communities from Sparkling Lake, Wisconsin, USA - GEODES006 metaG | ecosystem: Environmental > Aquatic > Freshwater > Lake | place: USA: Sparkling Lake...
ATGGCTTCGACGCCACTCGTGGCAGTGTTGCGACTGATAGCGCACATAATAGTGCTAGTGACATCGCGATCGCTGCAGCAGTTCCGCGCGGAAATGCCGCGGGTCGTCCGGCACGACCCCGCTCGCGGGTCGTCGATGGCCGGACTCCTTGAAGTGCGATTTGGACCGACACAGCGCTTTGTGACCAAAAGAATCGAGCAGGCAGTACATGTAACAGTGCCTTAGCACCGAAGTTGCGTCTTTATGTTCGTATCGCTCACATTTTGGTCGATGCGCCCAAACTCTGACTTCCAGCGAGTGCCCACAGGGTGTTCTTGCTCGCTCGCGGCCTTGCGGCGGTCCGTGGAGAAAGGTCGGGTATGTTTCCACGGAGTAATTCAAAGGGAGGCAGCTCGGCTCCGTATCCCGGCTGTTCGCCGACGCAAAGCCGCACTGCCGCGCCGGCGCGAGGCACTTCCCCGCCGTCGCAAGGCAACACTCCCAGTAGCATCGCATACGGACAGCTTGTTCAAGGCGAACCTAACAGCGACGTCACCGTCGTCATTGCCGACGAGGCGCACACCTCGTTCCCTTCCCGCCCGGCTCCGGCTGCGGCGCCCGTCGACTCCTCGGCGGTGCAGACCTTCCATGTGCAGGTGCCGCCTGATCACTTCCCTGGTCACGAGTTCATCTTCAGCCTGGGCGATGGCCGCGAGCACAGCATGGTCGTGCCCGTCGGAGCCGGCCCGAACATGATGCTCACGGCAATGTTCGTGCCGCGCGGCGCACGGCCGGGTTCGGAGGTCATCGCGGCCACATGGCAGGGCCCCGTAGCCGTGACAATTCCCCGTGGCATGCGCCCGGGCGAGTTGCTCGTCATCGACAGCGGCGAGGATCTGCGGCAGTACGAGCCGCCGCCCTGCGCGTGGCTCTCTGAGTGGTGCAGCAGCCCGCCCGCGCGCCACCTGTGCGGCTTCTTCGCTTTTTTCCTCCTGCTTTCCCTATTCTTCGCCATATTGGTGTGGGCTTCGAACCAACCGCACCATCACAGCTCGTACTACAGCCATGGCTACGGCGGCGGCTACTACGGCGGCGGAGGCTACTACGGCGGCGGCTACGGCGGCGGATATGGTGGCTACGGGGGCGGCGCCGTCTCACAGCCCAATTACTACCAGCAGCACCTGCTGGACAACTCGGCGACCAAATATGCGACGCCCCCCCCGCCCCCGGAGGTCGTTGATCCTTCGATTGACGAGTCGAGCTTCCCAGGCAAGGAGGATGGCTTCGAGCGCGGCACCGACGAGAACGGCGCGGAAGTAGTCCGTTATGAGGACACTACATCGAACCAGGTGTACGTCATCCCAGCGGCGACGTACTATGACTGGCGAGCAACCAACTACCCCCCATGCCCCTACCCTCCGTGTACGCCCTACCATCCAAATCATGACGTGCTCATGCTGCTGCTGGCGTCGTCCATGGTGCACATGTACACCAGCGCGTACTTCTACTCGCGCCCAGGGCTCTTCGGCCCGCCCCTGATGCCGTACTACCGCTCGACGTACTACACGAGCCACTACGGAACTCCCGTCGTGGGCGCTGCCGGTCGCGTCATCTATCCGGCCGGGGGTGCAATGGCGGGGGGGGGGCGCCCGATGGGAGGTGTGGGTGGAGGCCCGGGCGCGCCGGTCAGCCGCGCTGGCACTCCGGTGGCTCAAGCTCGCCCCATAAGTCAAGCAGCGGGCGGACCGGCGATGGGTACGCCCGTCGCGCACTCTAGACCCGTGAGTATGCACAGCGGCGGCCGGAAGGGCTGATCGCGCCGTACTGAGCGGAAGTGCTCTGCCCTCGAGCCTCGTCAGTAGAGAGCCGCGTGATGCACGGCACGGTACGAGGTAGGTACGAGGCGCGGACACCTCGGAGCTTCCAGCTTCAGTTCGCACGGCAGGGACCCACTCTGCCCAGACGGCGGCGTTTTTGTCCTTGATTGTGAGCGGCTTGAGTGCATGCGTCGATCCGTCCTTTAGCTTTAGCTTCAACATGGTGTGTTGCTCAGAGGGAAGAGAAATCTCCAAATAATCTTGCCGAGGTGGCGAAGAGGCGAACTGATGGGTGTGAAGATCCCCAAATGGTTGTGGGGAAAACGGAGAAACCGCTTCGAGTCGAGCGACCCAAAATCATCCCGCTTGGACCGGAGGGCGACCCGCAATGCCGCCTGCCAAGGCCAGTCCGGCCAAGCCAGCAGCTCCGGCTGCTCCAGCGGCCAAGCCAGACCCGAAGAAGGGTCCAACTGGCAAGGACGACGCAGGTGCACAGTCGTCGAGTGCTGCCGCCGCGGCTCCAGAGCCGGTAGCTGCTGCGGTAGCTGCCGCTGTACCGGCGCCACTCGTTGAGCCTGCTCACGCTCCTGAGCCGGTGGCGGTGCCCACCGGCGCGACATCCGAAGCAAAGCTGGGTAAAGAAAAGGCGAGCATCGATGACGTGCTCGCCGCTCTCGACCTCGATGGGCTGCCTAACCGCGAGTCATTCGAGCGGCCTGTGGTCGCTGAGCTCAAGGGCCACATGAGTGCATTGACGGCGGCATACGTCTACTACTGCAAGACGTCGACCGAGTGCGTATCGTTCGAGCAGGCCACCCGGCTTCCGGTGGCCGGCGTCAAGAAGCTTGCACAGACGCTCGGGCTCGAGAGCACCGTCTTCCCGATCGACAGCATCGTGCGCATCTTCGGCAAGTGCGCCAAAGGCGGCGACATGCCTGCGACGACCAAGGAGGTGGGCAATTCGACGTCGCTGGACTTTCGCGGTTTCCTCTCCTTCGTGGTGCAGGTAGGCTTCTACCGGCTCAACGCGCGCTACGGCCCCTTCGCCGTGGCTCAAGCCGGCAAGGACAAATCCAAGGAGGCCGGTGACAGCGTCAACGTCGCAGCGCTCATCAAAACCTTTTTGGCGGAGATCGCGCCGAAGCTGCCGAAGCGCTCGGTGACATTCGCCAACACGCTCGCGGCCGACCGGATGGCGCAGCAGGTGCTCCAGCAGTATGGTGCACAACTCGAGCATTGGCGCAGCAGCCTCATAAAGGCGGCCTCGGGAGTGGGCGGCGACGCGGACGCGTACCTCGCCTTCGTCGCGTCGCTCGAGAAGGCCGGCATCATCGGCAGCTCGATGATTCGGGACTCGAAGGAGGGCGGCTTCGGCTCGAAGGAAGTGACGCTCCCTGCCCTCGCTGCGCGCCACGCGCTGCTCGACGCGCACGAGCCGAACGACGTGGCGCTCGGCAAGCTGCCCATGGGCCTGCAGACCCTGCTCATCGCTGTCGGCCAGTGCGGCGACAAGAAGCTCGACGCGATCGAAGGGCTGCCGCTCGCGTGGCGCATGCGCGCGACCGTGCAGGCGCTCGTGGGCGAGACGGAGTTCGGAGCCGCAGTCTCGGAGGCGCTCTCCGCCTCTCCTGTGAACTCGACCTCGAACGCGTCGGCCGAGGAGATCGAGGCAGCGCAGCAGGCGGCGATCAAGAAGTCGTGGCGCATGTGCTGGAAAATGATGGTGTTCAAGGATCTGGTGGGCTACCCGCTGTGGGAGACGCAGCTGCACGACGTGCTCCAGGCCGCCTTCTTCGATCTGCACAAGATCTTCACGTACTATTGTAGCAACTCGGTCGCGGGCTCGGGCTCGATCGCATCGGCCACACGCATCGGCGTGATGGAGTTCCTCGCCCTTGCGAAGGACACCGAGATCTGCAACAAAGAGTACAAGACGGAGAATCTGACCAAGGAGTTTTACGTGGCGAACACGCAGGCCATGATGAAGAACTCGTCCTCGGCCGACCGCAAGCAATTGCCTGGCAAGGAGGGCAAGGGCAAGGGCGGCGGCAAGGGCTCAGTCGCGGCCAAGAAGGAGGCGAAGGCGACGGGCAAGGACGCTGGCGGTCGGAAGCTGCCAATGGAGGCGGATAAAAAGGGCGGGCAGGGCACCGATCAGGAGCTCTCGCTCTACGAGTTCGTCAACGTCATCGTGCGCATCGGCTTCGCGCGCGCCAACCCGCAGTGGGGCTCCAAGTACAACAAGCGCGAGCTCACGCCCGTGCCCGAGTCGGTGCAGCTGCTGCTCGACGAGTGCATCCTGCCCAAGGCGAAGCGCGACACCTCGTACGAGTTCAAGAAGCTGCTCGCGTGCGATGGGCCCACGCAGGCCGTGCTCGCCGAGTACCGCGAGCAGCTCCAGAACTGGGTGCGCCCGATTCTGCACCGCGCGCGCCGTCCAGACAACCCGAACCCGCAGATGACGTACAAGATGTGGGTGGCGCTCATGGACGGCCCCGATCCCGAGACGCGCGAGATCACGGGCCCCAAGCCGCCGTGCCCCAAGATGGTCGGCGAGTGGACGCTCACGCAGGAGTCCCAGATCACGGGCGACGAGCGCACTGCCAAGAAGAATGTGCTCGAGTTCAAGTGCGAGCTCTCGATCCCAAAGTGCCGCTGGAACTTTCTGCGCTCGCAGACGGTCGATCAGATGGGTGCCGATGAGGCCGCCGAGGGCGAGAACTCGGACTTTGCGACGCTCGACTTCAGCGAGATGCTCGAGTGCATCGCGCGCTGCGGGGTCGACAAGTACTCGCTCTGCATGAAGCAGTGGCTGCCCTCGCATAACCGGTACATGATGCAGATGTCGGACGCGGTGCGCGCCTTCATTCAGAACCTGCTCTCGATCAAGTCGGAGCAGGTGGTCATGTACGAGCTCACGGTGATCAAGGCCGACCGATTCGATGCCGCCAAGTTCGCGCGCAAGCTCGATGGGCAGACCCCCGCCGAATTCAAGCTGTTCAAGGAGTGCTGGAAGCGCATGGCGCTGATGGACGTCCACCACTTCCCGCTCTGGGAGAAGGGCGTGCACGACTGCCTGCAGCGCCACTTTGCGCCGCTGCAGCGCGTCTTCTCGCACTACACCAAAGGCATCTCGGGCATCGACTCGGCCGCCGACGCGCTTGAGATGGAGCTCGAGGAGTTCCACGATTTCGTCAAGGACGCCAAACTTGAGACCAAGATGATCAACTTCACCACGATGACGATCATGTTCGCGAAGGCGAACGCGACGAACACGGCAGAGGCCTTCGAGCAGCGCATGAAGGAGCGCTCGAACTCCGTCGTGCAGAAGGCCAAGGAGGACAAGGCGAACGCGGACAACTACGCGGAGATCCTCAAGGGGCGGGCACCCAAAAAGGGGGCCTTCCCCGATGTGTTGCCCGACCGGTTTGCGGCCGAGTACCCCGAGTGGGGCTCGTCCAAGGCGGGCAAGAGGCCCGACAACCGGCTTGTGCTCTTCGAGTTCCTCTCTTGCCTTGTGCGCATCGCCTTCCAGCGCGCCAACCCAAAGTTTGGTCAGTACGATAACAAGCGCCAGCTCGTGCCCCTTCCAGGCTGCCTTGAGCGTATGCTCGTTGACGTGCTCCTGCCGAATGCGAAGCAGGACATGTCGTCGCTGTTCCGCGAGGAGATCGCGAACAACCACGAGGTGCAGACCGTGCTCGCCGAGTACCGCGATAAGCTCAAGTACTGGTACAACGAGGTGACGCGCCTGACCTCGCTCAAGGGCGTGTCCGACGGCAAGCTCACGATGGAGGCGTGGGACGACATCGTCAAGGGGTACAAGACGTTCAAGAAGTCGAAGACCGCCGCGGGCCTCGTGATGGTTGAGTGGAAGCCCAAGCCGGGCGAGCCCTCGCTCCCCGACTGGGCACTCGTGGGCGACATCAAGGTCAACCGCGAGAGCGAGATCACCGGCGATGAGCGTACGAAAGAAGTGTACAGCTGCCGGCTGACGTTGATCCAGACCAAGTACGCCTTCCTCAACTCGCAGGGCATCGACCAGATGACCGCTGGCGATGCGACCAACGACGACGCGATGGCGACGCTCGACTTTGACGAGTTCGCCGAGTGCTGCTGCCGATGCGCGCGCGATAAGTACGACGAGGTCAAGCCGATGACCCTCGCCATGGCCGTCAAGGCTTTCTTGCAGAACCTTCTCGGCGAGAAGGGCGACGAGGCCGCCATCCGCGACTACACGTACATCAAGGCCGATCGCTTCGATTGGCACCAGGCCAAGCCGCTCAAGGGCCAGACGCTCGCGGCGCACCGCAAGTGGCTCGACGTGTGGCAGCTCATCGAGATTGCCGACCTGCACTACTTCCCGCTGTGGGAGAAGGAGGTGCACGACTGCCTGCAGCTGCGCTTCGCCGACCTCACCTCGATCTTCTCGCACTACTCCAAGTCGATTGGCGGCTCGACCACGGCCGAGGACGCCGTCGAGATGACCATGACCGAGTTCAAGGACGTGGTCAAGGACACGCAGCTCGAGACGAAGGACTACAACTTCGCCACGATGTGCAACCAGTTCATCAAGGCAAACGCGCTCAATACGAACGAGGTGCGCGACCAGCGCATCAACGAGCGAAAGAGTGCCGAGTCTAAACAGGAAGGGCCGAGTGACAAGGCCTCGAAGCCGGGCCCCAAGCGCGAGAAGTCGGCCAAGAAGCTCAAGGACCAGGAGATGGATCAGGAGCTCGTGCTGTACGAGTTCATCGCGCTGCTCGTGCGCATCTCGTTCTGGCGCGCCAACCCGTACCACGGCATCCACAAGCTCGCGAACAAGCTCGTGCCGCTGCCCGACTGCCTCGTGCAGATGCTCGATGAGGTCGTGCTGCCCACCGCCAAGCGCGACGACTCGGCCCTCTTCCGCGAACGACTGCAGTCCGATAAGAAGCTGCTGGGCGCGCTCGCCTTTTACGACGCCAAGCTCAAGGTTTGGTGGGACAAGCAGACGCAGTCAATGTTCCTGCGCGAGGGCACGCGCAAGATTCAGTTCCAGCAGTGGCAGGACCTGCTCAAGAACCGCGACGACCCAGGCCAGAACCTCGTGGGCAACTGGGAAGTTCGTCAGGAGTCTGAGATCACGGGCGACGACCGCTGCAAGATCCGGCACAAGTGTGGCCTCTCATTGCCGCAGGCGAAGATGGCCTTCATGAACTCGCAGTCACTCGACCAGATGTCGGCGGGCGTCGCAACCGACTCGGACGCGATGACCACGCTCGACTTCGATGAGTTCAAGGAGGCGCTCGCGCGCGTGGGCATCGAAAAGTATAAATCGGTCAAGGCGATGGACGAGGCGGCCGCCATCAAGGGCTTCATCGCCAACCTGCTGCGCGAGAAGAATGAAGAGGAGGTCTTGGTGTCCGCGACGCTCATTCGCGCCGACCGGTTCGACTGGAAGCGCTACTCGAAGCCTCTGCCCGGCGAGAAGCTCAGCGACTTCAAAAAGTGGCTCGCCGTGTGGCAGCGGCTCGAGCTGATGGACATCCACCACTTCCCGCTCTGGGAGAAGGGCGTGCACGACCTGCTTCAGAAGCACTTCAAGGAGCTCTCGAGCTGCTTCCTCGGGTACACGCGCTCGATCTCGGAAGATTCCGCCGAGGACGCGCTCGAGATGTCGATGGGCGAGTTCAAAGACTTCGTCGAAGATTGCGGCCTCGAGACGAAGCAGGTGGGCTTTGCGCTCATGACCAACATGTTCGTCAAGGCGAACGCGGTCAACTCGGCGCAGGTTCGCCAGCAGCATGCCGACGAGCGACGCAACGCGGAAGGCAAGGAGCACGAGAAGAAGATTGGCGAAAAGGGCGGCGAGAAGGCGGCCGCCAAGGTGGCAGGCAAGAATGACGGCACCGAGGCCAAGATGGATCAGGAGCTCGTGCTGTACGAGTTCCTGTCGCTGCTCGTGCGCATCTCGTTCCAGCGTGCCAACCCGACCTTTGGCAACTTTGGCGACAAGTCGAAGCTCGTCGAGCTGCCCGGCTGCCTTGAGCGGATGATCATCGACGAGATCTTGCCGCGCGCGCGCCGCGACAACGCGCTCGCGTTCCGCGAGACCCTCTACGCCGAGCTCTCGGTGCAGACGGTCATCGCCGAGTATCGCGACAAGATGAGGGTGTGGTACGATGCGACAACGTCAGATGACTCCGAGGAAACGGACATCACCGATAAGCTCGGCTTCAAGCAGTGGCTGCGCGTGTGCAAGGACGGCTCGAGTGGCAACGCCGCAAAGGAGACCCCGGATCGCAATCCGCTTGTGGGGATCTGGACGTGCCATCGCGAGTCGGATATCACGGGCGACCCCAACTGCCGCACCGAGTACAACTGGCGCCTCTCGGTGCCGCAGATCAAGGCGGCGTTCATGGACTCGCAGGGGCGTGAACAGATGGAGGCTGCGCAATCGTCCTCCACCGACGAGATGACGGTGCTCGACTTCGACGAGTTCCTTGAGTGCGTGGCGCGCTGCGGCGTGGACAAGTACAAGGGAGTCAAAGAGATGAGTCCGGCGCAGGCGGTCAAGGCGCTGATGCAGAACATGCTCGGAGAGGCCGAGGAGGAGGAGGTGGTCATTGCGGCCACTTACATCCATGCCGAGCGCTTCGACGCGGAACGGATCGCCAAGCCGCTGCCCTCGGACGGCCCGGGCGACTTTGAGAAGTGGATGGATTGCTGGAAGCGCATCGAGATCATGGACATGCACCACTGGCCGCTGTGGGAAGACGACGTGTTCAACATGCTGCAACCCCTCTTCAAGGAGCTGCAGCTCATCTTCCTTGCGTACACGCGCTCCATCTCGGAGGACAGCGCCGAGGACGCGATGGAGATGGACATGGGCGAGTTCCACGACTTCGTCGTCGACGTCGGCCTCGAGACCAAGCAGTACACCTTCGACGTGATGTGCAACCAGTTCATCAAGGCGAACGCGACCAACACGGCGCAGGTGCGCGAGCAGCACATGCAGGGTCGTAAGAACAATGCATCCAAGGATGACCTTGAGGAGCAAAAGAAGGCCAAGGCGGCCGTGCCGGACAAGATCAAGGGCAAGAATGACGGTACCGAGGCCAAGAAGGATGCGGAGCTCGTGCTGTATGAGTTCATCGGCATGCTCGTGCGCATCTCTTTTTGGCGGTGCAACCCCAAATTTGGGACGTTTGGCAACAACGACGAGGTGCTCGCGGTGCCCGCGTGCCTATCCAAGGTGCTCAATGAGATCATCTTGCCAAAGGCGAAGCGCGAGACGTCGGGGCAGTTCCGCACGAAGCACATGCAGGACCCGGCGCTGCTCAAGGTGCTGAACGAGGAGTACGCGGCGCCGCTCCTCAAGTGGTATAAGGACGTGACCTCGGACGACACCAAGTCGAATGTGATCACGGACAAGCTCACGTTTGAGGACTGGCTGCGCGTGCTGAACGCGCAGGACCTGATCGGCGTGTGGGAGGTGGAGCAGCTGAGCGAGATCACGGGAGATCCGTCGTGCAAGGCGAACATCAAGTGTCGGCTCTCGATCCCCACGTGCAAGGCCGCCTTCATGGACTCGCAGAAGATGGGCGAGATGGGCGTCGCACAGGGCTCGGCGGTGGAGGCGAGCGCAGTGCTCGACTTTGATGAGTTCAAGGAGTGCGTAGCGCGCGTCGGGACGGCGAAGTACTCGGCGGTCAAGGCCATGACCCCCGCGATGGCCACGCGTGCGATGATCCAGAACATGATCGGCGAGCGCGACGAGCTGACCGTGCTGCGCGAGGACACGTACATTCGGGCCGAGCGCTTCGATTGGAAGCACGAGTCCAAGGCGCTGCCCGGCATGTCGACGGACGTGCACCAGCGCTTCATGGAGGACTTTGGCAAGATCCAGCTCGATGGGCTCTACGGCTTCCCCACATTCGAAAAGGAAGTGCACGACACGCTCCTCGAGCACTACGTCGAGCTCAAGGACATCTTCGGTGCGTACTGCAAGACCATCGGCGTCATCGACGCGGCCGCCAACGCCGAGATGGACCTCGAGGAGTTCAAGGACTTCGTGCTCGATGTGCGGCTCGAGACGAAAGGCTACACCTTCGAGCAGATGGGCGCCGCGTTCAATAAGGCCAACCAGAGCGGAAAGGGCCTCGCAGGCCCGCCGCCCGACGCGCAGCTGCAGTTTTACGAGTGGCTAGGCGTCCTGTGCCGCACGTCCTTTGCCTCGCTCAACCCGACGTTTGGCGAGCTGCTCGCGGGCGACGGCGAGGTGCACGACTTGGTGCCGGTGGCACTGTCGCTCAAGACGGTGCTTGAGACGAAGGTGTTGCCCGACGCGCACCGCGAGGGTGACGCGGCCGCGTTCAAGAAGAACGTGATGGCCATGCCTGAGGTGCAGGGCGTGCTCAGTGAGATGCGAGGCCGGCTCCAGAAGTGGTGGAGTTCGATTCCTTTCGATGCGGCCGTCTCCTCCAACAAACTCGGGCTGGCTCAGTGGGTCACCCTGCTGCAGCAGCTCAACGTGCTCGGCTCGACGCGCGTCGAGCAGGGATCAGACGTCGTAGGCGACCCCTCGGTGGGCACGGTGCACGTATGCCGGCTCTCGGCGCCGCAGGCCAAGGCGGCCTTCGCCAACTCGCAGACGGCGGCCGACGGCTCTGCCGAGTCGATCTTGTGCGACTTTGACGAGATCCTGGAGGCGATCGCACGCTGCGGCGTCGACAAGTACCGCAACGTCAAGGCGATCTCTAAGGTTGGGGCGGTGCGCGGCATGATCGAGAATATCCTGGGTGACGCGGACGAGGATGCGGTGGTGACGCGCCACACGTACGTCTTCGCCGAGCGCTTCGACGCTGCGAGCGGATCGAGCCCCGGGCCGTCGATGTCCAAGGACGAGCACCATGAGTTCCTTGGCTTATGGAGCCAGATGCAGCTGTCCAAGCTGCACGGCTTCCCGCTGTGGGAGCGCGAGGTGCACTTTGCGCTGCTCAACGACTACGGCAACCTCAAGTCCATCTTCCGCGCGTATGCGGCCGGCTCGCTCGATGGCAACGCGAACGACATGGACATGGAGGAGTTCCATGACTTCATCCTGGAGTGCGATCTGCCGACGGCCGAGTATGGGTTTGACACGATGTCGCTACAGTACTCGGAGGCGAACCAGGGCTCAGGCGACCGCGTGCTCGAGCTGCATGAGTTCCTCACGATGCTCGTGCGCATCGCCTTCTACCGCGCCAACCCTCGCTCCGGCATGATCAACGTGAAGCGCACCGAGGGGCACAAGGACCTGGGGGCGGAGGCCGTCGAGGTCGTACCGCTCCCGGGCTGCCTCACTGCGCTGATGAAGCAGAAGATTTTGCCGCTCGCGCGCCGTGACAACGCGGCCGAGTTCAAGACGACCGTCCTCGTGCAGCCCGACGTGGCGTCGGTGCTTGCGCAGGAACGCCAACGGCTGCGAGATTGGTGGGAGCTCGCCTCCGGCGGCAAGGACAAGCTCGAGATCAGCAGGTTCACAGACGAGCTCGAGCGCGCGCTGCTCTACAATGACGTCAACGTCGCCGACGCCAAGGGGGGGCAGCACCGCTGTCGCTTCTCCGTGCCACATGCGAAGGCGGCCTTCTGCGCGAGCTGTGCGGAGCCGATGAAGGGGATGGACCCGGAGGAGGTGTACGAGACCGTCGCGAGGTGCGGCATGGCCAAGTACGCGCAGGTGACGCCCTTGGGGGCGGGGCAGAAGGTGCGTGGCTTCATCCGCAACTTGCTCGGCGAGGCCGATGAGGAGGAGATCGTCCAGGAGGCCACCGGCGGACCGCCCGTGCCGCCCAAGCCGCCGCCCAAGCAGCCCAAGGGCGTGCCGCCCAAGGCCGCCGCGGCCGCGCCGCCCAAGGCCGAGCCGCCGCCGCCCGCGCCCAAGGCTGCATCTGCCCCGGCGCCGTCTGCGCCCGTGGCGGCGCAGACGCCGACGGACTCGGCACGTCCCAAGCTGGGCAGTGCCCCGAGGCCTGCTGCCGTGCCCGTGATCGCGCCGCCCCCGCCCGATCCGGACTCGAGCGAAGATGAGGAGGAGGAGGAGGAGGAGGAAGGAGGCGACCTCGACGAGGCCGAGGAGCTCGAGTGATACAAATCGGGAACGGGCATGTGGTGAGTGGTGCCCAGTCACGTGGGTTGCAACATGAGCATGCAGTGTGTTCACAGTCGTGCGTAGTACATGCTGCGGTGTTTGGCGCGAGTGCGCGTGTAGACTCGTGATAATTATCGCCCCAGTGGCGCATGTTTTGAGGAGGTTCTGAGTGCGCAGAGACTCCCGCCCAGCCCACCCCTCTAGCGCGAGCCGGCCTGTCGTGAGTGTCTCGCATCGGCTCGCGTCGCTCCCGTGCGTGAGCTCGTTATACGTCAAGGCGATCGCCGCGGACCGCTTCGCGCTTGCGCCCGACCGCCATCGGCCATGCGCGCGGCCCGATTCGCGCGCGAACCGCGATGCACCCACATTGTACCCAGCATCGATGTTGGACGCACCGCCACCGTACCGGTATCACATGTCCGTTCGAATACCGGCCGCGCACATGTGAGTTGCGGTTCAAGTTGCGGTGCGTGACGCGCATGGTGACGCGTTGACCGGACCGTCGTCGGTACACGTGACTTAATAACGTGACGCGTCCGCCGTCCGTTCGAACCGGACCCGACGGTAAGCACCGAGCACACCGCGCCTGACTCTGATACGATAGACGGCGCGTGACCGTCGTGAGACCGGAGAGGGGCGAGAGGCGAGGCCCCCGCGACACACTCGGCATATGTGGAAACTGTAATATTTCACCGCTTCGTGGCGCGCCGCGCGAGGACCGCGGGCCCGTCCGCTGCCACCCCCAGTGCGCTCAACCTCAACGTCCGGCCAGGACCCCTGCAGGACCAGGAGTCTCGTAACTCGTTACCGTACGGTACTCCGGGGCCAGAACTACCGGCTTATCCCTTACCGCGTACACTGACGCGGCGCTGTCGACCTTACGAACTACGGCACCCAGCCGGTACGGTAGTACAGATACGTTCAACGTTGCATGCGAGATGGAGCGAGCTGCGGAAATGGCGAAGGCCTTGCTAGCTAGCTGTCCATAAGCCGCCCAGGCCCACGCCACCCACCCGTCCACGTCGCTGCTCATCACTGTCTCGCGACTCAGTGAGTGAAATTCGACTCGTCTCCGTACGAGTAGTTACCATGGGTGTAATTCGACTCGTCTCCGTACGAGTATATCGGACGGCCACTTTAAATGGCTTCCCTATGTAATAACGATACTGACGTAACCCTACCCGCACTTTTTCGCGCACTGCGCGTGTCTGACACTGAGTGGCGAGTCTGACACTCCAGTACGCGGGAAACGTACTGAGCTCGGCCGTTTCGGCCAAAGTTCGTCAACGGTCGGCCAGGTTTGGGGGCCGTTTCGCGGGTCGACGTTTCGCCGAAAAGGGGGGGTGGGTTTTCGGTTTCACACTGAATCTCCACTGGTCGCTCAGGTCGACCCCCCGCGACCTCGGATGGTCCGACCGTTTCGGGCAAGTCGGCCACCTAAGGCCGTTTCTGTCGTGTAACTTGTGTGTTTCACACTGCAGTGTGAGGTTATCATATTGCATGCAATCCCCATATGGTTTCCGGAACCGTTTCCAAACTTTGGAAACTTTTTTGGAAACTTTTGGGAAAAAACGAAAAAAAACGATCGAAATCCAAGCTCCATGTCGACCCCGTCCCTCCTCGAACTCGTCTCCGCGACCCCCGAGATCCTCGGTTCCGCTACTCGTCCGGCCTCCGCGATGGGTCAAATCGATCCGGCTCCGCCCGCCGAGCTCACCGACGCGGTTTCGGCCTCTCCGCTCGAGCCGTTCGCGAACCCCGACGCCGCGCGCAACGAGCCCGGCGAGGAGCCCGCCATGACCCAAGAAGTCGAGCGTCCCACAATGGCGGCCGACGGCTTCAGGCTCGACGTGGCGGCGCCCTGCGAGTGGGATAACGGACACGAGTTCACCCAGGAGGCTCGCGAGTTTTTCGCCGAGATGTGCAAGAAGTGCAAGATCTGCAACCCTAATCTCGTCACAGTGCCCATCGAAAAGTACGTCAAGATTTACCTGTGCCAGGACAAGCCCCCGGCGTTCGGCGTCACCCACGCCCACTTCGACACGGTCGGCACGCTCTACGCCAAGTTCGACATCGCGGCGTACGTCGCCAAGTCC
>Ga0164295_10002880_pt1 | contig 13999 bp, 14 predicted proteins | sample GEODES006metaG_FD_111798 | JGI IMG/M metagenome (GOLD analysis project Ga0164295, IMG submission 111798) | Oligotrophic lake water microbial communities from Sparkling Lake, Wisconsin, USA - GEODES006 metaG | ecosystem: Environmental > Aquatic > Freshwater > Lake | place: USA: Sparkling Lake...
GAACGACGACGAACTGGCCAAAGTCATGCGCCAAATAGCCCGCCACGGTCAAGACCGCCGTTACCACCATGTGCGCGTGGGCGTGAACAGCCGCCTGGACACCCTGCAAGCCGCCATCCTGCTCCCCAAACTAGCCATCTTTGAAGAAGAAATAGCCCTACGCCAACAAGTAGCCGAGCGGTACACCAAACTGCTGAACGATGCGGGAATCCACACCACTCCGTATATCGAACCGCACAACACCAGCGCTTGGGCGCAGTACACGATTCGAGTGCAAAACCGGGATGGGGTGCAGGAACAGCTGAAGCAAGCTGGTATTCCGACCGCTGTTCATTACCCGATTCCGCTGAACAAGCAACCAGCGGTCGCAGATACCAGCAGCATCCTGCCGGTCGGCGACAAGGTGGCTGATGAGGTAATAAGTTTGCCAATGTGCGCTGACCTGACCGCTGATGACCAGATGCGAGTCGTTGATGCGTTGAAAGCGAGCGTGCGATGACGCAGCGTCTGGACAATCGAGTCGATGTAAAAACAATAAGCAAAGTCCGAACATGGACAGTGCGCGAGGCCAATCGAGATGACGATGCGGGTTTGGCTGAGCTTTTCCGTGCGGTATTTCAGTTTGAGCGCGGGGATGAGCACTATCGCTGGAAATTTATCAACAATCCCGATGGGCCGCCCGTAATCGCCGTGGCTGAGGATGCGGGTCGGTTGGTGGGGCAGTATGCGATCTGGCCTACCCAACTGCGACTTGGTTCGGTCGTGGTGCTGGGGGCACAGTCGCTTGACACGATGACGCACCCTGATTACCGGGGGCAGGGTATGTTTACCGCTCTTGCGGAGCAGTGCATGAAGTACGCGGCAATTAAGGGAATTGCTGCACTGTATGGCTTTCCAAACGAAAACAGTTACCCCGGCTTCGTTCGCAAGCTCGATTGGGACTGCACTGGGACCATACCGCTGTGGGTGCGTCCTTTGCGACCCTCGGCACATCATCGGATCCCCCGGTGGGTGAGTCCATTGGCAGACCTTGGAGCGAAGTTCTTGCCTAACGGGCGCACTCGTTCCTTTCGCGTTGACGACGCACCTCCTGCCTCAAGCGCAATTGACGCGCTGCTGGAAGAATGGCGGGCACTGCCGGGGCGTTGCCGCGTAGAGCGTACAGCGGACCGATACCTCTGGAGGTTCTCGCTGGACTCCGGCATGCAATACCGTTGGGCTTGTGCTTATGAGGGAGACCGTCTTGTGGCACTAGCTGTGTGGGGCATTGATATCCGTAACGGCAATGCGGTTCTCTCCGATGTCATCGGCCGGCTTCCAGATGCCATCGAGGCGGTTGTTTCGACGGTAGTCCGGCAAGCAAGGCAACACAATTGTTCGATCATGATGGCCGCGAGCAGCGTCACCCAAGTCAGACGTGCACTGAAGCGAACGGGATTTATCCAATTTGGCAACCTGCCCTTGATTGTCCGAAAACTCACTCCCGAGACGCTTGGGGCGAACGTACATACGCACGAGCTGTGGGACATCTTCGGTGCAGATCTGGACACCTTTTAGTGCGCCTGTGTTGAAACATCCACCTACCAGCCTCTGTGTCCCCACGCCTGATGGATCGGGGCAGGCTGTTCATCCTGACGTATTGCATGTACCCGATGGATTTCTCGGGTACGCCTATTGGATGGCCTGCACGCCGTATCCTTTTGCACAGGACCGAGCCGAAAATCCCATCGTTCGGGTAAGTAACGATGGTGTCCTTTGGAAGCCTTTCCCCGGTGCGCCAGATCCGCTTGTTGCAGTTCCGACAGATGCCTCTTGGCATCATGCAGATACGGACCTGGTTCTACATCAAGGGGTTTTGTATCTCTTTTATATCTCGACTAACCGGCATAAAGCCGAGACAACGTTCTCGCTGATAACAACTCGAGATGGCGTTCACTGGACACCGCCACGCGTGATTTATCGCGATGAGTGGGGGGTGTCTCCTGCCGCCGTTGTGACCGAAAGCGGACAATGGCAACTCTGGTACGTGTGGCGCGACTCGCTGTCCCGTGCGCAGACCTCCCAACTGTATCGGCGCACGTCAAACGATCCGTGTTTGCTCGGCCCGCCGCAACTGTGTTCGCTCGAAATTCCCGGGCATGTTGTATGGCACCTCGACGTGTTAAAAAGCACGACGAGCTATGAGGCACTTGTGACAGCGTTCCCGGCCGGAACTGATCCTTCGCGAAGCCGCTTGTTTCATGCAACCAGCCTAGACGGTATCGACTTCAAGCTATCGACTGGGCAGCCACTGTTAAAGCCGAGTTGGTTTGGTTGGGATAATCGTATGGTTTATCGAAGCACATTTGTCAAACGCTGTGATGGCACCTATCGCGTCTGGTACAGCGCAGCGTCATGGGGTATGCGTTGTGGCATCGGGCTGCTCGAGGGACAGGTCTCCCAGTTGCGTCCGGTCCATGGTGCAAACAACCAACTACCTCGATTGAAACTTCTGCGCGAGGATGCACTGGGTCTCGCCAAGTACGTGGTCTACCGTATATTGCCTGCGCAGGTCTATTCGTTAGTGCTGTCCATGCGCGACCGAATGAGAACGATGCAGTCTGACCAACCATGAAAACTGCCTTGCACGGTTTCTTAGCGTTAGCGCTTGGTCGATCCAGCTTTCTACGCCATGTCCTGGTGCTGATGTCGTGGACTATCGTTGCTCAAGGCATTTCGGTCGTGTCTATGCTAGCGCTGCCTCGGTTGTTTCATCCGGAGCAGTTCGGCGTGTTTTCCGTGTTCTCTGGCCTGGTGGTCATGTTGGGAATCGTCGCGGCCGCGAGATACGAGTTTGCCATTGGGTTGCCTCGTTCCGACGCTGACGCTGCTGCCATTTTTACCCTGTGTATGGGGTTGGCGACGTTGGCGTTCGTCATTTTCCTGGTTTTACTACTGGTGCTTCCTGTCGATGCGATCTTTCCCAAGTTGTCGGCGTTGAGTCCTTGGTGGGGGTGGGTGGCGCTCGGAGCCGGCTGCGTCGGTTGGTATAACGCTGCGACCTACATGGCATTGCGCGTAGGAGACTTTAGTGCGGTGGGGCGGTCAAAAGCCTTGATAGCCCTGGTGACTGCTCTTGGTCAGATTGTTGGAGGACTGTTTCTTTCGCGTGGAGATGGCAGCTTGATTGTGCCTTTTATCGTGGCGCAGCTTACTGGTTCCGGTCTGCTTATATGGGCCTTGAGAGGCCGAACTTTGTGGGAATTTGATCGTGCCGTTCTGGTTTTGGTTGCTGGGAGATACACGAAATTCCCAAAGTACATAGCCCCAGGATCACTCTTGGATGGTCTCGCGGTGTTGCTGCCGGTAGCCGCTATCACGGCGTTGTATTCCCCCGCCCAAGCGGGCATTTATGCGCTGGCGGAACGGATGCTTCGGGTGCCGGTTACATTGATAGGCTCGCCAGTGCTCCAAGTGTTTTATAAGCGCTTCGCGGAACTGCGTGGTGATCAGCATGCGAGCCGAAGGCTGTTATTGCGCACCTGGTGGCAGATGGGGGCTATGGCGCTAGGCCCTTGTATCCTGCTTGCTGTGTTCGGCGAAGACATTTTTTCTTTCCTTTTCGGAGCAACTTGGCGTGAGTCCGGCCGGATGGCCGAGATTATGGCGTTGAGTGCTTTTTTCTTCTTTGTCAGCTATCCCACGAGCAACATCCTTGTCGTGAACGAACTAGCGCGAAGCTTTCTGTTGTGGCAGACCGCGCAACTGGTGATGATCGGCGCTGCCCTCTGGCTTGCCTCTAAGGGCATGGCGGCTGGTCTCGTGCATACTGTTGCGTGGATCGTCGCAGCACAAACTAGCGTCTACTTGTTGTCAATGGCGCTCCAGTGGCATGTTGTCACTGCCAGCCAGGCTGAGCATGCAGATGACGCGGTGGCGAAAGCCAGAGGTGGGAATTGATGGATACACGCGACTGGATACTGCTGTCGGTTATCTTCTATGGCTGCGTTTTGACCGCGACATGTTTCTACGAATTCGTGAAGCGCCGCGCCAGTTTGTTTGAGCCCATCAGCATTTATCTTTTCTTCGTTACCTTGTTCGCGTTGCCCTTGCCCATTCGGGCTTATATCACCATGGAAATAGAGGGGAACGTGTCGCCTCAACTACCCGAGTTCGCTCCTTATTTACCGATCTCGTTAGTTATGACAGCGATGGCCTTACCAATATTCGCGGCCGGATACTACTCTCGCCTTGCGAGGGCTTTGGCTGCGCGGGTCCCCCTGCTGGCCAATCGTAGTGTCGGAGGGACAGGAATTGCGACGTTGCTTCTTGTGCTCCTTTCTGGAGTGCTGATTTATTTACTGACGCAGGAGTTGGGCGGTTTGGTCCCTTTTTTGCTGTTGGGTTACAAATCATCTGAGGCTACGTTTGGACGTGGTTATCTAGCGGTTGGATTTCCAATGCTGATCGTGGCAACAGTTGTCTTGCTCGAGCGATGGGCTATAACTAGAAGTAACTTCGATTTTTTCGCGTTTTTTATAATTTTCATCGGAAATTTGGTAATGCACTTAATCACGGGCAATCGAGGCCTGATTATGTACATGGTCATTACGGTAATCGTCTTCATTCACTTCCGCATCCGACGGCTATCACTCAAACTGCTCGCCCCGATTGCCATAGCTGGTTTTCTTGCGCTCAATGTGGTGGGTTCGCTGCGCAACTCAAACTACGACAGCGTCGGCGATTTCATCCAGAAGACAATCACGTCGGCCGAGGCGGTGACTGCAGACGATAGCAATAGTTTTTTTTACACACTGACAGTTGGTCAATTTGTGGTGCCGTTTGAAACACTACCGCAGTTAATCCGGACCATTGGCGTGACTGAATGGCCATGGCTTGGACTCAGTTTCCTGCGCTCGCCTCTTTACCTCATTCCAAGCTTCATCTTTCCGGACCGTCCGGACTCTTTAGGGTTTTGGTACATGCAGAATTACTACGGTGGAGGTTACGGCCTGAACGAGGGCCGTCAGTTTTTCTTTCTTGCTGAGGGCTACCTCAACTTCGGTCCACTGGGTATTGTGCTTGTGGCAGGCATATGGGGGCTTGGTTGGGGGGCGCTGCATCGTTGGATGATGCGGGGACGCGATCGTTTTGGCACAGTTACTTTATATGCTCTGGTGGTGGGGTTCATGTTTCGCTGCATTGCGGGTGATTTCGCCTCGATATTGGCCGGCATCACGCAACAAAGCCTTTTAGCCGTGGCGTTCATCCTTGTGGTGTCGAACTTATTTGGCTCACGTCGACAAGCCAGAAAATACGGGACGCCGACGATATGAGTGAAAGTCAATCGACTATTTTATTGACGGGTGGCAGTGGGTTTCTTGGTTCGCAGGTTTTGCGCACCTTGCAGGCACAAGATGGACTGCAACGCGTCCTGATTGCTGGTCGTGGCAAGCCTCCAGAGGATCATACTAGGCGGCCCTCTGTTCAATATTGGCCGTTGAACCTGGCGAATCAATTCGTTCTGCCAACGGGAGTACACACCGTCATTCACATAGCGGGCGAGAAGCGGGACGAATCCCGCATGGATGCGGTGAATCATCACGGTACGCTTCGATTGGTCGAGGCGGCCGAACAGGCCAACGTGTGCCGCTTCGTCTATGTCAGCAGTGTGGGGGTGTACGGTGCGCGTCCACATGCAGGTGTTGTGACCGAGTTGTTTCCGCACACGCCGCGTAATCGGTATGAAGTCAGTAAGGATGCAGCTGAGGAGGCGGTCCGCAAGCTGTGTTTGCAGTTCGGCATGGAATTTTTGATCCTTCAGCCCAGCAATGTAATTGGGGTGGTACCTGGGCGCTCGTACCCGCTACTAGGGCTGATGAGAATGGTTCAGCAGGGCCGGTTTACATGGTTCGGCGCTGGGGACACTTGGGTCAACTACGTGGCGGTGGAGGACGTGGCAGCAGCGGTGGTCAAGGCTGCGGACAAGGCCCCGTCCGGACAAACCTTCATCATCAACACTCCGGAGCGACTGAGCGAGGTGGTCCGATGGATATCAGAGGAGCTGGGGGTGCCAGTGCCTAGCCGGCGCCTGCCGCTGTGGGTCGGTGAAGCTGCGGCAACACTCGGCTCTTTGACCACTCGTGTGTCGGGCCGTAACCTACCTATTAACCGGGAGCGATTTCTGGAATTGACCAATACGACGCAATACGACTCCTCTCACTTGATGAAAGACCTGGCATTCGAATACCCGGTTGGGGTGGAGGTTCTGATCCGTGGTCTGGCGAGGTCTTATCGACAGGACAGGCTACTATGAAACGCATTCTTTACGTCTCTGATGCCAAGAGCATTCACACACGGCGCTGGGCCGAGCACTATCGCGACCAAGGGGCGGAGGTCCACATCGCCAGCTTTCAGCACGCGGTTATTTCTGGTGTCCAGGTGCATGTGCTGCCGACTTGGGGGTTGGGGCGAGCCGGCTATTTCTTCGCAATCCCGGTGCTGCGCGCGCTGGCACGCCGCATTGCCCCGGAAGTGGTTCACGCGCAATACGTGACAAGCTATGGGTTTTTGGCGGCCTTTGCCGGGTTGCGCCCGTTGGTGCTTACCGCTTGGGGCACGGATGTATTGATCAGCCCGAACAAATCGAAGCTGATGCACTGGTTGGCAAGCTATGCGGTCAGGCATGCCGATGCCGTCACGACCGTGGCGCAGCACATGAACCCGGCGGTGGTGGCTCTCGGCATATCGGTGGAAGCCGTGTCCGCCGTCCCTTTCGGCGTTGATACTATGCGCTTCGTACCTCCGGCGGCTCCGCGCCCGGAAAGAGACACGCTGCGTTTGATCTGCACTCGAAACTTCGCTCCCATCTACAACGTCAGTACGCTGATCACCGCACTGCAGCGTGCCGCTCAGCGGGGACTTCGATTGAAGGTGGATCTGGTCGGCGATGGTCCGCTTAGGCCCGAACTTGAGGCGCAGGTGGCAAGCACAGGGATCGCGCCGTGGGTGTCATTTCATGGCCATGTCAACCACACCCGCTTAGCCGAGTTGTTAGCGCAGGCGCACATCTTCGTTACGCCCGCGCTGTCGGATGGGAACAATGTGTCGCTCAATGAGGCGATGGCGTGCGCCTGCTTCCCCATCGGAACGGACATTCCCGCCAATGCGCAGTGGCTGGAACACGGGATCAATGGGCTGCTCTACCCGCCGGGTGATGCAGAGGCTTTGACCGAATGCATTCTGCAGGCTGCAGCGGATGCGACATGGCGCGAGCGGGCTGGCAAACTCAATCGCGAGATCGTCGAACAGCGTGCCGATTGGCGTGTTTGCGTATCGCACATGAACGACACCTACACAAGGGCGATTGTTCAATCAGGAGCATCTTCGTGACTGCACGCCTTTTTATTTTCGGTACCGGCGCCCATGCGCGGAAGGTCTACCACTATGCAGTAGATGGTGGATGGCATGTGGCGGCATTCGTTGATGAAGCGGTCGACGCCGTGGCACCAATTGCATGCATGCCAGTGTTGCATCCCCAGGATATTGGTGCACCAACAATTGACGACGCGATGTTTGTTGCTATTGGCCGTGCCGACGTGCGCCGCCGCCTGATGGATCGCCTGGGCGCTGCAGGCTGGAGATTGCCCGCCTTGGTTCATCGAACAGCCTGGGTCGCACCGGATGCCACCTTGGAGGCGGGGGTGCTGGTGGCGGCCAATTCCGTGGTCGAGACGGCATCGACTGTCGGGCGCGGCGCGATCATCGACATCGGTGTTCTGGTGGACCACGAGTCCCGAATTGGAGCGTTCTGTCACCTGCGTCCGGGCGAAGTGTTCGGTCCGCGTTCTGATATCCCTCCGCTTGTGTGAATTAATGATGAGTGTTTCAGTAACGATGGATAACAACGCGCCGCTGCGAATTCTGCTGATTAACCACTATGCTGGTTCAACGCGCCACGGCATGGAATTCCGCCCGTTTTACCTGGCGCGCGAATGGGTACGCGCCGGGCACAAGGTGCAAATCGTGGCTGCATCGCATTCTCACATTCGTGCTAATCAACCCAAGCTGGATGGCGCTGTGCTGGACGAAAAAATTGAGGGCATTGATTACCGCTGGTACGCCACGCCTGCTTACCAGGGTAATGGCCTTGGCAGAGTGAAAAACATGTTGTCTTTCATGTGGGCCTTGTGGCGCGATGGTCGCAGGTTGGCACGAGACTTCAGGCCTGATGTGGTGATCGCCTCCAGCACCTACCCGATGGACATTTGGCCAGCTCGCAGAATTGCCAAGCTAGCCAAGGCCAAACTGGTGTTCGAGGTGCATGACCTGTGGCCGTTGTCTCCAATTGAATTGGGGGGAATGTCACCATCCCACCCTTTTATCCGGTTGTGTCAAGCCGCAGAAAACGCAGCGTATCGTGATGCAGATATCGTTGTGTCCATGCTGCCAAATGTGACTGACTATGTTCGCACCAAGGGTTTGTCTCCATCTCGGTTGGCGATTGTGCCAAATGGCATCTCGCTCGATGATTGGCAGAGCGGGTTAGAGACATTCTTGCGCGAAGACGTGCAACAAGCAATCGATGCAGCGCGGGCGACTGGCTGCAATGTGGTTGGCTATGCTGGATCGCATGGTCGGCCAAACGCACTCGACACCTTGCTCAATGCAGCTACTTTGTTGCGTGATGAACCGGTGCAATTCGTGATGGTGGGCGATGGTCACGAGCACGAACGGCTAGCAGCGCGCGTGCAGGCAGAGGGTTTGGTCAATGTCCACATGTTCTCACCGATTCCGAAATCTCAAATACCTGCGTTTTTGCAACAAGTCCAGGTGGCTTACCTAGGTGCTCCTCGTCTACCAATTTATCGTTACGGGGTATCGCCAAACAAGATGATCGACTACATGATGGCCGGTGTCCCGATTCTTTACGCGATCGAGGCTGGCAATGATCCTGTGGCAGAGGCTGACTGTGGTCTAACCATCCCGGCAGAGGATTCCCAAGCTCTGGCTGCAGCGATTCGTACGTTGTGTGCAAGCTCACCTGAGAGGATGAAAAGCATGGGGGCGAATGGCAAACGTTATGCGTTGGACAAGCACACCTATGATGTGTTATCTCAGACTTTTCTTGAATCGATCCGCTCAATTCCCCGCAAGACATGAAACCAGCTTCTACGATTCTTATCCTCGCGCCGCATACAGATGATGGTGAGTTTGGCTGCGGCGGCACGATTGCGCGTTATGTGTCCCAAGGTGCTCGCGCGATTTATGTGGCTTTCTCGGCGGCCGAACAGTCCGTGTTGCCACACCTGCCTCGTGACATCTTGCGTACCGAGGTGCGCAGTGCCACTGCAGCACTTGGCGTGAAAGATGAGGACTGCTTAGTATTTGACTTCGAGGTGCGGCGCTTTCCAGAGCTGCGTCAGCAGATCCTCGATCGAATGATTGAACTCAGCCGAACATATAACCCTGATATGGTTTTTCTTCCGAGTGCGAACGACACGCACCAAGACCATCAAACAATTGCGCAGGAAGGGTTTCGTACCTTTAAGCGCACAACAATGCTCGGATATGAAGTCCCGTGGAATAACTTGGACTTTCGGACTAGCTGCTTTGTCGATATCGGCGAAGAGCATCTAGAGACCAAGATCAACGCAGTCGGTATGTACCAGTCACAGCAGCATCGTTCATATGCGAACGCTGAGTTTATTCGTAGCCTTGCTTTGACACGGGGTGTGCAAATTGGAAAACGATATGCAGAAGCATTTGAGGTGGTGAGATGGGTTATGAATTAAATAAAGCTTTTTCAGCTTTCCGCTTGGCCGAGCGATTGGGCCTGCCTCTAACAGGCTCGGATGTCCCTATTTTGGAGATACGGTCGCTGGATGCACTTACAGAAGGTTCATTAAGTTTTGCCAAACTCAGACCAGTAGGGGGTATAGGCGCTCACGCAGTCCTCATTGCGCCACTTGGTACGTTACCAGATTCTGGTGCCGTGATTGCGGCCAACAATCCTCGACTTGCTTTCGCAAGAGCGCTACAGCTTTTAGATTTGGAGCCTGGTTTCTTGGAACCTACCTCGCCAGCAGTTGTTCACCCGACGGCTCAAGTCAATCCGACTGCGGTGCTTGGCCGAGGCGTTCAGATCGGGGCGCGCACTGTCATTGGTCATAACGTAGTGCTAGCTGATGGAGTGACGATAGGTACAGACTGCCTCATAAAGTCGAATACTGTGATTGGTGAGGCCGGTTTCGGTTTTGAGCGTGATGAGGCCGGTGTACCCGTTCGGATATTGCATCTAGGCTCAGTGACGATCGGAAATAGAGTGGAGATAGGCAGTCTAAATACGGTCTGTCGTGCCTCGATGGGCAACACTATTGTCGAAGATGACGTCAAAACTGACGACCATGTGCACATCGCCCATAACTGCCGTGTTCGTCGAGGAGCACTTTTGACCGCTTGTACGGAATTGAGTGGCGGCGTTGACGTGGGCGAATTTTCGTGGATCGGTCCGAACACCTCGGTAGTCCAGAAAGTCGTTATCGGGAACCGCGCTTTCGTGGGTATTGGGTCCAACGTCACTAAATCCGTGCCTGACGGCGTCACTGTCGCAGGCAACCCTGCGCGCGTACTTCGACGCTTGGAGTGAGCGCGGAGCGCTAGTCATTTCAAAGTAGCACCCACGCACAGGAATTATTAGATGAAATTGCAGAATAAAGATAAATCTTCACTATGACGGACGAAATCGAAAAAATCGCTGAACGCTATGAGCGACGTAAGGCCGTGGTTTGTGGACGGTATGCCCGGTTTAACCCGGAGGTGATTGCCGGTACGCAAGAGCGGCATCGCGCGCTGGTGTCACTGCTGAAGACGCATGGCATAGCCGACTTTGGTGGCGTAGATGTCCTTGAGATTGGATGCGGTAGTGGCGCTAACCTGCTGGAGTTGTTGCTGCTCGGCGCAAAGCCAGAGAATCTGGTCGGTAACGAACTATTGCCTGAGCGGGCTGAGCAAGCGCGGCACATGCTTCCTCAGGCTGTCAGGCTTTTTCCGGGTGATTCTTCGGCGTTGCCATTTGAAGAAGCTTCTTTTGACATTGTTTATCAATCGACTGTATTCAGTTCGATTCTTGATGATGCGTTGCAGTGTCGAATAGCCGAAGCCATGTGGCGATGGGTTCGTCCGGGGGGGGGGGTGCTTTGGTACGACTTCACATTCAATAACCCCTCCAATCCGGACGTTCGTGGTGTGTCGCTCAAGCGGGTGCGTGAATTATTTCCGCAGGGCCGAGTCAGTGTCCGTAGGGTGACGCTGGCACCTCCAATCTCCCGCCGCGTTGTACGTGTTCACCCTGCGATGTACGGCGTGTTTAATGCGCTGCCGCTGTTGCGTACCCATGTTTTATGCTTCATAGAGAAACCATGACTCAACCATTTTTACCTTTTGCACTTCCTGAGATCGGCGAGGAAGAAATCACTGAAGTTGTGAGCGCTTTGCGCTCTGGCTGGGTCACTACAGGTCCTAAGACCAAACAGTTTGAAGCTGACTTCGTAGAGTTCTTGGGCGGTGGGGTCGAGGCGATAGCCGTTAATTCGGCAACAGCCGGTTTGCATCTCGGGTTAGAGGCCCTTGGGATTGGCCCGGGCGACGAGGTGATCACCACCACCTACACGTTCACGGCCACGGCCGAGATCATCCGTTACCTGGGGGCAGACCCGGTGTTTGTGGATGTGCATCCCGAGACGCTCTGCATTGATGTGGATGCAGTGGCTAGGGCCATCACGCCTGCTACCCGTGCGATCATTCCGGTGCACTTTGCGGGCCGCTCTGCCGACATGACACGTTTGTTAGCGCTGGCCAAACAGCACGGCTTGAAGGTGATGGAAGACGCGGCGCATGCCTTGCCAACCACTTGTGATGGCGCGTTGATTGGCACCTTGTTCAGCGATGTGACGGTGTTCAGCTTTTACGCCAACAAAACCATCACCACGGGTGAGGGCGGCATGCTGGTGACCCGAGACCCGGAGATTGCCAAACGCGCCCGTGTGATGCGGCTGCACGGCATCAACCGCGATGCGTTTGACCGTTTCACCTCAAAGGCACCCAGCTGGCATTACGAAATCGTGGCGCCGGGCTTCAAGTACAACATGACAGACATTGCGGCAGCGATGGGTATTCACCAGCTCAAGAAAGCGAATGCGTTTCATCAAAAACGGGCTCAAATTGCCGCGATGTATGACGAGGCTTTGGCGGGTTTGCCGATCATTCGTCCGCCTCATGCGGCGGCGGGCGATGTTCATTCGTGGCATTTGTATGCGATTCAACTGGCAGATGGCGCAGGCGTGGCACGTGATGTTTTCATCGAGCGCTTGTTTGAGCAGGGCATCGGTTGCAGCGTGCATTACATTCCGCTGCATTTGCAACCGTATTGGCGTGACACCTACAAGTTGACCCCTGAGATGTTTCCGGTGAGCCAGCGGATTTATGAGCGCACGGTGTCGCTGCCGCTTTACACCCTTATGACCGAGGCCGATGTTGCGCGTGTGGTGGCAGCCGTGAAGGTGGCTTTGGGTTGATGGTTAAGCCTGATGTATAAGCGCTTTTTTGATTGGCTGGCCAGTGGCTTGGGGCTGCTGCTGCTCTCGCCTGTGTTGGTGGCGTTGGCGCTTTGGATCAAGCTGGATTCGCCTGGGCCGGTGTTTTTCAGGCAAGAGCGGGTGGGGCAGGGTGGTCGGGTGTTTCGCATTCACAAGTTCCGCACCATGGTTACGGATGCCGAGCGACTTGGGCTGCAAATCACGGTGGGTGCCGATGCCCGCGTGACCCGTGTGGGGCAGTGGCTGCGCAAATACAAGTTGGATGAATTGCCACAACTGCTGGATGTCTGGCTGGGCCACATGAGTCTGGTTGGCCCACGCCCCGAAGTGCCTCACTATGTTGCGCTTTATCCCGCCGATGTGCGTGAGTTGGTGTTGTCCGTGCGCCCTGGTATCACCGACCGCGCATCGATAGAGTTCAAGGACGAAAACGAGATTTTGGGCCGTGCGCCTGATCCGCATTTGGCCTATGTGAATGAGGTGCTGCCGATCAAGCTGCGCTATTACGTGGACTACGTGGCACAAAGGTCGTTTTGGTCAGATGTCGGGATTATTTTGGTGACGATTCGGGCGTTGGTGCGGTAGATTTAGCCAAGTGGAATGTTCCGTCATGGGGAGCGGAGAGTGGCTATCCAGTGATTGAGGATTGCGCCCTTCGTATTGGGGGAGCATTACAAGGGTCGGCCCTTGGCAGCATTGGCCATGTGGGGGCCTGGAGTTTTTGCCAGGACAAGATCATGACCACGGGCGGCGAGGGCGGCATGGTGATGACGAATGACGAGGCGCTGTGGCGGGCGATGTGGTCGTTCAAGGACCATGGCAAGAGTTACGAGGCGGTGTATGAGCGCAATGCTGAGGCGGTTTGGGCGGCATGTGCTGAGTTTGCGGCGTTGAGGGTGCCGGTGGTGGGGTGTGGTGGGGATGGATTGCCGCGCTTCGCTCGCAATGTCGGGGAAGGGGATGGATTGCCACGCTGCGCCCGAAAGGACACCCAGGGGTGCGAGCATGCGCATTACAAGTGTTATGCCTATGTGCAGCCCGAGCGCCTGGCCCCGGGTTGGTCGCGTGACCGTATCGTCGAGGCGATCAACGCCGAGGGCCTGCCGTGTTTCCAGGGTTCGTGCTCCGAGGTGTATCTGGAAAAGGCCTTCGACGGCACCGGCTGGCGGCCTGCAGAACGGCTGCCGGTAGCGCGAGAGTTGGGCGAGACTTCGGTCATGTTTTTAGTGCATCCCACCCTCACGCAGGCTGAGATGGACAAGACCTGCGAAGCCATTCGCCATGTGATGGAGCAAGCGCAAAATGTAACTGGATGGCTGCAAGGGGTCTTTTTTAGGTTTAGAGCCCCTATCTTGACCCATAAAAGTTAAGAGAGTAGGCTTTCCATTGCTAACATCATTGTTTTACACGTTAACTCGATCCCC
>Ga0164295_10002881_pt1 | contig 13999 bp, 12 predicted proteins | sample GEODES006metaG_FD_111798 | JGI IMG/M metagenome (GOLD analysis project Ga0164295, IMG submission 111798) | Oligotrophic lake water microbial communities from Sparkling Lake, Wisconsin, USA - GEODES006 metaG | ecosystem: Environmental > Aquatic > Freshwater > Lake | place: USA: Sparkling Lake...
AATATTCGAATCCGTTACATACTATATAGGCAAATCACAGCAGGAGAATCATGCTGTGATTGACCTCGGTGGCCCCACTGATCTATGGTTCCATTTGGCCGACATGTCGTCGTGTCATGTCGTAGCGATTCTGCCACCGAATATCTCACGTAAAGAGCGCGGCAAGATTATCCGACACGGAGCCCTCCTCTGCAAACTGCATACGGCCAAGACCAAGAGCAAGAGTCAAGTGTCAGTCACCTACGCTCCTATCGCGTCCATCACGAAGGGACAGACACCTGGATCTGTAATTGCGCCTACGGCAAAAAAACTACAGTGCTGAGCCGCTGCCTCTTTTTTCATACGAAAGTGACAGATCTATAATGGACCCATACTGCGGAAAATAAGAAGTAAAATACGTGTCGAAGAAAAACTCCTGAAGATACTTGAGTTTGTTGGTCAATTCATCGAGAAACAGAAAGAGCGCAAGTACAAAGAAGAAATCGGCAGTGTAACTCTCGATTTCGCGGGCAATTGGGAGCGGGATCGGTACAATCGGCGGCAGACTCTCTATGGCCTGTGACACCCAGTAGGCACAGAGTACGACAAGGGCGACTTCCACGCAAACATCAATGACTTTGAACCACACCGACTTTTTCTTCCATTCGTCGTCGAATTCGTCAAACAGATAGTAGAAAATATAGGAGATAAACAAACCCAGCGCGATATACGCTACGCCTAACACTGCCAGATTTATCGAAATTTTCGCTATTTCAGAATAGCTCATCTCTATCAAACCGGCCGTTTTTGTTTCGGGGGCAAAAGAGACCTCCATATCAGAAGGTATGCAGTCACTAACCGAGCGTTTCGCGGGATCTGAGATTGAATCGAGCTCCGTGAAATATGTTATTTACGCACTTGCGATTGGTATTACCGTCGGCATAGTCATCATGATCGCCGACAATTTCTACCCATTCCTTCCAGTAAATCCCATTAGCGGGCCATCGGCCGCCGCGCGTGCTGGAAAGACCTTTTGGATCAATGCTGGATCGGAAAATCTCGTGGTCCCGGCCTCCCTTTCTCCTACCGTAACTCCGACGAACTACTCGATGTCCGTGCAGCTCATGATCGGCGATTCGCGGCCTCTCATGACGAACCAATTCCGTCATATCGTTCACAGAGGCAGTAATCCAGTGATGCTCACCGCGACCACCGCGGGCCCCTCGGGTCACGCCGGTATTCAGATAGGCGATCTTCCACCTGATGTCTCACCGACTTACAAAAACCTGGGCCTTCCCTCAATCATGAATCCTGGGCTGTTCCTCGATAGGAACAAGAATGATCTGCACGTGTTTGTGCATACAAAGGGCGAGAACGTCCTGTGGCTCGAGAGTCTAACAATCGAGGATCTTCCGCTGACCACCCCACTCACAATCGGCGTGGTCTGCAACGGAAAAACACTGGAGGCGTATGTGAATTGCAAACTCTATAGTACTCTGCTCCTCAAAGGCACGCCCTATCTACCCAAGGCCGATAATCAATGGTTTGGGCGATACGGTGCCTTCCCCGTGTCAGGAATAGTCAAGGACCTGACACTGTGGGACACACCACTGGGAACGACGGACTACGCGCTCATGTGCCGCACCTCCTCTTTTGATACGGCGAATCTACCGGAAACATGCCCTACGGCTTCTGCGCCTACAAGTTCTTAGACACTGGTAGAGATGAGCGAATATGTTAGAAAATCGTGGGCTTTCCTCACAGAAGGGGCCGCACTTGATCCGTCGAGTTTCTCGATTCTGCCTATCCTGGCCGGAATTGTCGGATTCATTCTCATTGTACTCGTAGTCATCGTCGTACTCCAGATGAATAAGAACGCCCCGCGACATGTACTCAAGGGCCCCGTAAATCTCTATAAACCGGCATCGCCCATCGTTGTCGATCGCGCCTCCGCCAAGGCGAATATGGCGGGAAGCTATACACTATCGTTCTATCTGCGTATCGATGCCGTACCTGATATGCGCACCGCCGCTACACCGCTCTTCACGTGGCCAGGAATATGGAATCTCGGATACAATGCCGCCCAGGAGGAGTTGGTATGGTCCTTCGGACAAACATCCGACAGTCGGACACCGATCCGTGTAACGCTTCCCCAGGTTCCTCTCCAGCGTTGGACACAGATTGCAATGACTCTCGAGGGACGCACAGTGGATCTATACGTTAATGGGACACTGGTGAAATCGGACATCTTGGAGTCAATGCCGCCACGGGCGAATTCATCGATCACAATTGTGCCCGATGGCATCATGGGCGCGGCCGCCTATATCCAACTGTGGGCCCGACGACTCACAGTATCCGAGATCAGTACCAACTTCACAGATACATCCGATTCACAGGGGCGCCCTTATCTGGGCCCGGCGTTCTTCGAGGCGTTGAATACTATAACGGTCCCCAATCTCTTTTGCTCGAACAGTGACTGTGGAGGGGCTCCGACGGCTACACCATCGCAGGCGTGGGAATTTCCTTATGCGTAGAAGAAATCAATTTCATCTCCCTCAAATAGAAGATGGATCAGGCGTCTCAGTTGTCGCAGTTCTACCAGACCAATTCGAGTATCATCGGTACGCTGTTTTTCCTCGCGGTGATCCTGGCGATCCTCTACGTGATCTATACGTATCTGTATCCCGCGGCCGATCCCACATACACACAGTTCATCAAGGGCGAGGTCGATGCGCGGAAACCGATCCGGATCACGGAAAAGGTCCCAGATATCTACACCGGCGGCGACTTCACTCTCAGTTTCTGGGTCTACATTGACGACTGGAACTACAAGGTGAGCAGCAACAAGTTCCTGTTCGCACTCAGTCCAGAAACTCTGACAACCACCAGCCGAAGCCCGCTCGTTGGGATCCTGACCCCGTTGCAGAACAAGCTCATGGTGCGCGCGGCCACCGTCGGCAGCAAGGCGATTCCTGCGCCCGGCTCAATGCCCGAGGCCGGCTCCGCCGTCCCCGATATCAACACAGAGGTCAATCTGCAGAATCTGTTGAACCAGCAGACTTCCATTTCCATGTTCCAGAATACCGTTGAAATGCCGTGCGATATCAAGGAGGTCCCTCTACAGCGCTGGGCCTGCATCACAATCGTCAGCAGCGGCCGCGTGCTTGATGTCTATATGGATGGAAAACTCAGTCGCAGCTGCGTCCTCGACAATGTCCTCGAGGTTCCCCGCAGCCCTCTGCGGCTGCGTCTTGGCGAGTCCGGCGGCTTCGGTGGCCGGTATTCCTCCGTCCAGATGTGGAGTCAGCAGCTGACGCCCGACGTAATCTACGGCATCTACCAGATGGGCCCGACCCAGACGCAATACGACCTCTTCACCGAGGTGGGGAAGTATCTGAATCTGAATGTTAGTTTCAGGGGCCCGGCGTCAGGCCAGCAGAATGAGCCGAACCCGCTTAACCAGATGTATGACAGAGTAGCATCGGTTACTGACAGAGTATACAATGAGATGGGGGGATGCGGTCTGCAGGCGGTGAATCCCGCCCTAGTTGCACGAGTGTAGTCCGGTGCGCTTTTATAATGACTCAGTAGAATGGAAGCATTGAGGAGCGTTTATGATTTTACACTTGGAACATCTGCGATAGCACAGTTGATCCAAGTCGTACTATTGGTGTTTATTTCGTATTCTGTCCTGCTCGGCGGGAAGAATCTGATGGAAGCGGTGACCATTTACAGCGAATCCACGACTGATATTCTGCCTACTTGTATGACGGTCCCCAGGTTGTCTTCCAGAACCCGAACCAACGCGGAGCCGTTACCATCACACCTTCCGTAAATGCCCCGAGCGGCCTCGAATTCTCCTACAGTTGCTTTCTGTTCATCAACAAATCCACTTTCCAGGGCGGTTCCAAGGGGCTGCGCCACATCTTTCACAAGGGCTCTCCGGTCTATAAGCCGCTCATGTGCCCCGGTGTCTTTGTGCGCAACAACGACAATGCGCTGGTGATCTACATGAACGAGGCCGGCAGCTGGAACACACACTGTGAGCTCCCTAATATACCCGTGGGCAAGTTCTTCCATCTGGCGATTGTGGTGCGCAACATGAATGTGGATGTGTATATCAACGGCAACGTGGCGCACCGTATGACGCTGCGATCTATCCCCAAGCAGAACTTCGGCGATCTCTACGTATTCAAGACGGAGACCTTCAGCGACGAGACGACATCCCCCGACGCGCCATTCGTCGTGAACGGCGCCGCCACGGGCCTGATCAGTTCCCTGGCCTATGCGGGCTACGCTCTCAATTACGAACAGATTGATCGCATGATGCGCGCAGGCCCGTCGACCAAGCTCGTGTCAGCCAGCCAGAATCTGCCACCGTATCTCGCCGATAACTGGTGGGTAACATATTACGCGTAGAGTGGGCACACGTTTTTCTAAACAATCGCAATTGTACTTGCATTGTTTAGAGAGGAGAATGCCAGGTGGAGGACAAATAGGCATCGTTGCATTCGGCAACCAGAATCTGCTCATCAACGGGAATCCCGACATGACCTATTTCTACAAGGTATTTAAGCGCTATACGCATTTCAGTCAGGAATCCATCGGCATAACACTCGATGGCCCGAATATTATGATGATGGACACTCCGATCCAGCTCCGCGCTAAGCTGCCGCGCCATGCCGACCTGCTCACGGATCTGACACTCGTCTTTGAGCTCCCCGACATGTATAGCAAGATCTATGATATATCGAACAATCTGAATCCGAACATAACCGAAGCGACACCATCGTTTCGGTGGATTCATATGTTAGGCGCCATGATCATTAACAATATCTCTATTTACGTCGGCGGATCACAGATTCAGACCTTTCCAGGAGAGTGGATCGCCGTGCGGGCGACGACGGATATGTCCACGGATCGATATTTGAAATGGCGGGCGATGATCGGCGATGGACCCGAACTCAATAATCCGGAATGGGGTGTCCGAGGGAAGGCTCCGAATTATCCGTATGAGAAGGGGACTTATCCGCAGAACGTGGCGGATCCTTCTGGAAATGCGACGGCGCCGTCTATCCACGGTCGTGAAATCCGTGTGCCGATTCCGTTCTGGTTTGCGGAATCCTGGGGCCGCGCTCTACCCCTGGTGTCCCTCCAGCTCCACGAAGTGGAGGTGCAGATTCAGCTGCGGACGCTGCGTGATATCTATCGCCTCATGGATAACGTGTTTCAATCGGAACCGGTCAGGCCTGGACGGCGTCTGCAATACAATTACAATGTGCCGGTGAATTACACGGATCAGCCACCAGGTGTTGGTATCCCAACACCACCACCGGGACCGCCATACAACAATCTGACACTCCAGGCCAACTATCAGACTTACACGGATCCGATGACTGATCTGAAGAATTACTATACGCAGACTGGCGATGGTACATCAACCCAGAACGGCTTTATTATGAACGCTACTCTGGAGGGCAACTATGTCTATCTGACGGACAAGGAACGGGCCCTCTTTGCGCAGCGGGAACTAAGTCATATTGTGCATCAGGTGCAGATATTTACGTTTCCGAGCATTACGTCGAGGACGCGTCTGGATCTGGACTCACATGGACTCTTGAATCGGATCGTGTTCTTTGGGCGGCGGACCGATGCGATTGACAGTCGGAATGATTTTATTAATTTGAGCAATTGGAAGAATCTGACACAGGCGCCGTATTGGCCTGTCAGTGGGCCGGTGGCCTGCCCCAACAATATGGGCCCGTGTTCCAATTCTGGACGACTGGTTGCATACGCACAGCGGGATATTCTGCAGAGTGCGAGGCTGCTGTTGGCTGGCAATGAGCTCCAGGCGGAGAGGCCGGCAAAGTACTATGAGGTGCAGGTGCCCTTTATGAATACTGTGGGATCGGGTGCGGCGGGTCTAACAGGGGGGATCAAGCCGGATGAAGTGATGGGACCGCTGTATCAGATGTGCTTTGGTCTGAATGCGTCGGATCACGAGCAGCCGTCGGGCACGCTGAATACGAGCCGGATTCGCGAGATTCAGTTGGAGGTGCAGCCGTGGGAGCTGGATCCGTATTCCACGTATGCGTATGACTTTACGGTGTATTGTGAGTCGATCAATACTGTGAAGTTCACGAATGGCATGGCTGGACTAGGATTCGCCATCTAGTGTAGTGACTGAAGGCGTAGCCGTAAAGAACGAAACTATGAGCGAATCCGGACGTTAGGTTTTGCGATATGATTTGGAGGAAGCAGAAGACGAACACATGAATCATAGTCACTGATTTTACCCAACCATTATAAGGGAGATGGCCAAGACCCGAAAACGATCGCGACTGCTGCTCCAGACATTCTGGACCGGCAAGCCGCTGTCGCGTCTGGAACGCGCAGCACTCCAGAGCTACGTCAATGTCGGTTATACGGTGGATATCTACACCTACAATCCGCTCCACGAATTCAAACAACAGATACCTGGCCCTCATATCCGAGTCCATGACGCCCGTGATATTCTGCCTGAGAGCCAGCTCTTTCAGTATTCAGGGCGCACCGCAATAGGGAAACGCGACGATGCCTACAGTTATCTGCCCTTCAGCGATCTCTTCCGATTCACCATGTTGCACAAGAAGGGCGGAGCCTGGATGGATCTGGATATTTTCATGTTGCGGCCAGTGCCGGCCAAGATCCTACAGCGCCCCTATGTATTCAGCAGCGAACGCACAATTCAGAAGGGGGCCTACCGCAAAGCAGAGCCCGAAATCGTGGATATGGGCTTCATCAAGGTTCCAGGACCCCGATCACCGCTCATGAGCTGGATCCTCGATGCGATCGTGGCATCCGGTCTCTTGGATCTCAAGACCCCCTTCGACTATATGAATATCTACCGCAGAGGCATTGCCGCCCTCGGCCTTGAGCGGTACGTACTCCCCGCGAATGCATTCCTGCCCCTGAACTGGTGGGACGTGAAGGATGCGTTCGAGGAGGGAGCAGGACAGGACGGTGTTTGTTACAAGGGCAAGTATGGCACGGAGCCTTTCTGCGTAGATCACCTGAAACGCAGCGACGTGTATGGTGTCCATTGGTTCCGCGCTATTATGCGGAAGAAGGCGTTGCCGTATGAACGGGTGCAGAATCGCGAGATCACCGACAATCTGTACGAAGGCATGATAGCACAGATTGAACATGATGCCGGTTTCGCCAAAAATTCACTCTAGGGAATCCAATTCAAGGATAAGCGTGTTAGGATTCGAATTATTCAACAGCAAAAATTTACCGGCCCACATATCCCCAACAAGAATTATAACTGTACTTTGCGTTATTGGTCCATTCTCTTCTATATAATGGTCCAATGCCCGCGTGACGGTATCTACATCTCCCGTCATGTCTTGTCGATACTTTGTTGCAAAAAATTCCGATGTGTCCCCATTACACATGATGTATTCATTAAGCGGGGTCGCGCTAAAATGAATATATTCCCTGTTTTGTTTTTTGGCAACGAAATGGCGGGGTTTCTTCTTTCTGAACATTGACAGCAACGAATGCATTCTTAATGAAAGAATAGTTCATTTTTCCTTTAGTTTTGGTTCGCAACCTTGGTTCGCAACCTTGGTTCGCAACCTTGGTTCGCAACCTTGGTCAAAAATGCATGTACTGGTAGTAGAGGACAATGAATAACGGTCGTGTTAATTTCGGTCGTACTGGTCCATCATCTGCATCAGAGTTACCCGGCTTTGGTTACAGATCGACGACTGTCTCGTCTGAGGCGGATGATGCGATCCGTGGTAATGTAGAGTCGACCCCGCTGAACCAGACTTTTTTTAGTCCGGCGAATGTGCAGATTGTGCAGAATAAGCTGCGGCGTGATGTGTATGATCGTTCGGGTGGTGAATTCCTGATTGATAATCAGTCCGCTGAGGAGCTCCTGACCGTGATGCGCGCCATGTATTTGCAGTACGGTAAGAACAAGCCGACACATATTCGCGAACAGATTGAGGAGTTGAACCAGATTGTGGCGGATTGGGCCGTGCCGCGCATCATCTCCGAGTGTTCTATGCACAAGACCTATCTACACGATATTCAAACGATGCCTGTGCCGCTAGCACAGCCTGTACTTGTGACCAAGGCTGGTACGAAATCAGCGAGTTTTGACAGATTCTTCTAGAACACTGGACAAAACACCACATACAGTAAGGGGATGCCAACCATCGTTTTCAGACGATATTTCAAAAATGATGCCGAACGAGATATTGCGCAGCAGGAAGCAATTCGCCTTATTGAAACTGCATCTGGAATGTCCGGTTTTACAATGGGGCCATCGGACACTGTTACAATGGGGATACGCGATGATCATTGGGAAATCCATGCACAGGGTCGCGGCGAATGGATCCGCATTTTCAAGAAAATGTTCAATGATCTGGTTGGTACGAATGCAGATAAGTGGGTGAAATCGCAGGAGCCTCTGCGTATATCAAATACCGTATCTGTAAGACCCATAGCAGTACGTACAGAGGGATACTTACCAGGGTTTGTAGGAACCAGTTCGAGCAATTTCACGCGGAGTCATAACGCAATTGTGAATCGTTCAAGAAAATCCTCTACCAGACGTACATTGGGTACAGATTCAGATATAGCCGCCAGATCTCATACAAGGAGAGCAGTGTCGGTTCATTCTCCTGAATTCGCGTTGCGTTATGCAGCGTATGAACATGAAATGGCAATGGATCATCCTCCCGAGGTTGCTATGGCGATAGCACTAGGTCCAATCACGGATACCACGACAGGGGCAACAATCCCTGCGTTAACTGCGAGTGTTGCGTATGCAAGAATGCGCGCATTAATCCTTAATAAATATAATAAGATGAAAGGTGGGAAAGCCCCGAAAGTCTCGAGAGCCTCGAAAGCCCCGAGGGCCTCGAAAGCCTCGAGGTCAATGAAAAAACGCATACATCAGTAAATGCGACTGATCGGTCTAACGCTCCTATTCGTATTCGTGTTAGTGCTGCAGGGACTCTTCATGGTAGAGGCCTTCCATACAAGCAATGGCACTTCGGTTCAGATGGCTGCATCCCGGCCTATTATGTTTGTTACAGAGGCGCGGGATTATCGCGGTAATAAGTAAGGGATGGATCAGCCACGTATGATAAAAATTATTCAAGAAGGTATCGCCGCACTCGAAACGAATCCGGCGGAAGCCTTGAGAAAAGCGCGAGAGATTACACAGGCGTATGTTACAAATTCGGATCCTACTATTAAATCCGTCGCGATCTCTCTTGATAGAGCAATAATAAACCTGCAGGACAAACAACGTGCGAAACCCATGATGGGATCCGTGAAGGAACCTGTAAAGGAACCTGTGAAGGAACCTGTGAAGGAACCTGTGAAGGAACCTGTGAAGGAACCTGTGAAGAAATTTAGTACAGAATTCAGGCCAAGACCCCTTTCTGAATCCAGAACTGCATCCACAAAGGAACCCACAAAGGAACCCACAAAGGAACCCACACAAATAGAACTTACAAAAATCCAGAAAGAAAAGGCCGACAAGACCGACAAGACCGACAAGACCGACAAGACCGACAAGACCGACAAGACCGACAAGACCCAACAGACCCAAAAATCCGAGCCTACACGAGGTGGCCGCCGAACCAGACGCCGCCAAACCAGCCGCCAAACAAGCGTCTAAACCCTATGCATGAATACATTCCAAGTATATAGATGTTGGCCCATATATACACTTGGACTACCCTTGCCGCAAAAATCATGTGGCTCTATCTCTGGTACGACAAGCCGGCTTTTTATAAGAAAGCCTTGCAGTGCCTCCGCGACGAGAACATCCTTTTTACCAAGATCTTTCAATCACTCGCTAATTCAAGCAATGTGCAGTGTGTCCCGGAATTAAAGGCGGAACTACAACATTATTCGGCCAACACCAGCTATACAGAATCCGAAATTGACTACGAGACCCTCGACCAGATAGAGCAGGCCTACAATCTACAGATTGATCGCCGCGTCATAAACAGCGGCATGATCGCCCTCGTATTCAAGGGCTACAACACCGATGGCACTCCAGTAATCATCAAGATGAAACGCCGAGATATCACGACCCGGCTTAAGAAAGCCTGCGAATCCGTAGTCGCCTTGTACAATTTCGCGTCGTACTGTTCTCCCAGAAACATCTATGTTCGTGTGCTCAAGCCCTTTATCACCAACATTGACGATATCATTGATCAGTGCGATTTTGCATGCGAAATCGCAAATATGAAAAAGGCCAAGGAGGATTACGCACCTCTGGCCTTTATCAAGATACCTTCCGTGTATAACACTTCTTCCGCCGAAACGGAGTATATTGTCATGGAATTCATTGAGGGAACACATACACTTCCTGATGCGACGACCGAAGATGAACGCCTTGAGTATATGGAGAAATACGGCACGTTCACAACCTACGCTGTTCTATACAATGCGCTGCAACACACGGATCTGCACAGCGGCAACATCCTTTTTACGCCAAAAGGGCTAGGAATTATTGATTTTGGTATGGCCACACAACTCGGCGACGAAATACATGAAGTGATACTTTCCATAGCCGAGATCATTCGCGACCAGACACCGCTCCATGAGATTGATGTTATTGAATCGTTCAAAGACATATTTGTTCCACCGCTGAACAAGGCCGAAATCACCGATATTGTGAAGGTCGAGGACATCATTATAAGTATCGCTCAGCCTCTGGCCGACAATATCGATTTAGACGAGCTCAATATTACGGACAGCATAGAGATTCTCGCGCAACATCTTGGAAGAGATATCGTTCTAAATAAGGACATCTATAAGATAATCCTAGGGCTCTCTATGATGTCGGGCAAAATCAATATTATGGGGCCGCATTTCCCAAACAGTCGGCTCGTAGAAATTGAACGCAGGGCCTTACGGAATGCATATGCGCTCATCATGCGCTAGCCTTAGCCTTCGCCTTCTTCGCCTTCTGCGTCACAGTCGCCTTCTTGACGGCGCCCACCTGAGTCCGCGCCTCCGCGCGCGCAGCAGCAAAGGCGGTGTAGACCTCCTCGAACACATTGAGATCGGCGAGCCACAAGTCCTCGGCCGACTTGGCCGCGAGCGCATCGCGCTGCTCCTTGACGGCCGCGAGTTCCGTCTCCAGCTCTAGCACAGCCCTGGCCTTTAACCGATCCACGCGCATACGAAGCAAGTACTCGTAGCCGCGGAGATCCGTGGCCTCAGGGTCAGATAGAAGCGGCAGCCCGAGCTCCTGCATATCGGCATACAGATCACTGTCGTCCGCATTCGCGACCACAAGCGCCCCCGTCACAACGGCACGCACGAACCGCACCCGTGCATCGAGCTCTACGACCTCCGCGTCCAGACGCGCCAACTCGTTGGTCTTGCGACTCACATAGCCGCCGATCCGTGCCTTGTAGAACACTTCGAGCACCTCTCCCGCAGAGGCGAAGCGTCGGATATGTCCGTCGCAGTCAAACGCCACCATGTTCGTCAGCGACGTCGATTCGACCAACTTGAACTTCTTCTCAAACTCGGCGGGAAAGGTCCGCGCCTCGTGATAGTACTCGGGATCCAGTGTCAGGACAAACTCCACATCCACGTCATTGTAAGCCTCCTGGAAGCTCTTCAGGACCCGCGACGCCGATGCGGTGTCTCCTGCCACCTTCCCCTCCCCTGACATACACTTGTCCAGGAACACCTTGTAGTCCTTCGTCCAGGTGCCCACCGGCAGCTCCGTGATCCGCACACGATGCGTGTCGTCATCCAGGAACTGGTAAATGCCGCGTGTTAGGACCTTCTTGCCCTCCAGCGCCACGGAGCCGCGGAAACCGTCCCACCAAGGCACCAATCCCACATCTGTGAGATCCGCCGTACCGCCTCGTAGACGAGAACGCAGCGCGACGACGAGATCCCGCGGCGAATAAGGCAGCACCTCCGTGGAGAATCCCGTCCCAATGCCCTTGGCACCATTGACGAGGAGCATGGGCAATACCGGCATGTAGTACTCCGGCTCCACCGTCTGTCCATCATCCTCCAGCCAGGAGAGTGCAGGATCATCGGCTTTATGCACAATCGCGGCCTGGATCCGCTCCAGCGCCGTGAAGATATACCTCGGCGAAGCCGAGTCGGCACCGCCCTGCAGCCGCGTCCCGAACTGACCATTCGGCGACAGCAGATTGATATTGTTAGAGCCCACGAAGTTCTGCGCCATCCCAACAATGGCTCCCGTCAGACTCACTTCACCGTGGTGATAGGCCGCCGTCTCTGACACGTAGCCCGCCAGCTGGGCCACCTTGATCTCCGATACCAGATTGCGCTTGCGCGCGGCCCAGAGAATCTTCCGCTGGCTCGGCTTGAGTCCATCCATGACGTGCGGCAGCGACCGCAGATTGTCCGCGTTCGAGAAATGGATGAGTTCGTCATTCACAAACTGCGTGTAACCGACGTCGGCCCCACCCGTTGGAACATCCAGAACACGCCCGCGATCGTACGTAGTGAGCCACTCCTTGCGATCGTCGGCGCGCTTCTTGTTAAAGGCGAGGTCAATGTGGTTGTCGGCGTCTTTGTCCCATTGGAATCGAACCGTGTTCATCGAAGTAAAGTACTCGCGGGCCTCCACCGAGGTCGAGGTGCCCAGACCCTTGTAATACTTCACACTCCATCCAGGCACCGACTTCGTCTCTCCTGCCGACGCTACCCATTTCTCGTACTCGGAGGCGGAGAAGAAGCACTTCACGGTCGAGCCCCGCGACACTTTCAGCAGCGGCGTCATGAGACAACACAGAAAGTTCATCTGCAACAGCTCCGGCCACTCTGTGTGGAACAGATTGATCAGGAGACCCTTGATATGGCTACCGTCCACATCCTGATCCGTCATGATCATGACGCGACCGTACCGCAGCTTCTTGAGGTCCTTGTAAGTCTTGCCGTGCTCGAGCCCCAGGATCCGCTTGATCCGAGTCAGCTCGTCATTGTTCGTTTTTTTCTCTATGGTCGCATCCTTGACATTGAGGATCTTTCCCTTGAGCGGAAAGACACCGAATTTATCCCGGCCCACGACCTTGAGGCCGGCGATGGCCGTCGAGGCGGCGGAATCGCCCTCTGTCAGGATCAGCGTGCATTCGGCGGACTTGGGGCCACCCGCCCACGAGGCATCCTCCAGCTTCGGAATACCGCGCACCGTCACCGTGCGTTTTCCATCGGACTTCTTGGCCTCGCGCGACAACTTCGCATCAAGAACGGCCTGCGCCTCCTCCAGAAGCCCTCCCTCCTTGGCCAGCTTCACGACAAACGCATCCGACACCTTGAAGCTGGAGCCGAACTTGGCCACGGGTGTAGTCAGCGTCTCCTTGGTCTGGCTATCGAAGCTCGGATTGACGATGGTCGCATTTACGAAGAAGGTGACTGCGTCCTTGAGCTGCGGCGGCTTGAGGTCGAGCTTCTTGCCAGGGCCATCGCAGAAAGCGCCCAGCACGGCGCGGCTAACGGCATCCACGTGTTTGCCTCCGCGGCGAGTGAAGATGCCATTCACAAAGGAGATGTGGCGATCGTCGGTGACCGCGTCGCCATGAAGAGTTCGTGTCAGGACCGCGGCAATCTCCCACCTGGGCCCGCAGCGCTCATAGAAGACGGAGGCCCCGTCCTCCGTAAAGAGGCGGACATACTTTTCGAAGGAATTCACGGGGATCATGGTCGCCGATCCATCTATACTGGATGCCAGGAACACCTTACAGCCGTTTGCCGCTGCCAGCGCCGCTGCATCTACGACACGGGTGCGAAGAACGGCCATCATATCCTCTGGGATCTCCAGGGCCGAGGCCGAGGCCGAGGAAGCAGGCCCTTGCAACCCTAGGGCCGAGGAAGCAGGCCCTTGCAACCCCAGGGCAAGCGGAGCGGTTGCCCCAACGGAGGCCGAGGAAGCAGGCCCTTGCAACCCCAGGGCCGAGGAAGCAGGCCCTTGCAACCCCAGGGCCGAGGAAGCAGGCCCTTGCAACCCCAG
>Ga0164295_10002883_pt1 | contig 13997 bp, 8 predicted proteins | sample GEODES006metaG_FD_111798 | JGI IMG/M metagenome (GOLD analysis project Ga0164295, IMG submission 111798) | Oligotrophic lake water microbial communities from Sparkling Lake, Wisconsin, USA - GEODES006 metaG | ecosystem: Environmental > Aquatic > Freshwater > Lake | place: USA: Sparkling Lake...
GACCTCAGGCTCACGCGGAACGGCGGCGCGGTGTCGCTCGCGTCCGCCACGCTCACCGGCGGCGGCACCGGCTGGACGCTCGGCAGTGTGTCGGCACTGACGTCGGCCGACGGCGATTACGAGCTCAGGCTCACGGCCTCGGGTTCAGGGATCACCGACTCCGATGGGGGCGGCCTCGCCGCCGATGCCAGCCGGTCGTGGAAGATCGACACGACCATCACCGTCGCGGCAGGCCAGACCGTCACCGATGCGACTGCCTACGCGGGGGGCTTTCAGCTGGTGAAGCGCGGCCCCGGCACGCTGATCCTTACGGCCGCCAGCAGTTTTGCCGGTGGAACGAGGCTCGAGGCTGGCGAAATCGTGGTCAGGAACGTGGCAGCGCTGGGCACCGGGCCGGTCTGGGTCTCGGCCGCCGCCACCCTCACGCTCGACGTCGGCGCGGTGGGGGTCGCCGTGTCGTCGCTCTCGCTCGACGCCGATGGGCTGATCGATCTCGGCTACGGCCGGATGGTGATCGCCGCGGGCGGGATCGCGGAGTCGACCCTCCGGCAGCGGCTGGCGGCCGGCTACGGCGGCGGAGCCTGGGCGGGCGGTTCCGGGATCACGTCGTCGATCGCGGCGGCCACGCCCGGCCGCGGCGTGGGCTACCTGTTCGACAGCGACGGGGGCACGACGGTGGCGTTCGCTGCCAACGGCGACACCAATCTCGACGGGGTGGTCGACATCCTGGACATCGCCAACACGTTGTCCTCGGGGAAGTTCGACGCGGGCACGGAGGCCTCATGGATGGACGGCGACTTCAACGCCGACGGGATCCTCGACATCCTCGACATAGGCGAACTGTTCGCTTCCGAACTCCTGGACAGGGGGCCGTATCTTCCATCGGGTCTCTCGCCACTCGAGGCGATGTTCGCGGGCCTCGCGTTCGAGGCGGCGACGACCGGCAGGCCGAAGAAGGGCGTGTTCGCCGCCACGTGACCCGCCGGAGTCACCCCAACTGCACGCGAATGCCCTCGGCGACGCTGCGGTCGGCCGCCTGCACGGTCCGCATCGCCCGGAGCGTGTCGTCGAGGCCGCTCGTCTGGCGGACCAGGCTCGTCACCATGCGGTGGAACTGCCCGAGCATCTGTTCGCCGACGGGCCGCTCGCTCTCGAGCGACTCCTGATGGCGGCCGGCGTCGTCGAACCAGACCAGCGTCTGCGGCAGGTCCACGAAGGCGATGCCGTGCTCGCAGACCACCTGCAGGCCCGGCGGCGGACGGAAGCCGACGGCCTCCTCCCAGGTCCGCGGCATGTAGTAGCCGCAGCTGATCTGGGCCAGCGGGCCGTCGCCAGCCCTGCCCGTCTGCGAGAAGTCGAGGCTCATCATCCGGTAGTCGTCAGGATCGTCGCCGACCGTCTCCGCATGCCGCACGGCCACCACGCTGGTCGGCTCGACGCCGGCGACGTAGCGGCACCAGTCGACGAGTTCCATGAGGTCGCGGGCCTCGCTCACCCGATCCCGGGCCGGAGTTGCAGGTGACGTCGTCGTCAGGGGTACGCGGCGGTGGCAGAAGAGCATCCGCGGCCTGCCGAGGCGGGTGGCGATCAACTCCTTGAGGCGGACGGTCGCGGCGGCGTGGCGGCGTGGCAGCTCGGCCATGAAGGCGATGCCCGATTCCTCGACACGGCGGCGGAGGAGTTCGGCCTCCGCCGGATCGAAAGGGAACGAGATCGCGGAGTAGACCGACTTGCCGTGGTCGCAGGCCGCGAGGATCGGCGTGGCTCCGAACCACTGGTCGGCGAGGTAGAGGATGGCGTCGATGTCATCGCGGGCGGCGAGCGCCCGAAAGCCGTCGACAGGCGTGGTGCCAAGTTCCTTCGCAGCCCTCTCCGCCCGGTGAGAAACCTGCTCGCAGATGCCACGGACCTCGAGCCGGTCGGCGAGCATCCGGAGGGCCGGAAAGTGTCGGCCCTCCCACTGGTCGCCCAGACCGACGATCCCCACCCGGAGTTTCATGACGTGGCCGTCTCCTCGGCGGCGGCTTCGCTCACCAGCAGTTCCCGCTCGCGGTTCAGCCCCTTGTCGGAGATGTCCTTGCGGCACCATGCTCCGGCCCAACGGATGGCCTTGACCGCGGTGTAGGCCTGGAGTTTGGCACGGGCGAGCGAGCTGCCCAGGGCGGTGACGGCGAGCACGCGGCCACCATCGGCGACCACAACTCCGTCCGCCAGCCGCGTGGCGGCATGAAATACCTGGACATCAGGCAGTGTCGCGGCGGCATCGAGCCCGCGGATCGGCTGACCTTTGGAGACCGGCCCCGGATACCCTTCGCTTGCCATCACGACGCTCACCGCCGCGGCATCCCGCCAGCGGGGCGGCGGGCAGGATTCAAGCCGACGATCCACGGTGGCATCGAGCAGTTCGAGAAGGCTCGAGTCGAGCCGCATCAGCAGCGGTTCGCATTCTGGGTCGCCGAAGCGGGCGTTGAACTCCAGCACCTTCGGTCCCTGGGAGGTGAGCATCAGCCCGGCGTACAGCACGCCCTGAAACGGGGTTTTCGCCCGCCGCATGGCATGCACCGTGGGCACGAGGATTCGGGCCTCGATCTCCGCGAGCAGCGCATCGTCGACGAACGGGGTCGGGGAATACGCCCCCATGCCCCCCGTGTTGGGCCCTTCGTCGCCGTCGTGGGCGGCCTTGTGATCCTGGAGCGGCGGAAGGGTGACGATCGTGCGGCCGTCGGTGATCGCCAGCACGCTGACCTCGACTCCGTCGAGACGTTCCTCGACGAGGATGCTGCCGGCGGCTGCGGCCAGCACGGGATCGTCGGCGATCGATTGAACGGCGGCGAGCGCGGTGGCACGGTCGCCGCACACGAACACGCCCTTGCCAGCCGCCAGTCCGTCGGCCTTGACGACGACCGGCACGTCTTCGCGGGCTTCGAGGTATTCGCGGGCCCGTGCCGCCGACCGAAACTCGCGGAACATGGCCGTCGGAACGTCGCCGCGATGGAGGATTTGCTTGCAGAACGACTTGCTGCCCTCGATCTGAGCGGCCCGCTTCGTGGGGCCAAAGATCCGCAGCCCGGCCGCCGTGAACTCATCGACGATGCCGGCAACGAGCGCTGCCTCCGGACCGACGACCGTGAGATCCACGCTGCGGCGGCGGGCCATCTCGAGCAGTCCGGCGATGTCAGTCGCCGCGACGGGCACGTTTTCGGCGATCGCTGCGGTGCCGGCGTTGCCGGGCGCGACGAGCACCTCCGCGCCGTCCTGGGTCAGTTTCCAGGCGATGGCATGCTCCCGGCCGCCACTTCCCACGACAAGAACGCGGCGGGACATGGGCACGGTGCAGGCTCCTGGCAGGCGGGATGGGAAACGGGCGATCGGCACGACGGATGGCGGCGTCGATCGCTGCAGTCGCCCGGTTGTGGCACCGCACCGTCGGGCTCGGGGTCGTTCGGGTCTGTGGTTGTACCGAAATGTGGGCCTGTGCGGACCTCGACAACCATGGCTGCGACGTGAACAGCCCTTCGACCAAGGGGGCACTCCTCGTGTGGGCGCTCGTAGAGCGGCCAAATAGGGGTTTTTTGCTGTCCCCCCTCGAAAGCCGACGTTGACAGTCTGGGGGCTGCAGATACAGTTAAGAGGAGTTCGTGAAAAACTTCACGAACTCGCGCAACTGCGGACGAAACATGCTTTTTACGCGGTTCCGTGTCCCACCAAAGGGGCTGCTGCCCTGCGGCGTGGACTGACTCGCCGTGAGGCTCACAATGGCAGAGAAGAAAAAGTTGTCGGTGGCCGAGATTCTCGCGGCTGCCAGGTCATCGGATGGCAAAGGTGAGGCCTCGGCCGGTTCCCCGGTTGCGAGTGCTTCCAATGGTGCGGAGGACTCGCTGCCGGCCGAAGGTGCGGCAGCGAAGCCCCAGGCTCCAGCAAAGCCCAAGTCCGCACCTGCCCAGCCTGCGACCGGTGGTGCCCGTCCCAGCGTGGCGGACATTCTCGCCCAGGCCCGCGCGAAGAAGGCACCCGGCGAACAACCTGCCGCCAACACCGCTCCGGTGGCCAAGGCTGCTGCGCCGGCGGCCACAGCGACCGCTGCCAAGCCTGCGGCCAAACCTGCTTCCAAGCCTGCCGTCGCGACGGGCGGAGCCAAGACCGGCGTGCAGCGGGACACCGCCAGCATCCTTGCTGCCGCGCGGGCCGCGGCGAAGCCCGGGCCGGTGAGCAAGGCCGATGCGCCAGCTCGGCCGGCCGCGAAGCCGCGGGAGTCGGTCAAGCCGGTTGAGGAGAAGGCAGCGCCACCCCGCACCGTGGCCACGCTACCTCCCAAGCCGGTCAAGCCCGCCAAGAAGTCGGCCGACGAGGGGGAAGATCGCCGCGGGTTCATGCAGATCGCCCTCGGTTCGGCGATGGCCATGGGTTTCACGGCCCTCTCGGTGACCGGCGGCCTGTTCACGCTGGGGCTGGCTCGATTCTTGTTTCCCAACGTGCTTGCCGAGCCTCCGAGCAAGTTCAAGGTGGGGTTCAAGGACGGCTTTCCCCAGGGGAAGGTCGAAACCAAGTACGTCGCTCAGTACGGCGTGTGGGTCGTGAATGGCGACTTCCAGGGCCAGCAGCAGATCTATGCCCTGAAGACGGTGTGCACCCATCTCGGCTGCACTCCGAGCTGGCTGGAGGCCGAGCAAAAGTTCAAGTGCCCGTGCCACGGCAGCGGCTTCTACAAGGATGGCGTCAACTTCGAGGGGCCGGCCCCTCGACCCCTCGAGCGCTATGCGATCCGCACGGCCGACGACGGGCAACTCGAAATCGACAAGAGCAAGGCATTTCAGGAGGAGCTCGGCCAGTGGGCCGATCCTGATTCGTACGTCACTGTCTGACCAAGGGAATTCTTCCGACCATGGCCATCGGCGAGACCATCCGCAACTCCCAGATCTGGAAGAGCATCTTCCGCCACCCGATGCCGCTCGACCGGCGGAATCGGATCGTGGTGATGCTCACCAACTTCTTTCTTCACCTCCACCCGGTGTCGATCAAGAAGCAGGGCATCGCCCTCTCGTTCACCTGGTGCATGGGAGGGGTGACGTTCTTTCTGTTTCTGGTTGAGACCGTCACCGGCGTGTTGCTGATGTTCTACTACCGGCCCACGCTCGAATGGGCCTACAACGACATTCTGGCACTCCGCGACGTCACGAGCCTGGGCATTCTCCGCGAGTTGCATCGTTGGGGTGCGCACGCCATGGTGATTACGACGTGGCTCCACATGTACCGCGTGTTCCTCACCGGCAGCTACAAGCCGCCCCGTGAGTTCAACTGGGTGATCGGCGTGATCCTGCTGCTGCTCACGCTGTTGCTGTCGTTCACCGGGTACCTGCTGCCCTGGGATCAGTTGGCGATCTGGGCGATCACGGTGGGCTCCAACATGGCTCGGGCCACCCCGTTTCTCGGGTACGAGGGCCCCGGCCAGCAGCTGCTCACCGTGGGCGGCATCGACATGATCACTGACGCGTCGGACGCACGGTTCGGGCTGCTGGGTGCCCGGTTCGTGGGTGAAGAGACGCTCAACCGTTTCTACGTGCTGCACTGCATCGCGATTCCGTTGGCGACGGCACTGTTGCTGGCGATCCACTTCTGGCGAGTGCGAAAGGACGGCGGCATCAGCGGGCCGCTCTGACACCATCACCATGCATTCTTCTGGCTTTTTCCTGCAGGACGTTGCCGGCTTTTTGGGCGGCTACTACGCCTTCGTGGCGTTGATGAACGGGATCGCAGCCCTGATCCTCTGGAGGAACAAGGGCCAGGTTGGCTGGGCGCTCGTCTGGACCGCCTTCTCAATCGCCATGATGGTGCTTGCGAGCCTCGCTCTGTCCGCGTCTCCCGAACTGGTGCCGGCGCTGCCCGCCTCTGTCCGTGCGGCGGTCAATCGGTTCTCGGGGCCGGTGCTCTACACGCTGGGCACGTTCGCCCTGCTGGCGGCCCTGTTCATCTTCCGGAAGTTTTTCGTCCGGCCGATGGTCGCGTGGGGGCTCCTCAACGGCATGCTGCTGCTGATGGGGCTTTCGATGGCGGATCAAAACTTTGCCTCGATCGTGATGAAGCCCGACAATGTGCCGATCGTTGGGCTGGTATTCATGCTGGCGTTCTTCACGTGGCTCGCCACGAAGCAGGCGGTGGTCAACGACGACCGCATCGCCCGGGGACTGCCGACGGTGGAGAAGGAAAACGACGAGAAAGTGCTCGTCTGGCCCGATCTCGTCTACACCGAACTCATCTGCATGGTGGCCGTGTCGGCCTTCCTGCTCATCTGGGCGATCTGCCTGCCGGCACCACTCGAGGAACCGGCGAGCAGCGTGAAGACCCCCAATCCCTCCAAGGCACCGTGGTACTTCCTCGGACTGCAGGAGATGCTCGTCTACTTTGACCCGTGGTACGCGGGGGTGGTGCTGCCGAGCCTGGTCATCTTCGGCCTGATGGCGATGCCCTACCTCGATTTCAACAAGAAGGGCAACGGCTACTATTCAATCGAGGAGCGGAAGTTCAGCTATCTCACGTATCAGTTCGGATTCTTCCTGCTCTGGATCACGCTGATCATCCTCGGCACCTTCCTTCGCGGCCCCAACTGGAACTTCTTCGGTCCTTTCGAGTATTGGACGCCCTACAAGGTCGAGGTGCTCAATAATGTCGACCTCCCGCAGATGTTCTGGGGTGGCCTGCTCGACAGGCCGTTGCCCAAGGCGCCGGCGGGCGCGAGTGGCCTCGTGCAGGCGGCCACCATCCTGCTCCGTGAGTCGGCCGGGCTCGCCATCATGGGGGCGTATCTGGTGCTGCTGCCGCCGCTGATGGCGGTGACCGTGTTTCGCGGCTTCTACGCCAAGATGGGTTTCGTCCGCTACATGATCATGGCGAATCTCATGCTCCTCATGCTCACGCTGCCAATCAAGATGATTCTTCGGTGGACGTTCAATCTGAGATACATCATCAGCATGCCGGAAATATCCCTGAACTTCTGAACGCGGCTGTTTTGCCCGTCACCTGGGCCTTACGGTCGCCTAGCCTGCAGAACCAACCATGCCCGCAACTGAACAGACCTCTTGGAACCTCAAAACCCTGCATGTGGTGTTTGCGGCGGTGGCGGTGCTGCTGCTGGGCTCCACCGTCATGCTGCTCACCGCCGACCACAACCGGCCGTGGAAGACGTATGCGAGGGAGTTTCGGGAACTGGAAACCTGGACGGCCCGGTCGCGGGTCGAAGAGCAGGATTCGAGGTCGTACGAGACGCGGCGGCAGGCACTCGAGCAGGCGCTGATCGACACGCGTCGCGCGGATCTGGATGGGGGTGTGGTCGATGCCTTCATCGCCCAGGTGCGGACCGTGGCCGAAGACGAGCAGGCGGCGGACCTCGCAGAGCTTGACGTCGACCGACTGCGGACGCAGCAGGACCCCGACGAGCGGATGGTGCTGCGGGGCGATTTGCTCGCTCGGCTTCGGGACATCGTCAAGCGGATCAAGTTCCGCGAGGACAACCTGGCGGGCAGCCTGAAACTGCGAAGGGCCGAACTCGACAAGACGCGGGCCGACTACGAACTCGCGGTCTCCGAGGAGTCTGCCGCCGATCGCCAGGCGGTGTTGTTGGGGCTCGCCGACGTCAAGCGGAAGGAGGTCGCGGACGCCAGCCTCACCTTCCAGGCGGTCAACACGCACCGCAAGACGCTGGAGTCGCTGCTGCAAAAGCTGACTGCTGCCGAGGACACGGCGGCCAAGGGTGTCGCCGATCATCGGGCGAAGCTGGTGCAGCTGCAAAAGACGCTCGATCAGCGGAGCGGCAACGTTGGCAAGAGCCTGCTGGAGTTGCCCGTGCTCGATGCGTTCAACAGCCCGCTTCGGGTCGACCAGATCTGGCTCCCCCAACTCACGCTCAACAACAACTTTCGCGACGTCGCCCGGTTCGATCGATGCACCACATGCCATCGCGGGATGGACAAGTCGATGCCAGGCACCCCGACGGTTCCCGGCTACCCGCAGTCGGAGTCGATGACCGTGCAGCTCGGCACTCCGGCCGCGAAGCCGGAGTTGACGACTGTTTCCGGCGACGGGAACGACCAGCTTGAGCAGCTGTATGGGCTGCGGCTCGCGGCCCATGGGCTGTTCGACGCGGCAGATCCGACCATCAGTGTCGTCGTGCCTGAGTCGCCGGCAGCGGTCGCGGGACTGCAGATCGGCGACGTCATCGATCAGGTTGACGGGGGCAAGACCCTCGCGAGAAAGATTGCCGTCGCAGCGCTCGTCGAGACCCCGGCCTGGGGTAAACCGTTGTCGCTGGTGGTCCGTCGTGGAGTGCCCCAGCCGTATTCGTCGCACCCGCGGCTCGATCTCTTCGTGAGCGACGGCAGCCCGCATCCGATGAAGAACTTTGGTTGCACGATCTGTCACCAGGGGCAGGGAAGCGCCACGAGCTTTACGTGGGCCTCCCACACGCCGAATACGCCCAAGCAGGGGCATGAGTGGCACGACGACCATGGCTGGTTCAACAACCACCACTGGATCCAGCCGATGCTCCCGCAGCGGTTCGAGGAGTCGAGCTGTCTGAAGTGTCATCACCAGGTCGTCGATCTCGAGCCCAGTGAGCGGTTTCCCGATCCGCCCGCGCCGAAGCTGGTCGAGGGCTACCACCTGGTCCGGCAGTACGGCTGCTACGGCTGCCATGAAATCAACGGCTGGGCCGGGCCCGACAAGCGGATCGGACCTGACCTACGGGTGGAGCCGAACTTCCACGAGGTGGCCGAGGCGGTGGCGGATGATCCGGGCGCTCGGGAACTGGGCGACACGTTCGCCCGCTGGATGTCAGACGTGCGTTCCGCACCGGACAGTCGGGAGTCCCGCAGCCGGCTTCGAGATGCCATCGATCGCGATGCGTCGGCGGGCGGTGAGGCGAAACTGTCGCCACGGTCGCATCAACTGGCAGGCTTGCTCAAGGATCCCGAGACCCCGGGCACGTTTCCAAAGGTGGGTCCGAGCCTGCGGTATGTGGCGAGCAAGGTTGGTTTCGACTGGCTCTACGCCTGGATGCGAAACCCACAGGAGTTCCGGCCGTCGACGAAAATGCCGCGATTCTTCGGGCTCTGGAGCCATCTCGAGGGTAAGCAGCTCGAGGAATCGCAGCGGTACGAGCCCGTCGAGATCCGTTCGATGGTGCACTACCTCACGGAGTCGAGCGCGGCGTTTGACTACGTCGCGCCATTCCAGGGGATCACGGCTGCGGCTGATGCGGCCCGTGGCCGGAAGGTCGTGCAACTCCGCGGCTGTCTCGCCTGCCACCAGCACGACGATTTTCCGGAGGCGACGAGCACCCACGGCCCGAACCTCTCGCGAATCGGGGCGAAGGCGTCGTCCCTGCAGCAGGGGAAACAGTGGCTCTATAGCTGGCTGAGGGAGCCGTCGCGGTATCACCCGAAGACGATCATGCCCAACGTTCTTCTGGAGCCCGTCGCGCTGGCCGACGGCACCGTCAGCGATCCCGCGGCCGATGCAACGGAATACCTGATGGGTTCCGGCCGTGACTGGAAGCCGGTGGCCGACTGGCAGGTCGAGACGCTCTCTGGAGAGGTATCGTTCCCGATGGCGTCTGCCGGCGAACTGGGTGAGGACGAGCGGCAGGCCCTCGACGAGCTCGCGTTGATTTACCTGAAGGAGCGGTTCACGACCGTGCGGGCCAAGCAAGTGCTCGCCAAGGGGCTCGCCAACGTCGACTCGATCCAGGGGGACGAGCGGATGCTCGTCGGGCTGGATGGTGCCGACCGCGACCACACTCTCCTGCGGTACGTGGGCAAGAAGACCATCAACAAACTCGCCTGCTACTCCTGCCACGACATCGCGGGATTCGAAGATGGCAGGGCGGCCGGGGCAGCGCTTGCTGACTGGGGCCGCAAGGATCCGTCACGAATCGCTTTCGAGCAGGCATCGCACTTTGTGACCCACCAACTGGCCGCCGGCCACGGTCATGGGGACGGTCATGGCGTGGGCCACCATGCCGAGCGCCCCGCTGCCTCGGGCGGCGAGGAAGACTCGCTATCGCCTGACCTCGCCTATGGCGCAGCACACGATGGGGCTCACGTCGACCCCGAGGCACTCGACTCCGACACCGGCTATTACCTGCAAAAACTCCTGGGCCACGAGCGGGAGGGCTTCCTCTGGCAGAAGCTCCGGGCGCCGCGGACGTACGACTACAAGAAGGCCGAGAACAAGTCCTACAACGAACGGTACCGGATGCCGCAGTTCCCGTTCGATGCCAAGCAGCGCGAGGCGGTGATGACTTTCGTGCTTGGGCTCGTTGCCGAACCGCCGGCACCCCAGTACGTCTATCAGCCCTCGCCCCGCGAGAAGTCGCGACTCGACGGCCTCGTGGTGGCGGAGCAGTACAACTGCAGTGGTTGCCACACGATGCGGATGGACCGCTGGGATATTCGTTACAAGCCAGAGGCGCTCGGTGAACCGAGCGCCTTTGCGGACTATCCCTTCCTGTCTCCGCACTTCACCCCCGAGCAGGTGGCGTCGTCGCTGACTACCGACCGCCAAGGCCGGAGGAAGGCGACGCTCGTGGGCATGCCGGTGCTTGACCCGCAGACGGGCAAGCCGCAGCTTGTCGATGAGGATGGTGTTCCGATCGAGGAGGGAGACACGGAGTCGGTCGTCCACCGTCCCTTCGCGCTCTGGCACGACGCGCTCGTTGACGGCGAAGCGAGAGCGGTCGGAAGCCAAAACCTGGTCGTGCCGCAGGATGCGATCGATGCCGGTCGCCACTATCCCGCGTGGGGTGGTGACCTTGCCCGGCTCCTGTTTCCGGTGGTGATTGCCGACGAGAAGGCGGTGAATCCGAACGTCAAGCCGGATGATGCCTGGGGATGGCTGCCGCCACCGCTGATGGGCGAGGGGAAAAAGGTTCAGTCGGCCTGGCTGCACAAGTTCCTGCTCAATCCGCACACGATCCGTCCGCCTGCCGTGCTGCGGATGCCGAAGTTCCACTTCGACTCCGCCAAGGCGGCGGCACTGGTGAACTACTTCGCCGCAGTCGACGGGGCGGATTATCCCTATGTCTACGATCCGCGGCTCGACGAGTCGTCTTTGGCCGAAGCCGAGAAGGCCCATCCTGGGCATCTGGACGGCGCGCTCAAAATCGTCACCAACAACAACTACTGCGTGAAGTGCCACCTCATCGGTGACTACACGCCGCCGGGGAGCGTGAAGGCCCTGGCGCCCCAGTTGCAGACGGCGCACGAACGGCTGCGGCCCGACTACGTGCACGGGTGGATCGCGAATCCGAAGCGATTCCTGCCGTACACCGGCATGCCCGTCAACATTCCGTACGACAAGCCGGTGAGCCAGGACCTGTACTCGGGAACCAGTGACCAGCAGCTCGACGCCCTCACCGACCTCCTCATGCACTTTGACGCCTACGCCAAGAAAAATATGTCGGTCGAGGCGTTTCTCCAGCAGCAGCTGCCTCCGGCCCAGCCGGGGCAACCCGCACCCGCCGCCATGCCTCGGGCAGCGGCCGAACGGCCGGACGCCGAGCCGCCACCAGCCCAGGGGGGCATGCTGCCGCGGGAAACTGGTCCCGTGACGTCCGTGCGTTCGCCCTCAGCATCCACTGCCCTAAACTAAAGACAGACCCCGCTCCAGCCCCCCTCACGCCTTTTCCTATCCCACCGGAGAGTTTCGATGAAACGCTTTTGCCCCCTACTCGCGGTCGGCATCGTTCTCCAGGCCATCGTTCTCTCTGGCTCGTCTCTGGCTGAGGAATGGGGTGCCATCCAGGGGAAGTTCGTGTTCGGTGGTACCGCTCCCACGGCAGCCGAACTCAAGGCCGATAAAGACGTCGAAGTGTGTGGCAAGCACAAACTCCTTGCCGAAGAACTCGTTGTGGGTGCCGATAAGGGCATCGCCAACGTCGTCGTCTTTGTTCGCGACAAGGGCGTGAAGGTCAATCCCGAAGCCGCCAAGGCAGCGGCCGGCGCGAAGGTGGTGCTCGACAACAAGAACTGTCGTTTCGAGCCGCACGTCACGTTCGTGCAGGTTGGCCAGGAACTGGTCGTCAAGAACTCCGACACGGTCGGCCACAACAGCAATATCGCCACGGTCAAGAACGCTCCCTCGAACAATCTGATCCCAGCCGGCGGCGACACCACGATCAAGTTCGGGAGCGACGAGGCCGTGCCGGCTCAGGTCACGTGCAACATCCATCCGTGGATGAAGTCGTGGCTGCTTGTTCGACCGAATCCCTACGCAGCCGTCTCGGCTGCTGATGGCACGTTCGTGATCAAGGACGTTCCGGTGGGTGACGTCGAACTCCAGTTCTGGCACGAGAAGGCCGGCTACATCGGCGAAATGACGCTCGGCGGAAAGGTCGAGAAGGCTGCCAAGGGCCGCAAGAAGGTTGCGGTCGCCGCGGGTGGTACCAACCTCGGCGACATCGTGCTCGACCCCGCTCTTTTTCAGAAGTGAGCAGCCGATCCGCCATGATGACCTCCTGCAAACCTCCCTCGGCAATCGTGCTGTGTTTCGCGGCCCTCGTGGTGGGCTGTGGTCCGCAACGGGTGGCTGCGCCGGTTGCGGATGTGGCGGCCGCGAAGGCCATTCGCGAGGGGCTCGTGACCAGCGTGGCGGCGGTCGCCGGTGGCGGTGATGCGGCGGTCGCCGGAACGGGCTGGGCGTCGCTCAAGGGGCGGTTTGTGTTCGCGGGTGATCCGGGGCAGCCCAGGCCGCTCGTCGCCGACAAAGACACCGAGGTCTGCGGAAAGTCTGAAAAACTCTTCGACCGGTCGCTGCGGGTGGATACCTCGAGCAAGGGGCTGGCAGACGTGGTGGTGTTCGTCCGGAAGTCGAGCCGAGTGAAGAGCCCTGCCACCGACGCAGCGCTCGTGTTCGACCAGAAGAACTGTGAGTTTCTCGCGCCGGTCTTCGCGGCCCGGGTCGGCCAACCCGTAGAGGTTCGAAACAGCGATCCAGTCGGGCACAACACCAACATCGATGGCAGCAGTTTCAACCAGCTGATTCCCGCCGGCCAGGCGACGACCTACACGCCCGATGTCGACATGGGCACTCCCAAGGCTGTGACCTGCAACATCCATCCGTGGATGAAGGCATTTGTCATCTTCCGCAAGGACGGCTATGTCGCCGTTTCCTCGGTCGACGGCTCGTTCGCCATCCCGGATTTGCCCGCGGGTGAGCCGCTCGAGTTTCAGGTCTGGCACGCCCGGGCCACCGGCGGTGGGGGCGGTCTCGTGCTCGAGAGGCCCGATCTCAAATGGAGTCCGAAAGGCCGTTTTCAGCTCACCCTGCAGGCTGACGAGGTCAAGGACCTCGGCACGCTCGAGGTCCCCTCCGGCGGCCTCGGCACCTGATTCGAGACGCAGTCACGTTTTCACCACGATCAAGATCATGATGCAACCGAAGCCTCCGTACCGACTTCATGTGGCTCTTGTTTTCGTTGCGGCCTCCGTGGCGCTCGGATGCGGAAAGACACCGCCCGCGTCATTCCGGCTCAACATGGTCCACGCCACAAAGACGGCGACGCCGGAGTCGGGCCTCGAGAAGCCATGGGCGACATGGGCGGGAAACCGGCAGCAGCAGGTCGCCACGATTCTGGAGGCGATGTTCGGCACGCCGGACAGTCCGGTGGCCCTGCCCGAGACCGGTCTGGATGCTGCCAAGCTTCAACTCGCGGCCGGCCCCGTGCGAAGCGACATCGTGGGTCGGAAGAACGGCCTGTACCGGGAGCACTGCGGGCATTGTCACGGCATCTCGGGCGACGGAATGGGGCCGACCGCGGCGTTCCTCAACCCGTATCCCCGTGACTACCGTCCGGGAAAGTTCAAGTTCAAGAGCACCTGGCGGGACGGAAAGCCGACCCACGACGATCTCGTTCATCTCCTCCGTCAGGGAGTCGCCGGCACGTCGATGCCGTCGTTTGCGCTCCTGCCTCCGGCCCAGATCGATGCCCTGGCGGAGTATGTCCGCTA
>Ga0164295_10002884_pt1 | contig 13997 bp, 15 predicted proteins | sample GEODES006metaG_FD_111798 | JGI IMG/M metagenome (GOLD analysis project Ga0164295, IMG submission 111798) | Oligotrophic lake water microbial communities from Sparkling Lake, Wisconsin, USA - GEODES006 metaG | ecosystem: Environmental > Aquatic > Freshwater > Lake | place: USA: Sparkling Lake...
CTTACAATAATGTTTCAGCGTCAAGTGTATTTAAGGTACATTTTTCCCGCAATTCCCATTGCCTATTTTGTCTCAATTGCCTTGCTAAGCCAGGAGAGGATAAAATCGTCAATCTTAATCACGGTACTTTCGATTGTTATTGGGGTTAATTTCATTAAGTCAACTACAGCTGCATCAGCTTTTAGACCAGCCCCCATGGAATTTTATGTAAGCAATCAAGCACGTCAAAAATTTTTAGCCAACCAACTTCCGCTAGCTCCAATTGGTGAATTATTAAAAGTATTACCCGAATTCAGCAACAAGAAAATACTCTTAATTGGATATGCAGTGGATCCAATATTCTATTACTTTCCAAGCGGAACTATTGCATATACATGGCATTCATTGTCTGTATATGACTCTATTAATAAAAATGGAGGAGATATAAGTGATGCTATTAATAAAATGGGCATTGAATATATTGTCTGTCCTTCTGAAATTAACGCGAATGATGTAAATAAGTTTACTGAGCAATGTAAGTCAAAAACAATTCCAGTTATAGCTACTAATATGGTTTATGTTGGCAAAGTGATAAATTAGCTTTCAATTTGGCACATATCACTTAAAGTAGATTAATAAGAATGGTTCATTTTAGATTGGTTGCACCAGATATCCACGCAGGGGATGCGGTAGGAAACTATTGCTTGGAATTGGTGAGAATATTAAATTCCAAAGGCCTATCAACAACTGCCTATGCAGAACGTCACTCCTTTGGGGTTTCAGATATAACCCAATTTGCTGTAGATCTTAAGCCTGAAGATATCATTATTGTAAGTTTTTCGATTTATGACCCCCATTTATTAGAGCTATCAAAATTTAAAAATTTTAAAATTTGTTATTTTCATGGAATAACTCCGCCAAAATATTTAAAAAGTTATGATCCCATCACAGCAAATCTATGTGAATTAGGTATCAAACAATTAAATATTCTAAAAAAATTTAATCGTGTCATATGCAATTCATCTGAAACAGCTCAGACTCTTGTAGGTTTTGTGGATCAAAATAATATTTTTATTTTGCACCCCATAACGCAAAAAATTTTAACTGTTCCTCAAAAAAAATTAAACAAAAAAATATCTGGTCAAGGGATTAACATAACCATGCTTGGAAGAATGGTTCCCCATAAAGGAGCTGAGGACGCGGTACTTTTAATTAAATTATTGAAGGATCTTGGCGTTACTGCAAATGTAGAATTAGTTGGATCATTTGGTACTCCGAACTATATTAACCATATCAAGCAGCTTGCAACACAATTAAGCGTTGCTGATATGGTTAATCTTCACGGGCATGTAAATGAGTGCCGGAAGTCTGAGCTATTAAAAAACTCCGACTTTTTCTTTTCAGCAAGTTATCACGAGGGGTTTGGGATACCAGTCCTAGAGGCAATGGGGTATGATTTGCCAGTAGTCGTTAGAGACGCCACTATGCCAAAAGCTATTGCGACCCATTGTTATAAATATACATTAGTAGAACAAGCCGCACAAATCATAACCAAATTATATGAAAACAAGCCTGATATCTCTCTAACTAAAAATTTTGAGTTTTATAATTTATTATTTGATAATCATAGCGATGAGTTAATAATTGAATTTTTCAAAGATAAAATATTTATTTAGTTATTTTCTACTGATTAGTTACCTAAATATATTTTAGACATACAGATTTTTTGCTAAAGATATTAATTAGAATATTTTTTTTTGAGAATAACCATTCCAGGTGCTAAGGATATAGGGTTTTCTGTATCAAATAAAGACGAGTCCATTATTATTTTGTTTAGGCAGTCATTTACTTGGTTTGTATGACTTATACCGTGGTATCCCTGATAGCCAAAATAATAATTTTTGCCATTATTGATTTGATGACTTACAACTAAGAAGTCAGCACTTAAAATATTTAGAGGGAAAAGGTGGGTATCCAAATGTTTAAAAAGGAAGGGCATACCCTGCTCTATTGTGGAGACTTTTGCTGTCAGTGGAATAAGAGAGTCAATTGACAATTGTGAGTTAATTAAATTCCTTGGTTTATTAACATAGAGATTATAAAAATAATAAATATAGTTATTTCTAGTATTTTCTAAATCATAATTAATTAAATTTTTAGAATTAAAGGATATTAAAAAAAATGAAAATGAAATCAACGCTATATAAATAGATATTAAGTAATTTTTTATTCTTTTTGAATTATATATATCTAAAATTGATGATGAAAAAATATAAATCAAAAAAGGGAAATAAAGACTGTGATAATGGGTAGTAAAACCAATCTTTTCCGCTCCACCTATATTCCCAATTAAGTTTGGTGCCATCAATATTATCGCCAAAATGAAAAACTTTCTTCTGACTAATAATGATGGGAGAAGAAATAAAATATTAATGGCAAGAAAAGATATAAAACCGTTAACAAAATAATCCATACTAAATAGATTTTTTATGGACTCGACATTTGTTGGTATGGTAGATTTGTAATAGGAGTTATCAAGATAAAACTTAACAATACTAAAGAAAATAATTCCCGATATCACTCCATAAATTATCCTTGATAAAAATATTTTTTTATTTTTTGGAAATAAAAAAGCAAAAGAAATAAAAAATATAGTGTTATATATTAATATTTTTTCCACTATTAGAGCAGAAATTGAGGCAATAACATAAAGCATTACCTCCGAATTTTTTTGATGCTCAGTGAGATAAAAAAAGACTATAACAAATGGTAAATAAAGGCGATCGACATATGCTTGCCCAGTTATTGACCATGACCAAGCTGGATGAAAGCTAATCGCAATTAAAATAAGTAACGATAACCAAATAGGAGCACCCTTCTTTTGGGTAATTAAATAAATAATAAAGAGGGTTGAAAGGAACGAAAAGTTATTGATTCCTTGTACTACTGTATTTGTATCAAATAAATATAATAAAAGAGAAATTGGATAGAGAATTGCATAAAAGTGAAACTTAAAATGATAAAAATTATCAACAGGGTAGTTTGGTACGTTGAAATCCATTGCGCACAACTGTTCAGCGCTCAAAGAAGCAAGTCCTTTTATGAAGGCGAAATCGACCAATGTCGGTAAAAATGTGTTGAATGAGCCTAGTCCCTTATGGATATTGAATATAATTGAATAGTATTGGCCTGTATCTCCAGAAATGTATGTATCAAATCGTATCTTAAGTATTGTAGTTATTAACGTAAGGAGCAATAGAATTGCGACACTAGCAATAATATTGCCGCTTTTTATGTTTATTTTTCTCATGACGCTATCGTTTCGTGTAAGATTATCAATTGTAGTTCAAACATTCTTTTTGATAACATTCCTTCGAAATACGGAACTACTTTTTTTAAACGTGTAATTGGCTTTACCATGCTAAATATTGCTAAATTAGATCATTCCTCTTTAATTATCGCGGTTGTTATCCCCTCCTATCGTGTAAAAAAACATGTTTTTTCTGTTATAGATAGAATCGGAAATGAAGTTGATCTTATTTATGTTGTAGATGATCTTTGCCCAGATGGGTCTGGTAAATTCGTAGAGCAATTATGCACTGATTCAAGAGTGCGGATTATCTATAATAAAGAAAATCTGGGTGTTGGCGGCGCTGTAATTGAAGGTTATTTGGCTGCAATTAAAAATGGAGCTGATATTGTTGTGAAGGTAGACGGAGATGGGCAAATGGACCCTGCACTAATTCCGTTGTTTATCAACCCCATCAGAAATGGTTATGCGGACTATACCAAGGGAAACAGATTTTATAATTTAGAGAGCTTAAGATCAATGCCCAAAATACGCATTTTTGGTAATTCAATACTTTCTTTAATGGCTAAATTATCTACAGGTTATTGGAATTTATTCGATCCAACCAATGGGTATACGGCAATTCATAGGAATTTACTCAATCATTTGCCCCTCAACAAGATTAGTAAAAGATATTTTTTTGAGACCGATATACTGTTTAGACTTTATATCCAAAGAGCCAAAGTTATTGACATTCCTATGGACGCTAAATATTCTAATGAAGTTAGTGGGCTTAGGATTTCTAAAATTCTGGGTGAGTTCTTTCTTAAACATTTAAAAAATTTTTTCAAAAGAATTTTTTACTGTTATTACTTAAGAGATTTATCGCTAGCCTCTATCGAGTTGCCAATTGGAATTACGCTATTTGCTTTCGGAAGTATTTTTGGGTTGTGGAATTGGTCCGCATCTTTCTATGATGGAATTCCGGCGGCAAGTGGAACAATAATGCTTTCAGCTCTTCCAGTGCTTATGGGTCTACAGCTGGTTCTTAGCTTTCTTGCATACGACATTAACTCAACTCCTAGAGATGCTATTTATCCACTTTTAAACAAAAAATATTAGGAATATATTCCTTGGTACATATGGCTTTATATATTGCAGTGGAATTAAATAACTAATTTCTATTGTTTTCTCGTTAAAAGTTTTTTCTCAGTATTTTGATATGGTTAATATAACAATAAATGAATAAACTAATTGATAAGCGCCTGAATGGTATAGATATAGACAGTCCCGATAGAGTCTTGGCGCACAAGAAAATTCTTAAATCTAAAAAAATGACTCAAGAAGTATTTCGGGAGTTTCATAATTTATTTAACTCTATTGATCATGTACATTTCTCGGGGATCGGTGCTAGGCTGGAAATCGGTGCTGGCGCATCTCCAATAAAAGAATCCTTTTCTGATGTTTTGGCCTCAGATATTGTAATGAGCGAGGGTATCGATTTGGTGATTGATGCTACCAAAATTAACTTACCAAATTCATCTTTAAGGGCGGTATTTGCGCAAAATGTATTCCATCACATACCGGATCCCAGTCAGTTTTTTTTTGAACTAGAGCGAGTTCTAGTTCCAGGTGGAGGCGCAGTCTTAATAGAGCCATATCACGGAGTCTTAGCAAGCGCTCTGTTTAAAAGAATTTCAAAGTATGAGCATTTTGATAAAAAGCAGGAGTTATGGTTTTCCAACAGCAATAGCCCGATGAGTGGTGCAAATCAAGCACTATCCTATATAGTCTTTATTAGGGATCGTCTAAAGTTTGATAAAAATCATCCAAATTTAGAGGTTATATTAATTTCTCCAATTGGGAACTATCTCCGTTATATATTGTAAGGCGGAGTCAATTTTATTCAGTTAGCCCCTAATTTTTTAATACCAACCCTAAAATTTGTTGAAAAGATTCTATCCCCTCTTCAAGAATTATTGGCCCTCCATTATCTAATAGTGATTAGAAAAAAAGAGGTGGGTTAATTGTTGGAATGACTGCTGCTATTGATGAGGGTCAAGCCAATTAAGACGACCAAGACGCCAATCCAATATGAACTAGGCAATGATTTCCCATCCCTCCAGTTCTGAAATAAAGCGGCAAAAATCACAGAAGTAGATGCAATTGGATAAGCGGTACGTATATCAATCCTATAAAGTAAGTACATCCAGAATCCTGTCGCAATAATATAAAAAAAGATGGATATATAAAGCCAGTGGCTATAAAAAACGGCATAGAAAAAACCATTCACATTGAAATTGGAGCCAATTTGTTTTGAAGCATTAACAAAGAAAAGCTGGCTGGCGCCTATTATTGCCGCATAGGCTAGCAAAAGGATGAAATGGAAAGAGGATATAGGCAGCAATTAGATTGGCTCAACTTTAAGATGGGTGGGGACATATGTTTTCTAAATGCTCTCATTAATCAACACTCTGGTAAGGTAGAAAAATTAACTCATAAATTTTTAAAAAAAGCTTAGACTACTGATTTTTGACATAATTTGATAATGAAGAAAAAAATAGCAATACTTGGTGTGAGAGGCTACGTTGGTAGTAATCTTATGAAAATTTTAGCAGGTGCATATGAAATAGTTCAATTTTCTCATAAATCCGAGTTTGTTTATGATGGGGGGCTAAATAATAAAGAGCTCTACATTCCGTCTTCAATCTTGGGAAAAGTTGATGATTTTGACCGCATTATTTTCCTACTTGAGTCTAAAAATAATTTTGATAGAGAGAGAATATATGAATTATTTTTATCTATTGCAAAAGAGTCGCAAAGAGCAAAGATTATTTTCTTTTCAACTTTTTCAGTTTATAGCGATTGGATAAGCCCTTATGTTGCATTTAAGAAAAAAATAGAGGGCCTATCTCAAAAATATAAAAATGTATATATCTTGCGTCCTGGTGTGATTTATGGCGGTTGCCCGGGAGGCCTTTATAAAACTTTTACTGATATATCTAAACGATCATTTCTCGTGGTTCCGGCTGCAGATGCTGTTACGGGATATATTCATATAAATAAAGTTGCTAAGTCTTTACTAATGATTGGCGAAAAAGAAAATGGGCTTAGAATTGCGCCACTAATTGATGTTAATATGTCATTAAGCGAAGCAATATACTTCTTTAGATTTAGGGGGTTGATGATTAAAATACCCGCAAAGTTTATTTTATTGATGGTTGGCCTACTCAATAGGCTTACCAATAATTCAATCAGTAGCCTTCAGAGTTTAACCTCCATTGTTTCAATGAAAATACCAAGTGATTTGCAATTCATTGGCCCTGGAAAAATAATATTAAGAAAAATTCTTTTAGGGGATTTTGCGAGAATTAATAAAGAGAATGGTTTAAAATTTTCCATAAGAAAATTTATTAGGGTTATTGAGGAATCAAATTTGCCTAGTGATTACCTAGGGCTGACAAAAATGCAAAAATATATATACATGAAGCGATTATTTGAGATTTATAACTTAAGCCAAGAAAATGAAATCTGAAAAGCATATTTTTGAAAAATTACCATATAAATACATGTCTGAAGTATTTCAGGATGAAATATTAATTTATGAGCTTAATCAAACTATTTTTGCTATTAGTGGATTTTGCCCGCATTTTGGTGGGCCCCTAGAGTTAAAGGATGACAAAATACATTGTTATTGGCATGATTGGGATTTTGACTTGCGTAAACATAATTGCCTGAATAAGAAGGTTAATCTAAGTATTCGTCAGTACAAGATAAAGCGAATATCATCTAACGAGGTGTTAATAGAAAATGCTAATTGAGTTTGAAATTTCAAGAGAGGTTGATGTTTCGAGGGTGGTATGTCTTTGGAATACCTGGGATCATGAGCACCTATATTTTGTTCATAAGCAGTTTGAATTTGCAAAAATGCTATACGAAGACTCTCATGTAGCATTTATAAGAACTAGAGTAAAAGTTCCATTTCTGCCAATTCATTTAAATTGCCTGCACACCATGACCTCGTTAAAAAATGGTGATGTAATGGTGATTGATACTTTACCATTTGGCGTGTTGTCTAAGTTGGAAATGAGATATATAGAGCTTAGCCCTACAAAGACTAAACTGCAAAACCTATATTCTCTAGATGTCCCAATGTTTTTTTATCCCATCAAAAGTTTTATACCTAAGATGATAAAAAAATGGAATGATGTAAATTGGGCTGAAGATCTACCTTTAAAAATTAGACGTCAACAAGCTATAAATATAGGCTTTCGTGACTTTTATGGCAAGGATGAAAATAGCAAGGATAGCCGCACCTTATTAAAGCTGCCGTTGCCCCGTACAAAAGACTCAATTTTAAATATTGAATGAAATTAAATCATGAGGTAGTGATTATTGGGGATGGCCCCGCTGGCATATCTTTTTTTAATCAAATGAAGGGTCATCATAAGGATGTCATGCTTATTACGACATCCAGCCACCCACAGCAGGACGATATCTATTTACGCTACTCGATAATTGATGGAGCGTCGCCTACAACGTGGAAATTTCTAAATTCATCAAATCATGATATTGGAAAACATGAGATTCCCTATGCATCAGATGTAAATAAAAAATTTACCTCGGTTGAATATTTTGGTACGGGCGGTCTGTCAAACAGATGGGGGGCGGGATGTGCAAAACTCAATGCCAAAGATTTGGGGGTAAGTGAAACGCTTTTGAGGCAAATATCTAATTACTACGATAAGGCTGAGCAACAGGTAGGTATTTATTATCAAGGAAATGACCTCTTAGATGACTATTTGGGTAAATTTAAAGAGTCAAGCATAAAATTAAATTCGCCAACTTCAATTACTTTCCCAATTCGTAAGAATCAGTGGACTAGGATTGGTAGAACTCGCCAGGCTTTTTTGCAGATTGAAAAGAACGATCGTAAGCCTTGTAATAACTGTGGTGGTTGCTTTGTATATTGTCAAAATAAGACTATATATAACGCACAATATCTCCTTGAGGCATCAAGTCAAGAGATGTACACATCAAGCAGAGTTGTAGAGCTTTCGCAAATTAATGGAGGTTATAGCTTAAAGTTAGCTAATGCTCAAGGCGAATATTCTAATATTACAACGAAATTTGTGATTTTAGCTGCGGGAACAATTGGCTCAACGCGCCTACTTTCAACGTTAATAAAGCAATCAGTTTTTTCCCAATTTCACCACAGCATGATTGCTCGTACGGTGTTTTTCGGATTTAGGCGAGAGAAAAAAGATAATTTTCCAATGGGGCAATATATTGTTCAGATAAAAATAAATGAAACTAAAAATGCCTATGCATCACTAACTCATGGTACTTCAATACCTACTTCAGATATTGTAGATCTGCTACCCCTTAAAAATAATTTTATTTACAGTTTAGTAAATTTTTTTAAAAAATATCTTGTTGTGGCAATGATTTTTTATTCTTCAGAATATTCGAATTATAAAATTCAATTAGGTTTAGGCGGATTAAGTTTTGTGGATACTAAGCTTTCATTGAAGTTTAAGTCAACTCACCAATCGGTATTGAATCGGCTTAAAGGCATTATGAAATTGAACTACCTCTACACCTTTCCTTTTTTGAGCTCGCTATTACCTCAGGGCTCAGATATTCATTACGGCGGCACAATTCCTATTGGTCCGAAAGAATACACTAACTGCACTGAAGACTGTGAAATTCGGGGCTTTCCTAATCTGTATGTAGTTGACGGCAGTTGGATGCCTTTAATTCCTGAAAAAGCACATACTTTCACAATCATCGCTAACGCCATGCGGGTGGCTGATCATGTTTCCTTAAGGCTTGATAAATAGATATGCCCCATATTCAATTTGACGATGAACAGTGCAATTCATTTATCTTGGATAGTAAAACTCATTATGAAAATCCAGAGACCACCAACCTCGAAATTATTCTCTGGAAATTTATGGGGTTCGTCTCGCACCCTTCTTACCATTTATTTACTCGTGATCCTAAAGAGTTAAAAAATTCAGGAAGAGCCGCACTAAATACTCGTACTCTAAATTTAAGGGGTAATTGCAGGAAGGTAACGCAAGTAACTGATTTATTAGCCGTTAAGTCGAAGGCTGGCTTAATGACTTTTATTGAGTTAATTAAACAATATCGTTCTTTAAGTTCGGATGCTGTATTACATACTTCCAATGAAAATAGCGAAAAAATTTATTCTAATTTTTTTAAATTCAAAGAGGTATTCGAATTATCAGCCTTTGCTTTTCCCATCAAACCTCAAAAATTAATCGTATTTCTAAAGCAAAATGTTTTTTTTGCTAATATTATCAGAATTTATTCGCTGGCACTATTCATGCTGATGAGGTGTATTAAGAGCATCAACCCCATTTCGCTTTCAGATCGCTTTTCTTCGGATAATCAGTGCGTTATTTTAAAAGACTTTGGTAGTCGAGAGGTATCACTTTTAAGGTCCGAGGAGTTTTTAATATGGCGTTATTCGGATGCTCCTTATACCTATAAAACATATACGATCAATTTATTCAAAAAACCGATTGGAATACTGGTATCGCGATTAACTCAATTCAATGGAGCAAACTTTTTTCTTGTGATGGATTGCATAAGCTCGGACCCGATAAAAAGGTGGAAGGGATTTTGCTTGCGGCTAGCCCTTATTTCTGAGGCAATAGCCCTAAATGCTGATGCTATTTTTGGGCTATTTAATAGGAAAAACAGTGACTTAGCTACTTTCTTTCATCTCCCATTTATTGCGGTTGATGATAAAATGCTTCCTCATAGATCCCCTATCTATGCATCTTCAGTTGTGTCGTCTTTAAAAATTGAAGAGCTCGAAAGGATGTATTTTTCTTTGGGTGATTTGGACTACTTTTGATGGAAAAGCTATGATTTCTGCGCAGGATTTTGTATATGGGGCGGTTGATGAGGTTAATGATGACCCATCGATTGGAGTAAAAATTGAGAAGGATCCAAATTTTCTTTTATTGGATCAGGCCTCTACTATTGATTCTCTAACTTTAGTTAATCTATTTGTCGGCATTGAATCCTTAATTGAGGATAGATTAGGCAAGACTTTGTCCATAGTAAATGAGGATAGTTTTGAGTCTGATCAATATCCATTTAAAAATATTGGCAATTTAATTGACTATATTCAAAAACTTTTAAATCAGTGATGGCTAATTATTCTGGTGAGGTGATTTTGGTAACAGGGTCTTCTGCTGGAATAGGCAGAATGCTCGCTGAGTATCTTTTAGAGAACGGTGCCAAGGTTTTAGGTTTTTCTAGAAATTCATTTTCTCTACCATCTCAAAATTACCAACATTATATTTGCGATGTTGCTGATCCAGTATCCGTTCAAGAGGCATTTAAGAAAATTAGAGCGGATTCACACTGCTTAACCGGCTTGATAAACAATGCTGGATTTCTTGCTGTTTTTAGTTCACTTTTAATACCCCCTAAAGTTGCACAGGGGATGATTAACACCAATTTTTTAGGCTCCTTTCTTGTTGCTCAGGAAAGCGCTAGGATAATGACAAGAAATAAGTATGGTCGAATTATTGGGATTAGCTCAATGGCTGAACTACTTGAGCCTATAGGTGATGCTGTTTACTCTGCCTCTAAGGCTGCTGCAACCTCTCTGACGAATTCACTGGCTAAAGAATTGGCTCCCCATAGAATCACCTGCAATACTTTAGCTGTTACCCACTTAACGACTGGCATGTCCGAAAAGATTGATGCGAAAGTTCTGCAAAAAGTTATAGATGGCCTCCCAATACCTAATTCAGCGAGAATTGAAGATATTGTCAATGTCATCGATTTTTTCATGAGCCCTCATAGCTCTAACATTACAGGCCAATTTATTGCCTTAGGTGGTTTGCATAAGTGATCCTGAATTTATGGCTAATCTAACTGTGGACACCGTGGTTAATGGTAAATGGAGGCAGAACTGCTATTTATTGATCCATTCTGATTCAAGTGCCTTATTAATCGATCCTGGTAGTGATGCGGTCGCTATATCAACTCGTATTTTAGAGTTGGGGGTTAATTTAATTGCCATTTTGAATACCCATGCTCACTATGATCACGTGGGGGCGGTGGCAAAATTGCAAAATAAGTTTGAGGTTCCATTTTATTTAAATGCACTAGATGAAAAGTTACTGCGACAAGCAAACCTTTATAGAATTATTTTTGAAGGTACTGAATTTATACAAATACCTAAAATTGATATTTTATTGAGTTCTCATAATGAAGAATTTGTTATTGGGCCTTTTATAGTGAGCTCTATCTTTACTCCCGGGCATACAGAGGGCGGAACCTCTTTCATAATAGATAATATTTTATTTTCTGGCGATACGCTTTTGTATTCAGGTCCAGGAAGGGTTGATTTGCCAGGCGGGGATGCTCAAAAACTAAATGAAAGTTTCTCGTTTTTGAAGGAGCTAAACCCTAATCTCCTTGTTTATCCTGGCCATGGAAAACCATTTCTACTAAAAGACTCTTGGTTATATGCATAAGCAATCCATTGGAATTTCTTCAATAGATTATTACTTAGCGCCATCAACTCTAAGTAATGAAGATTTGAATAAGCAAAATCCCTCATGGAATATGGATAGAGCCACTGAAAGATCGGGGGTGCAATCACGTCCAATTGCCCCTGACGGATTGACGGCTTTGGATTTATCATATGAGGCTGTAAGACGACTTGCTCAAGCTAATCCGGGTGCCTTATGTAGGGTTGATGCCTTAATATATTGCACGCAAACTCCAGATTATCTTTTGCCTTCGAATTCTAATTTGCTGCATGGCTTACTAAATTTACCGTCGCAAGTCATGGCCTTCGATATCAATCACGCATGTTCAGGATATCCTTATGCAATTGGTATTGCTAAGAGTCTAATTTTGAGCCGAATGGCTAATCAGGTGCTGGTAGTAACTGCGGACACCTATTCGCGATTAATACACCCCCTCGATCGCTCCGTGAGGCCTCTTTTCGGCGACGCTGCATCTGCTTCAATTATTTCTGCTAGCGATCATTTGATTATTGAAGATCAGTCCTTTGGAACAGCCGGAAAGCTTGCTTCTAGGTTCATTGTGGAAAATGGCGGTATGCGCCATACGCAAAAAAATGTAAATGAAGTACATTTAGATTCTGACCAAAGAGTGCGCAGTCCTGATCATATTCAAATGGATGGAATGGGTGTCTTAAGCTTTTTTAATAAGGTGGTTCCCACCTCAATTCAAGATATTCTGGCGCTAAATAAATTATGTATTGAAGATGTAAGCTACTTTGTCCTTCATCAAGCCAGTCAATTAGCGCTAGATTCTTTGCGTAAGTCCTTGGGTGTGCCAAGTGAAAAGGTCATTATTGATATGTTGGATACGGGAAACTTAGTTTCCTCTTCTATCCCTGTAGTTCTTAAGCGGTCTATGGTTAGGGGTTTGTTTAAAAAGGGCGACCGAATTATTCTTGGCGGCTTTGGCGTAGGACTCTCATGGGGCACGGTCTTAGTTACCGTTTAATATTTTTATGAGCACAATAGAGTTTTTAAAGAAACGATTTCAGAAACATCCGGGCTCCGTAGCATTAGTTGCTAAAGGTGAAGAAATTACCTATGAACAGTTATCTTATGCTGTAAATGAAAAGATAAGTGCATTTGAAAATACTGGTATTGGTAATGGACACGTTGTTGTTTTAAAAGGAGATTACTCGCTTAATTCGATTAGCTCTCTTTTAGCGTTATTGGATCTGAATTGCATTATTGTTCCCATCACCCCTACATCTTTTGAAGTTTTGGAGAGCTCCATTGAAGAAGTGGCACCTCAGTTTCTTGTTGATTGCACTTTAGCAGCGACAAACATTGATAAATATCAGGCCCAGCCCTCAGTACCTGCATTATATAAAATCCTTCATAGCCGAGTGAAACCAGGCTTGGTTTTATTTACCTCGGGATCTTCGGGAAAGCCTAAAGTAGTTGTGCATGACTTTTCAAAGTTGTTAGAAAAGTTTCATGCACTAAGGCCCGCCTTGAAAACTCTCAACTTCTTATTGTTCGATCATTGGGGAGGGTTAAATACCTTGCTTCATGGTTTATCAAATCATTGCCCTCTAGTAATGCCAGAAGAGCGCACGCCTGATGCAATTTGTAGATTGATTGAGCGTTACGGTATTGAGCTTTTACCTGCTACGCCAGGTTTTTTAAATATGCTTTTGATTAGTAAGGCGCATCAACGATTTGATCTTTCGTCCTTGCAGTTGATCACATACGGTGCTGAGCCTATGTCGGAAATGACACTAAACTCAATTTATAAAAATTTTCCTGGGATTGATATCAGGCAAACATATGGAATGATTGAGCTTGGAGTTCTGCGCACCAAATCCAAGTCGCCGGATTCTTTATGGGTCAAGCTGGGAGGTGAGGGCTATGAAATTCGTATCGTAGATAGTAAGCTTGAAATTAAGGCCGCCTCAGCCATGCTTGGTTACTTAAATGCGGATAGTCCATTCACCAATGATGGATATCTTCGCACCGGGGATTTGGTTGAACAAGATGGTGAGTGGATCCGAATATTGGGGCGTCAATCAGACTTAATCAATGTTGGCGGGCAAAAAGTCTATCCTGCTGAGGTGGAATCTGCCATATTGAGCTGTCCTGGAGTTCAGGATGTAACTGTATATGGAGAGGCCAATCCTATTCTTGGTAGGATTGTATGCGCC
>Ga0164295_10002886_pt1 | contig 13996 bp, 10 predicted proteins | sample GEODES006metaG_FD_111798 | JGI IMG/M metagenome (GOLD analysis project Ga0164295, IMG submission 111798) | Oligotrophic lake water microbial communities from Sparkling Lake, Wisconsin, USA - GEODES006 metaG | ecosystem: Environmental > Aquatic > Freshwater > Lake | place: USA: Sparkling Lake...
CTCCAGTCCAGGGCCTGCTTGCTATGGCAAAGGTGGGCCGCTGACGATCACCGACGTGAATTTACTTCTGGGCCGTTTTGATCCAGCTCGTGCTCCCATTCCTCTGGATCTGGCTGCCGCGCAAAGACGGCTCACTGAGCTGCATCAGCAGACGGATGGCAGGCTGAGCGAGCCGGAGCTATTGCAGTCTCTATTGCGACTCGCTATCGGACACATGACGGATGCCATACGCCGGATTTCCATCGGTGAAGGTTACGATCCAGCAGAGCATGCGCTTTTAGCCTTTGGTGGGGCAGGACCTCAACATGCCTGTGCCGTGGCCGCGCAGCTCGGCATCAAAACGATCTTGGTGCCGGAACATGCCGGCATCTTGAGTGCGGTCGGTTTGCAGGAGGCTGTGCCAGAGGAGATTCATGAAACGGAAGTCAGAATGCCCCTGGTGAAGGCTTTGGAAGCTTGGCCAATCGCGGATCAAGCCACCAGCTTAAAACAACGCATTCAAATCGCTGAACTCCGTCTGATGGGTCAGGATGCACCAATACAGGTGGAGTTTCAGCAGCCTGCGGATCTGCCCGCTGCTTACCAAAAAGCTTATCAACGTCTCTTTGGTTATCCGCCACCTGCCAATCGTCAGATTGAGCTTGTGAGTCTGCGAGTGATTCTTCGTGAAGCTGAGAAGGTCATGGAGCAGTCGGCTCTCGTCGTTGAAAAATTGGATTCGCCACCATCTCTGATTCAGGATGCCTTCAGCACCATCGTGATCGAGCCCGGCTGGCAAGTGGAGTGTGTGATCGGTTTTGGTCATGTCTTGCGACAGCAGCAGACAATGCAGAAAGGCAGTCACCTGGAGCGAGATCTCGTGCGCCATCGTTTTCACTCCATCGTCACGGACATGGGGGCCTTGCTCTGCCGCACAGCCATCTCCACGAACATCCGTGAGCGCTTGGATTTTTCCTGCGCCTTGCTGGATCCCGCAGGGCGTCTGATTTCCAGCGCGCCTCATATACCCGTTCATCTCGGCGCACTCGGCGTTTGCGTGCGTGAAGTCGCCGCGGCTGTGAGCCTGCAACCGGGAGATACGATCATCACCAATCATCCTGCTTTTGGCGGATCTCATCTGCCTGATGTCACCCTCATCACGCCTGTGCATGATCAGCAGGGTGCACTGCTGGGCTACATCGCCAATCGAGCCCATCATGCCGAAATCGGCGGCATCACGCCGGGGTCCATGCCAGCCAATGCCACCCGCTTGATTCAGGAGGGCGTCGTCATCTCACCGCGACACTTGATTCGCGCTGGCGAGTCCTGCTTTGATGAAATCAGTCAGCTGCTGACAAGTAGCCTGCACCCCACACGCAATCTGGCAGATAACTTGGCAGATCTGCATGCACAGCTGGCGGCCAACGCTCATGGGGCAGCTCGTTTGATCGAGCTGGCTGGTGAGCAGCCAGAGGCTCTGCGCCGGATCATGGCAGAAATCATCGCGCACTCGGCTGGTGTGATGCGCCAGCAGATTCAGCATTTGCCAGAGACTTCTTCGGCTCAGGAATCTTTGGATGATGGCAGTGTCATCGCGGTTGCATTAAGACGTGAGCAGGATCGACTCATCATCGACTTCACCGGCACCTCGGCTGTGCATCCACAGAATCTGAATGCCACGCAGGCCATCGTGCTTAGCGCTGTGCTTTATGTGATGCGGCTGATGCTTCAGCAGGATCTGCCGCTGAATGAAGGCCTGTTAGAGCCGGTGCAGATCATTTGCCCAAACTCCTTTTTGAATCCGACTTTCACGGGAGATGCCGCGCAAGATCCAGCCGTCGTCGGTGGCAATGTGGAGGTCAGTCAAAGGCTCGTGGATACCTTGATCAAGGCGCTAGGACTTCAGGCATGTAGCCAAGGCACCATGAATAACTTTCTTTTTGGTGGTGCCGGTTTTGGGTATTACGAAACCATCGCTGGGGGCGCAGGTGCGGGCCCCGGCTACCACGGTGCCTCCGCGCTACATACGCATATGACCAATACGGCCATCACGGACCCTGAAATCATCGAACAACGTTATCCTGTGCGTCTGCATCAGTTTGCGATTCGCCGCGGTTCCGGTGGTGCAGGGAAGTGGCATGGTGGTGACGGTGTCATTCGCGAGTTTGAGTTTTTGGAGCCACTTACCATCAGCCTGCTGACCCAGCACCGGCGTGAGAACCCCTATGGTCTGGTGGGCGGTGCTGCTGGCAGCCCAGGGAAGCAAAGCCTGCTGCGCGGGGAACAAACAACCTTATTACCCGGATGCACCAGCTTTCTTGTCGAGACACATGATCGAATTCTCATCGAGACCCCCGGAGGCGGTGGCTATGATCGTGAGTCTGCAGGAGTCTGAGTAAAACAAACGCCAAGCTCACGGCCTTGTCTGGAATGAGGTCTTCATTATTCGAATTCTGTTCCGCACTTGTGGCTTGTGTGAATCTGGCAATGATCTGCGTACCCTTAAGCCAACCATGTCCACGACCCGCCGTTCTGCTACTGAAGCCTACGAAAAGACGAATACACGCATTTTCCCGAGTTCCGGGGCTGCGGCTAAAGAATTAGCAGTAGAGGTGCGGCAGCTGATCGAAGAGCGGGCAAAGCAGGGAAAATATCTAGTGCTCGGCATGGCGACTGGATCAACTCCAGTGCCGTTTTATCGGGAGCTCATCCGCCTGCATCAAGAGGAAAAGCTGAGCTTTCACAATGTCATCACCTTCAATCTAGACGAATACTACGGCCTAGGCTCGGATCATCCAGAAAGCTATGCGCGATTCATGGCCGATCAGATCTTTGATCACATCGACATCCCCAAAGAGAATATCAATATCCCCAGTGGCAAGGTGGCCAGTGATCAGGTCTTTGCGCATTGCCGTGAGTATGAGGAGAAAATCGACGCGCTGGGCGGCATTGATCTTCAGATTCTGGGGATCGGACGCACAGGCCACATCGGTTTCAATGAACCGGGCTCCAGCAGAGATTCCCTGACACGTCGTATCACGCTGGATCGCGTGACCCGCCAGGACGCCGCAGCTGACTTCCGTGGTGAAGAAAATGTGCCGCACTTTGCCATCACGATGGGTGTGGGGACCATTCTACGCGGCAAAAAGCTGGTCCTGATGGCCTGGGGCGACAATAAAGCCGACATGGTAGCCAAAGCCGTGGAGGGTCCCATGACAGAGGCCATCTCGGCCTCGTTCCTTCAGGGACACCCCGACGCGCATTTTTATATTGATACAGGAGCCTCACGTGAGCTGACGCGCGTTAAGCTGCCGTGGCTAGTAGGTCCAGTTTCCTGGACGCCTCGTGAGACTCGCCGTGCGGTTTGCTGGCAGGCTTTCCAAACGAAGCGCCCCATTTTAAAACTGGTCGATGAGCACTACAACGAACATGGTCTGAGCGATCTGCTCACTGAGCAAGGTCCCGCTTATCAGCTGAACATCCGCATCTTTAATCAGATGCAGCACACCATCACCGGCTGGCCAGGTGGCAAGCCAAATGAAGATGACACCTACCGTCCAGAGCGCGCCAGTCCTTATCCCAAGCGCTGTCTGGTGCTCAGTCCTGAGCCGCAGGATGCCGTCGTTGCCATGGGCAGCACGATCGAGCGCCTTGGTGAGCAGGGGAATGATGTCCACATCGTGGCGATGACCTCTGGTAATCTTCGTGTCTCAGACGGCGAAGCAGATAAATTTGCTGGCACCTTGCAGGAGCTTGCCGGCGTGGTGGAAAATCCTGCGGCTTGGGCTCCACAAACAGCCTATGCTCGCGAAGCTCTGCACTTACTTGAGGAGAAAGGTGAGTTTGGTGAAGACCCGCCGCTGATTCGTCAGCTGAAAGCACTGATTCTACGCGGTGAATTGCGTGATGCTGCCCATGCCTGCAGCGTGTCCACAGAGCGTGTCGTCTTCATGGATCTGCCCTTTTATGAGCAAGGTCGCTACCGCCGATTCAAAAGTTCTGAGGCCGACGTCGAAGCGCTGGTGCATTTGCTGCGTGAGCATAAACCGCATCAAATTTATGCCACAGGTGATGCCGCCGATCCGAGCAGCGTTTCAGGTCTTTGCTTTAAAGTGCTTACCGCAGCCCTGAAAGTTTGTGCCGCCGAGGAGTGGGCAGGAAATTGCAGCATCTGGCTGTATCGCGGAAAAGAGAAAGCGCTTGAGCCCCATGAAATCGACATGGCCATCCCTTTGAGTCCGATGCAGCTCGAACGTAAAGCTCGCGCATTGTCACGCTATGGTTCTTTGTCATCGCTCGAACTAGCTTCACCAGAGTCGAACCGTCAAAATGCGCGCAACTATGACGCTCTAGGGCTAGCCGAATACGAAGCCATTGAGTGCTTTCAGAAATGGCGTCGGGCCTAATCATCCGCTGTCGTTTGATGCGCTCATCCTGTGATCCATGTCATAGCCGACGCTGCAGCTGCGTTTGGGTGAGCCATGATTTATCGCTGGCTGATCTGCATCATCCCCTACCTAGTTTCGTTTGCCGTTGCTGGCGAAGGGGATGTCTTGTTTCAAAACGTCTGCGCCCAGTGCCATGGTCCCAAGGGAGAAGGCAAGGAGGACGTGCGTGCACCTTCCATCGCGAATCTTCCGCAGTGGTATGTGACTACCCAAGTGACCAATTTTCACGATGGCAAACGCGGTAGCGATAGGAAGGTCGATCCTCAGGGAGCCCTGATGGCTTCCATTGCCAAAGCGCTTAACCCTGAACAAATCAAAGCCGTGGCTGTGCATGTGGAGATGCTGCCGCTCGTCATACCAGCAAAGCGTGTGATTGAAGGTGCGGATGTCGCCGCTGGACAGTTGTTGTTTTATGAGCGTTGCATGGAGTGCCACCGCTACAATGCCAGTGGCGAGATGGCCTTCGGCAGTCCACAGCTTGTAGGGCGTCAAGATTGGTATTTGTTGGCTCAACTCATGAAGTTTAAAAATCTGCATCGTGGCGCCGCCAAAGGCGATGAAAAAGGCGCGAAGATGGTCCAAATGGCCACCCTGTTTATCGAAGATGAAGCCGCCATGAAAAACGTCGTTAGCTACATCCTCACCCTCAATCTCATGCCGGAAGAAGAGGCCCTTTTCAAAGCGAAGGCCAAATAGCTGACAGCTGGGCACATGGCTTAACGTTGATGTTCTTCTCCATGAAGATCTTTACGACTGTTCTTGCTGCTTTGGCCTTTGTCTCTGCAATCACCGCTGCTGATACTCCGCCTGCTAAACCCAAGTGGCAAAAGGTGCTGCCGCAAACGCCGGCTGGCTTTACTTTAAAGACACTAGAGGTCGCCAAGTATCCTGAGCATACAGTGGAACTGTTCGTTTATGTGCCTGATGCTGAGGATGTCTGGCCTTGTATTCTGGACATTCATGGTGGCGGCTGGAAAGCCCGTCAGATCGAGTCTGATAAGCCGATGATGGAGCGCCTTGCTGCATGTGGATTTGTCACGGCATTGGTGACTTATCGCCTCTCCACTGAGGCAAAATACCCGGCGGCATTGCATGATTGCAAAGCAGCACTTCGTTGCCTGCGGGCTCATGCAAAGGAACTCAAGCTCGATCCAGAACGAATCGGCTGCATGGGTGGGTCTGCAGGAGGTCATCTGTCGGGTTTGACGGCAATGACCGGTGGGCTGGCGGAGTTTGAAGGGGTGGGTCCGTTTCAAGATCAATCCAGTGCTGTGAAAGCCTGCATCGTTATGGCTGCTACTCAGGACATGCTGGCTGCGAATAGTGCGAAGACGAATGAGGGAGCTGTTCTCTTTTTTGGAGACAATGCTCACGATAAACCAGAAATATACAGAGAAGCTTCCCCCATCACCCATGTTCGTGCGGGTGTGCCACCAACGATCTTCATCGAAGGCGAGAAAGATACGCTGAAAATTGGTCGTGCCGAGATGATGGAAAAACTGAAGGCACTCGGCATTGAAACTTCCGTGCACACGCTCAAAAATGCCCCGCACCCTTTCTGGATGAGTGAGCCATGGTGCGGCGAGACGGTGGAAATTGCAGCCGCTTTTTTCAAAAAGCATCTTGGTGAGCCGGTAAAGTGAAGTTGCAGCGTGTGGAGCTTGCGCCTGAGTGAGGCTCTGTCACACTCAGAGTTCATATGTCCACCATCGTCGTTGCCCAGAAAAACGGAGTCGCCTGCATTGGCGCAGATACCATGAGCTGCCTTGGCTCACTGCGCCAAAAAGCTCATCACATCGTTAATAAAACCAAGATCACTAAGGTCGCTGATAGCTACATTGGTCTTACCGGCACCTCTGCCAGTTTGGTGGTCATGAATAGTTACTTTTCTAATCCTGAGAGGCCCCGCGACTTCTCTAGCACGGACATGATTTTCGAGACGTTTCGCCATGCTCATCATTGGATGAAAACTGAGTATTTCATGACAACTATGGCCTCTAAAGATGAGGAATATGAGACCACTCAGTTCTACGGGCTTGTCGCCAATCCACACGGCATCTTTGCTCTTTACTCTTACCGCAGTGCTCAGCAGTTCCATAAATTTTGGGCCGCAGGCTCAGGTCGTGATTATGCGCTAGGCGCCATGCAGAGCGTCTATGATCAGTATGATGACGTGGTGGATATCGTTAAAGCCGGCTTGAGTGCCTCAGCCGAGTTTGATAGTGCCACGGGGTCACCCTTTGAGATTTATCAATGTGATCTGATTCAGCCTGCGGCACCGGTGAAGGCTTTCAAAGTTGCGAAAAAGGCACGCAAGAAATAGCGTCAGATTTTTTTACCGCTAATGGGCGCTGATAACCGCTAATTTTAAAACCATGAATGCCAATGATTTTCCCGCTCATGAAGATGATTTTCCATTTGCAGGGGAAGGTTATGACTTGATGGCTGCAGCCTTTGAAGTTTATGGGGAATTGGGCGGTGGATTAGCAGAGGAAATTTATCAAGAGGCACTCGAGCTAGAGCTGGGTCTAAGAGGAATAGGCTTTGTTGCGAGGCAGGAACTTTCACTCCATTATAAAGGTAACGAACTCAAAAAACGATATATCCCGGATCTCTTCGTAAGCGGTGGAATTATTGTTGAAATAAAGGCTGTGACTGCAATCTCCAGCGATCATATTGCTCAGTTGTTAAACTACATGCGCATCTCATGTCAGCCCGTCGGCTACCTCATCAACTTTGGTCCTACTCGGAAAGTGGAATGGAAAAGATTTGTGCTTCGTGAATTCATTCAAAAGTGATAAGCGCGGTGCATTTTGAATCAGATATTTTAACCGCTAATGGCCGCTAATAGACGCTAATTTAAAACCCATACAGCAGCTTTGATCTTTGATTCTGAAATTAGCGCTAATAAGCGTTTATTAGTGGTTAAAAATTCCGGTTAGAATCGTCTGAGATATCTCCCTCAATAAAGCTTTCACTTTCTTTGCGGTTGGTCATTAGATTCCGTTCCGAGTCGCGTTTATTATCCTTCATGAAAGTTCAGATTCTCCCTTTCCTCTTTGTCTCCGTCGTTCTTGCTGATGGCCCTAAAGATAACCTTGCTGAAAATGTCCGTCCTATCCCGCCCCCAGGAGTAGCGGTGCCTGAGACAGATGCCAAGCTGCTGACGCAGGGGCTCTCAGAGCTGCGAACAGCGATTGATGCTGCGGTCAAAGCGCAGGCAAAAAACCCTCAGTTGCAAGACTTGTTGCCAGATGTGGAAATCTTCTACAAAGGCGTGGATTGGGCGCTCAAGTTCAATGAAATTCATAAGCTAACGGAGATCAAATCAGCGCAGGAAGCACTGGCTGAAGGCAAGCAACGTGCAGAGCAGCTTATAAATGGGCAGGCTCCATGGACGAAGATGAAGGGATTGGTCGTTCGTGGGTATCGCTCTAAAATTGATGGCTCAGTGCAACCCTATGGCATGGTGATCCCAGAGTCTTATTCGGGGGCTCCTGCGCGCTTAGACGCTTGGTGTCATGGACGTGGAGAGACGCTTAGCGAACTTGCCTTCATTGATCAACGGCGTAAGCAGGTCGGCAATGTCTCGCCAGCCAATACGCTGGTGCTGCATCCCTATGGTCGCTACTGCTGTGCCAACAAATTTGCCGGTGAAGTGGATCTAATGGAGGCGCTGGAGCATGCGAAGAAGTTCTATGCCATTGATGAGGATCGAACGATCATTCGTGGTTTCAGCATGGGTGGAGCCGCAGCTTGGCAGTTTGCAGTGAACTACGCTGAGAAATGGTGCGCGGCTAATCCCGGCGCAGGCTTTGCTGAGACACCTGAGTTTCTAAATGTCTTTCAAAGTGAAGATGTGTCCAAAATCCCTGTTTATGAAAAGACACTCTGGCATTGGTACAACGCGACCGATAGCGCGCTGAATCTTTTTCATGTGCCGACGGTGGCCTACAGCGGTGAGATTGATAAGCAGAAGCAGGCTGCCGACATCATGGAGAAATATCTCCGCATGGAAAACATCGATCTGGAACATATCATCGGTCCGCAGACGCCTCATAAAATTCATCCCGACTCTCTGATTGAAATAGAGAAGCGTTTGGCTGCTATCTCAGCTGTGGGACGGGATCGCACGCCGCGTGAAATTCACTTTGCCACTTGGTTTTTGCGCTACAACACGATGCACTGGATCACGGTGGATGAGCTGGTTCAGCATTGGGAACGCACGCGGATTCATGCTGAAATTACAGGCGATGCCGAGGTGACCATTAAAACTCAAAATACTCAGGCTCTAACCATTAACATGCTGCCAGGCCACTGTCCGCTGAGTGTTCGGGAAAAGCCGACGGTCGTCATTGACGGAACTCAGATCGAAGTCCTGCGTCCTAAATCAGATCGCTCATGGCTGGTGCATTTGCGTCGTTCAGAAGGAAAATGGCAGCAGGCTCTGAAGGCACACGAGGATGATAAGCTGGTAAAACAGCATGGGCTTTCTGGTCCTATTGATGACGCCTTCATGGATAGCTTCCTTTTTGTGAAACCGACAGGTGCAGCACTGAATGCCAAGGTTGGTGAATGGTCGAAGGCTGAAATGGAGCGCGCCGTGTTTGAGTGGCGTCGGCAGTTCCGTGGCGATGCGCCTGCAAAGAACGACAGCGCGATCAACGATGCCGACATTGCAGGCAAGCATCTGATTCTTTGGGGCGATCCTCAGAGTAATGCGGTGCTGGCTAAAGTGATCGCCAAGCTACCGATTCAGTGGACGAAGGATAAACTTGTGGCCAACGGCAAGACCTATGATGCGACTCACCATGCGCCTGTTTTGGTTTATCCGAATCCGCTGAATCCAAAGCGCTACATCGTCATCAATAGCAGCTTCACTTATCGCGAATATGATTACCTGAACAATGCCCGCCAAATCGCTAAGCTGCCGGATTGGGCTGTGATCGATTTGACTCAGCCCAAGACGCCGCGAGCTCCGGGTGGTATCCTAGCTGCGGATTTCTTTGATGAGTCTTGGCAGTGGAAAAAATAGGCTGGCGTTCTGTCTGTCGGAAGCGTTTAAATCTTCGTTATTATGAAACGATTCACTCTTTGTCTCTTGCTGCCGCTGCTGGCTTACGGTCAGACGACGGGTAAGCCTAAAAAGTCAGCTTCATCACTGCCAGAAGGTTTTCATGAATTGAAGATCGGCGATTCTGCGCCGAGCTTTGAATTGATTGGGATCGATGAGGAGATGCATACTCTACATGAATATGCCAAAGCAGACTTACTTATGGTCGCATTTCTGAGCAATCATTGCCCGACCTCACAGGCGGTTGAAGGCCGTATGAAGAAGTTAGTCAATGACTACAAAAGCAAAGGCCTACAACTGGTGGCCATCAATCCTAATGATCCAGCGGCCCTACGCGCCGATGAGTTGGGTTACTCTGTTTACAATGACAGTTTTCCCGAGATGAAACGCCACGCCAAGGAGCAGGACTTTACTTTTCCTTATCTCTATGATGGTGAAACTCAGAAAACCACTTTAGCCTATGGGGGACTGGCGACGCCGCATGTGCTGCTCTTTGATCAAGAGCGCAAGCTCCGCTACCAGGGCCGTCTTGACGATTCGCGCTACGCGGATGAAAGCACCGTGACCTCTAACGATGCGCGGAATGCCATCGATGCGCTGCTAGCAGGCAAACCAGTGCCCGTTGAAGTCACTAAGCCTCATGGTTGTTCAACAAAGTGGATTGAAAAGCGTGCCCAAGTCACGGCCGATAACGAAAAGTGGGAAAAGAGTGAAGTCGAGGTGGAATTGATCGACGCGAAAGGTGTGGCGGCACTGCGCAAGAATGACACAAAGAAGGTTCGCCTGTTCAACGTCTGGGCGACTTGGTGCGGCCCATGCGTCAAGGAGTTTCCTGAACTTGTGGCTACTTCACGGAAGTTTGGCCTACGCGAGTTTGAGTTCATCAGTATTAGCCTGGACGACCCGAAGACGATGTCTGACGTGAAAACGTTCTTGGAAAAATACAACGCTGTTGTGCCAGACAAGATCAAGCCATCGCTTAAAGCCGAGGGGCGCAAAGGCAATGCCTATGTTTTTAACGAATCGAATACGGACGGACTCATCCAGGCGCTCGATCCTGAATGGCCTGGCCCGATCCCACATACTCTCGTGGTCGCTCCTGGAGGAGAGGTCATCTATCGTCACAATGGCATCGTCGATGGAGATGAACTACGTGCAAAGATTCTAGAGAGCATGGGTCGTTATTTTGCGCCCGAAACGACCACACCATGAAATCATTACTTCCCTTTGTCTTGCTGAGTCTGTTGCTTCATGCGCAGGAGACGGCCAGTCCTAACGAGCTCTTTCGTGAGGGTGTAGATGCTTTTTATGCCGGTAAGCCAAAAGAGTCAGTAGTTGCCTTCGATAAGCTAATTGCCATCGTTCCAGATTCTAAGCCGCAGTTATGGCAGCGTGGTTTATCACTTTACTACACGGGCGACTTCAAAGCTGGGCGTGAGCAATTTGAGACTCATCAGACGGTAAACAAAGCCGATGTAGAAAATGCCGCCTGGCACTTCATCTGCGTGGCTAGGGCAGAGAATGTGGAGGCTGCGCGGAAGGCTTTGATTCCTATTGAAGGGGACACTCGTGTGCCGATGAAACAGGTGCATGAACTCTTTGCTGGTCAGGCCACGGTCGAAGACGTTCTCAAGGCTGCGGAGTCAGGGGAGGGGATGGATTTGAAAAATCATCGCTGTTACGCTCATCTGTATTTGGGATTGTACTATGAGGCATTGGGAGATGAAACAAAGGCCAAAGAGCACATGCTCAAAGCGGCCAAGGATTATCAAATGGATCACTACATGGGTAAATGCGCTCAGGTTCATGTCCAACTTCGTGGCTGGTGAGTGATGGAGTTGAAAAAATGGGTGAGCCAGCGTGCCGTTTATAGCATGATTTGGATCTCATTGGCTGAGTAAAATTCACTCAGCCAATCGCGCAATTTCAGCTTCACTCAAGGCACGATTAAAGAGCAGAAATTCGTCCATCACGCCGCTGAAGTGACGGATGGCGACACGATCATGGCGGCCGCCGTCATTCCAGTTACCGAGTTCTGCGACAGTGAGTCTAACTGGAAAAGTGTCTTTGCGTGCAAGCTTGGCGATGAGATCGCCATTCAAATAGTGACGCACTTCTTGGGCGGATGGATCGATTACGGTGGCTAAGTGGAGCCATTGGCCAAAACGCTCCTGGGTGAAAATGGCAGTCGTGTCGTAATCATGAGATGGTCTGCCGTCTTTCCCGGCGAGACCGAGGCGGAGTATGCCATCGCGAGTGATTTGCCAGTGAGCGGCTGCCTCGGCATAGCCTTCGGTCATGAACAGGGAATTGTAGCTGCGATCCAGTCCGCTGATGCGCACCCATGTGCTGAGAGTCAGCGCGGCGTATTGACCAGGCACATTCAGACGAACACGGTCGCTCACATTGCGGAATTCCAAAGCGCGTTTACCCGGCCAGCGGCCATCTGTCCAATCACAGCCAACGATGCTGCCAGCTGGGATTTGGCTGGCATTCAGCGCATGATTCTGCAGAGATCGACTGCTGCGGTTGTCCTGAAAATCAAATCGTAACAGCAAGGAAGGATCACTATTCCAAAGAGTGCTGCGGCTGAGCCAGCCTTCAAAAGCCAAGCGCTGGGATTCTGCGGTGCGCTCATCCACCTCATGAAGTGAAGCAAAGGCGGACTGATCAGCGACCATGCTGCGAGAGAGGTCGCTAAGAGCTAGCGCCTGACCTTCTTTGAGCGACTTCATGGGCGAGTCCTTGCCGTGAAATTCGACTTCGCCTTTGAAGACATGCACTGGCGATGAGGCATCATTCAGGTCTAAGCCAAAATCAGTGCCGAGATCAACAATCGTTCCCTTCGGCGTCTGAATGCGGAATCCTTTGGCCTGAGGTGGCACATGGGCACTGAGCTTACCTGAGGTGCATGAGGCCTCACTGGATGAAATCAGCTGAAATGCCGCAGGTCCTTCGAGAGTCACGCGAGCACCTTGATAAAACTCGATTTGAGCTAGGCCGCTCTTTAAGCGCAGCCAGCCAGGTGTCAGCGGACTGCCAGGAGCATGAATCTCGCCTTCCCATTGTAAATTGACGCCTCTGGCTAAGACCGCAACAGCTGCCGTTGTGGCCTCTGTATCTTCTTCTGGGGACAAAAAGCGCAGAGCCCAAGTAGAGGCTAAAGTGATGCAGGCAGCCAGTGCAGCCACGCTGGATAGATTGCCGACGCTGAATCGTCGTGGCGCACTCTTTCCCGGATCGGCTTGGCCTTCGATGAGCTGAAAAGCCGACGTTGGTGTCTCCGTTACACCTTTGATGTCTGTAAGCATGGCATCGACATGCAGCTGCTGGAGCAGACGGTCACCGAGTTCTGGCTGCGTCTGTAAGAGCTGTAAAAACGCGCTCGATTCAGTCTCTGTCAGTTGATCTTCCAGATAATGCTGGAGGAGCACTTCAGGATCAAATCGGGGATCATGCATGAGCGGCACCTCCTTGGTTCATTTCACGCTGAATACAGTCTCTTAGTTTATCGCGGACTCTGGAAAGGGCGCGGCAAATGGTGTCTGGTTTCATGTCCAGCTGAGCGGCGATCTGAGGTGTGGACAGATCGCTGTAGTAGTAGCGCTGAATGAGCTCGCGACTCTTGTCTGGAAGCTTGGTGAGGCAGGACCGCAGGATGGTGACTTCTTCCTCGTAGCGTGGGGGCATTTCCCGCTCTTCGGCTAAATGGCGGATGTGATCGGCTAGTTTCTGTACCACTTCCGGGCGCTCTCGCGTGCGTTCGCGCCAGAGACGCATGGCGACATGTCGCGTCATGGTAGCAAGGAGTGGACGTAGATCATGTTCTAGATCCCAGCGTTCTTCTTTGGCCATGAATTCTAAAAAGACTTGTTGGGAGATGTCGTCCATGAGTCCAGGCCAAGGAGCATATTTCAAGGCCACCCCTTTGACGAAGTCGTGGTGGCTGAGAAAGATCTGAGCGGCGCGGGTGTCCTGCGGATTCATGGTTCAGACATTATCTCACAGTAGAGATCAAAACCGGACACTGAATTTTATGGACTGATTCGTGCACCAGCTTTTTTTAACTCAGCGACCATGCTTTTAGAGGCCTCGCTCAGCGGGCAGCCAGGAAGGAAAATCTGACAATATGGGGCCCATTCCTTAGCTCCTGCGTTGTCTTTCATCCACATACGGTGGAGCGGCATGAGGTCGGTGACTGGGTTCTTATCTAGAAAAAGAAATTGCAGGTCATTCAGTGGCTCCAGTGGTGTGAGATCGCTCACTTGATTTTCTTTGAGTGAAAGCATCGACAGCCATTTGAGTTCGCCAATGCCCTGAAGATGGCTGACTTTATTGCTATCTAGGTAAAGAGTCCAAAGTTTAGGCAGTTTGAAAAGGGCTGTAATATCAGTGATTTGGTTGCCTGCTAAATAGAGTGAAGTGATCGCTGGGATGCCGCCAAACACGGAGACGTCAGCGACTTTATTATTGGTCAGTTCGACGTATTGCAAAG
>Ga0164295_10002887_pt1 | contig 13994 bp, 8 predicted proteins | sample GEODES006metaG_FD_111798 | JGI IMG/M metagenome (GOLD analysis project Ga0164295, IMG submission 111798) | Oligotrophic lake water microbial communities from Sparkling Lake, Wisconsin, USA - GEODES006 metaG | ecosystem: Environmental > Aquatic > Freshwater > Lake | place: USA: Sparkling Lake...
CATCGGCAGGGGCTGCGCCCTCCCGTCGCCAGTCAGTTCGTTTCACGGATGCCTCCGCCATGCTGCTCACGCCCGCGCCTGCGCCCGCACCCGCGCCCGCACCCGCACCCGCACCCGCTGGCGCGGCTGGCGCAGCGTCAGGACCAGGAACAGGAATGGTGTCCTCTCCCGTCAGCAGCCTGTGAATGTTCTGCAGCACACTCTGATCACAAAAAGGACACTTGTCCTTCTGAGTCACCCACTGCTCGATGCACTTCTTGTGAAAGAAGTGAAAGCAAGGCAGAAACAGGCCATGTTCCGTGCCGTCCACCGCCGCGTTCAGACAAATCGAACACTGAGGCGTGGACGAGCTGACAGGGGTGGGGATCAATGTCTGCAGCAAAGTCGACACCCCAGTTGCCACCCGTGCGAGGTACTCTTCTGGAGTGGCAATCTTGACCAGAACTCTGTCAGCGTGAGCCCTAAAGCTCTTGCATGGGTGACTGCTGCTCAGGCGGCAAAGAGCGCGCACCATGTTGCACCCGCGCAGCTTCTGCACTGCAGCATCATTCGCCGATGCCTCATTCTCCGCCACCATGCAGTACAGACACATCAGGGCACACACTTGTGCAAGACGCGTCGGAGCCGCCGCCACCGTCGTCGACGACGACGACTTAACGGGTGTTGCGTCCGCTGCGGACGCTGCATCAACTGCATGCAGCACCACGTCGGCCACCGCTTCGAGTCCTTCAACCGCCAGTGCGAGTTGCAAGTTGCACAGCTGCTTCGTGAGCATGCCGAAAAGAGCCGCCAGGGCCTGCTCCTGGACACTGACGTCAGGACTGCGACACATAGCGACCAGGCGGCCAACCGCACCAAAAGCCCCTAGACGTTGCTGCAAGTCCGGGCGGTCCAGCAACAACACCCGCACCAATGCCGCCGCCAGCCTTGACACCTTGGGCACCACAACCCTCCCCAGCAAGTCACACAGGTCCTCCATGGCTTGCTTGTTGGCCGCCAACCGGGCCTGGTTGTCATTGTGCTTCATGACCAGCACAGTCAAGGCCGCCACCACCTTCTCGGCACTTACACCGTTGGCCTTGTGCTTGTGCAACAGGGTGGCCAGCTTCTCCAAGCCCCCCATCCGAGCAACCTCGGTCTGATTAGCAGGGCTGCGCACTGCAATGTGATACACTGCGTTGGCAGCCTGGAGCTGCACCTGGGACGCGGGCGAGTCCAACAGACGCACCACCTTCTCCAACATCGTAACGCCGGCGCCGGCGCCGGCGCCGCCGTCGACATAAATGGTGCGAATGCTGTCCTGGATCGCCTCTTGCGCACCCGCACACAGAGTGCCAATGGCCCACGCGGCGCACGCCTGCGTCGAGTGCGCTGTGTCCAAGTCGAGCAGGGTGGCCAAGGCTGGCAGGGCGCCCAGCTCAAACACTTTGCGCTGATTGTCAGCGTGCTCAAAGACAATGGCACGCACCGCCCAAGCAGCAAGACCACGCGAAGATGGCTGTCCCACGCACATGAGTTCCAGCAAAGGAGGAACGACGTGGTGGTCCGTCACCAAGCGCCGCTGCGCGTCTGGCACTCCAGCAGCAATGTTGCAAATGGTCCAGGCACTTGACGACTGCACCTCCTCGCCGTCGTTCCTCAGCAGGATCTTAAGGGCGTCGATGAGCTGCTTGTTTTCGGAAAGCGCGTTCTGCACATCAGGGTTGTTCATGATGATGGCACACAGGGCCCACAGGGCTCCCACGGCACACGTGTGCACCGAGGGCGGCGCCGGCGTCGGCGATGTCCATGAGGACGGCAACAACGGCACTGCGCTCAGCGGTCCCGACGGTCCCGCCAGTGCAGGTGGAAACGCGAATGCCGTTGCCGGTGCAGGTGCAGCAACCGGTGCAGCATCAGCAGTCGGCTCAAAAGCAAAAGCGTCCACGGCGTCCACGTCGGGCATGGGCAATGTCACAAAGTCGTCCATGTCGGTCAAATCGTCAGCACGCGCCGCCGCGTGCACCAGCGACAGCAGGCGTTGCAGGACCGTCTCGTCGTGGACGTGGTCCCTTGGCAAAGCCAGCACTACACGCTGCGTGTTCGAGTTCTTCGCAACGCTGTTTCCGTGTGCAAACGCAAGCAAACGCAAACGTGTAAACTGTAAACGCAAATGCAAACGCAAACAAACGCAAACGCAAACGCAAACGTGCAAAAACTTACATGGTGCACAAGACGCGACATGCAGACTCGACCACCTTCAGACCGTCCAAGTCCTCGCGACTGGTAGGTCTGTGGAAAACCCTCTTCATTACCTCACCCAAACACGGACCCGAGCACACGAGTCCCTGAAGCTCCGGTCCGCGCTCAAGGATCAACGTCCGCAAGTCGATCAAGGCCAGCGATGACTCGGGCAGAGAGGTGCTCACAATGCGAGCCACCAACGCCTGCAAACACTCTACGTTTGAGCGTCCCGCAAATGGTGACGGCGATTGACCGCCCGCTGAAGGAACCAGTACAGGCAAAGCCGAAGCCATTGCCGACGCCATTGCCGAAGCCATTGCTGTCGTCAACAACAACAACATCAACGACATCCAACGAATGCGACGCGACATCAAAGAAAGAACAAAACAAAAAACACACTCTCTGCCCACCTGGGTCAAGGCGGGCGCGCTTTCGCGAAACTTGCATTGGGTGGGTGGATGATTTAGTTGTGTGAAGAGCAACCCTCCACGACTCCAGAAAGTTCAGAAGAACGTTCGTGGATTTGACGAACGTTCGGATGAACGTTCGTGGATTCTGACGCACTTCCCAAGGCTCACAACCCAAATCGAATGCCCAAGCAAGCGACGACCAAAGCAGCTGCAGGGTTTAAGGCAGCACGCATCGCAGGCGCCGCCGCTGGAGTCGCTGGAGTCATGTCTCCGAGCGGTGCGTGCAATGCATCCATCCATGCATGATGCATGATGCATGATGCATGATGCATGATGCATGCATAAATGTGCAGACATCGCGACGCTGTTGCGCCGGGCACCGCCGCCAGGCACGTCACAGCTAAAGGCGCAGCAACGTGCAGCGGCACACCAAGCCGCCAAGGCTCATGCTGCTGCGCATGCTGCTGCGCATGCTCAAGCTGCTCAGGCGAAGCGCAAGCCGACGCGCAAGCCGACGCGCAAGCCGAGCGCCAAGGCAAAGGCAACGGCAAAGGCGGCAAAGGCGGCAACGGCTCCACGCCCCGTCGCCGCCCCGTTGCCGCTGCCGATGCCCAGCCATGCGCCCCACGCCCCGCGCCCCGAGGGCGTGGACATGCAAGCCATGCTGGACCGCATCGCTGCTGTGTTTGGTGCGCATGCCGTGACACCAGCGCTGCTGCCGCACCAACACGACGGCGTGCGACAGTTGGTTGCGCTGTTGCACGCGTGGCGTGGTGCACTGCTTGCGGACATCATGGGGCTGGGCAAGACGCTGCAGGCTGCCTTGGCGATGGTGGGCCACGTGGCTGCAGAGGAGGCGGCGCGGTGGGTGGCGCCCGCGGGGCAGTACGCGCCGCTGCCTGTGTTGGTGGTGGCGCCGCCCAGTGCCCAACCCGAGTGGAGGGACACGCTGGGCCGCCTTTTGCAGGGGTCAGCAACGTTTCAGTTTGTGCTGACGACGCCGCACGTGGGCAAGTTGAAGGCGCTGGCGGACACGGGGACACGGTTCTCTGGCATGGTGGTGGACGAGGCGCACCAAGTGCTGGGTTTGGACAAGGAGAAGTCGTCGACGTGGAAGGAGCTGCTGCGTGTGCGAGCACTGGTGGACTATGGTGTGCTGCTGGCGACAGGCACACCATTGAACGCGTCGAACCCTTGCAAGTCTTTTGCGGCCATCGTGACACTGCTGCCGGGCACGCGTGCGGCGGTGGCCCAGTCGGTCACCAACGCCACGCAGGACCCCAGCACCGAGGCGTTTTGGTGGCGGTTGCTGCGGACGGCGGACACGCTGGCAGTGGACACGGCGGCGGCGAGGCTGTGGGACTTGGTGTTGGTGCGCCGAACCCATGCTGACCTGCAAACGGCGGGCGGCGCAGCAGGCGGCGCAGGGCCAGTGCCGTTGCTGCTGCCACCGCCGGTGCCGGAGCCCGAAACGCTGAGCGTCGAGGTGGAGCTCGAGGCGGACATGAAGTACTTTAACGTGTGCTGGGAGCTCATGGGGACCCTGGAGAAGCTGATCCCGATGCTGAACGACAAGGAGCGCCACCGCCTCACCCCCGAGAAGCTGCAGGCGATGAAGACGCTGCTGCACACCACGTTTGCACTGCTGCACAACGCCCAGGCGGTGCTGATGTGGGGCGGCGAGCCGTGGAGGGGTGACGGCGGCGGCGGCGGTGGCGGCGGCGTTGCTGGTGGCGGCGGCGTTGCTGCTGATGCTGCCGTTGCTGCCGTTGCTGCCGTTGCTGCCGTTGCTGCGGATGCTGACGTGGATGTGGAGTGGGTGGATGGCGATGGCGACGGCGCTGCGCCGGCGTTGCCACCGGCAAAGCCTCTGTCCGTGTACCTGGACCGTGTGCTGCGGAGCGTGCTGGAGGATGTGCTGGTGCACAACGTGGGCGTGTTTGTGACTTGCTTCTGGATTGACCCGCTGGACCAGCTGCACCGGCGCCTGGCCGAGGTCCTGGGCAATGATGCAGTGGCGTTTGTGCAGGGCAAGAACCCCGTGTCACGACGGGGCGCCGTGGTGCAGGGTGTGAGGGAGGGCCGCATCAAAGTAGTGTTGATGACTTCTGGGTGCGCCGTGGGCTTGACACTCATCGAGCTGAAGCGCGTGTACAAGCTGGGCGTGGCACTGGACATGGCGAAGGAGAAGCAAGCCGTGTGCCGCACCGCGGGACGCGTGGGCCAGACGGCCGGCGCGGTCCGGATCATCGAGGTGACACCCACGGTGGACACTGGGAAGACGACGGTGGTGCAGCTGATCCAGCAGATCCACCGTGCTCGGTCTTTGCGGGACGAGGGGCTGATGACGGCGGCGTTTGCGGCAGTGCTTGCGTCTCTTGATGATGACAAGCACACGACGGCTTTGTTGGTGGAGCTGTTTCGGTTTTTGCATGATCAAGTGCACAAGCGGTCGCAGGCCAGGTTTGCACCTGACCGGCACGTGCGTGCTGTGTGTGCAGCTGCTGGCATGTGAATAGTAAATAGTAATGAATGATGTACATACCTGCGCTCCTGCGCTCCTGCGCTCCTGCGCCAGCCGCCACATTTCCTTAGCCCGCATTACCGCCACAAATCAATCAATCGACGCTGAACATGCCGACCAAGCAGCCTTCACGACTGCCATTCTGGCAGCCCTTCGGGCACGAATTCTGGAACTTGAGAATTCGCCAGACGCGGGCCGTAAAAGCAAGTATACACTTTTTCACGACTGAACGACACTTGACCGAACTATGAAAAATTGTCTGCGGAAAATACAAAGCACTTGTCTCGCGGAAGCAATGTTGCAAATGAGGGGTTCAACAGCGCTGCGGCGGCAGCGGCAAAAACTGTCCTTGCATGCGGCAGCGGCGACGACGGCGAAAGTAGATGCACCAGCACCAGCGGCGGCGGCGGCGGCCGCAGCGGCGGCGATTTCGACGACGAAAGTGGATGTGCCAGCGGCGGCGGCGGCCGCAGCACCAGCACCAGCGGCGATTTCGACGACGAAAGTGGATGTGCCAGCGCCAGCGCCAGCGCCAGCGCCAGCACCAGCACCAGCACCAGCACCAGCGGCGGCGGTCGCAGCACCAGCACCAGCACCAGCACCAGCACCAGCACCAGCGGTGATTCTGACGCTGACCACACTATCTCCTTCCATCACCGTCTTGCCCGAAAGTTGCACCGTCTTGAATGCCTCCTCCATCACCAAGTTTGTGCGACACCGAGGCGACGTTGCGGCCGTCGGGGCCGGACGGCGAATTACGTTTCCGTAAGCAGCAATCACATGCCGCCCCCTTCGTCAACCCACCCTTAAAATGCATGACGTTAGTTAGGTAACCGGTGTGTTGTACCAACCATGAGTTTTTTTGACGACAAAAGCAGTACGCCCAGCACCATCAACCGGCCGCCCAACGGCCGCGTGTCGGCCATTGGGTGGGTGAGGATGGCTGCGGATTACGTGGGCACTAAGAACTTTGTGTTCAAGGCAGTGCCGAACACGTCCGCGCCCGAGGTTGCCACTGTCACCGACGTCACCGCGGCCAGTGTTGGTGAGGTTGAAGTGCGCGCCGACCGCGTTGGCCTGCGTGACCCGCTGTATTTGGACGATGGGAGCGTGCGCCGGCTGTGGATTGCGGTCGATGAGGAGTACACCCTGCCAGAGAGTCACAAATTTTATGTGTACGCGTGGCGCAGCGGCGACGCCAATGCCGAGCAGGTGTTCAACGATATCATCATCAACGACAGCCTGTCGGTTAATGGCATACTGACCAATGTCGGGAATACCCCAACGGACAGCACACACGTGTACTACCCAAACTACGTCAGTGAGCCAAAGGATTCTGCCGTGCCGTACGGGGTCCTTCTGGGCACGATCAACCTGTTTGGAGGGAATGCCAGCGCGTACACAGTCCTCATCGAGGAGGAGGATGGCACGGGCATTGTGGATGCGGCCTACAGTGTGTCAAGTGAGGGTGGTGTGAAAATCTACCAGGATGTGACCGACGTTGGGGCCCGTGCAGCAGGCCCCGCTTTTACGGGCCCCAACGCCAAAACAAAGACGCTGCAGGTGAACATCTCCGACAGGGGGCTGGAGACGTGGGCGACCATGCATTTGATTGCGCTGTCCAACCCGGTGTTCACGGTAGAGGTCTCTGGCGAAAGCATCTTGAACCGCGCCACACTGGGCGAGGACGTGCTCCTGGGGACGTTTTCAAACCAGCGCGTTGTTACCGATGCAGGAACCTTTGGGGACATCCCTGCAAATCTTGAAATCAGAAGGGTGAACACTGCGGACTATGAAGTGTACTATGTTGGCGGGGAGGCACTGCCTAGGACAGTGACTCTTGACCTGACAGGCGTAACGTTTACGGAAAATGGCCGCGTGTTTTACCCGTTCAGCGACTTGGAACCGCAAACCCTGACGCTGTCGGCGCCACTGAGCATCACGGGGTTTGGGTTTAACTTTTCAGCGGGATTGGAGTCGTACACAGGCGCATGCGTGCATGAAAGCGACTTGTCTGCAGTGTCTGCGACCGTGTACTACAGTGGAGGGAAACCTGGAGAAACCGTGTCGGTGTCGGTGTCGACGTCCACAAGCGCTGAGTGCTTGACGAACTTGAGTGCGGAAGGGTCTTATGCGAAAGCTTTTGGCGACGTTGACATTTCCATTGATGGCGAAATCGAGACCTCGTTTGTAGTGTCGGCCAAGTCAGAGGCTGGATCATTTGTCTTGCCCGCGGGATTCCTGACTTGTGGTGGCCTCGGTGCCCCACTACCGGGGACAACCAGGTATACGTCGAGGGCAGTCGACGTGTCGTTTACATCCACCACGGTGGAGGACCCTGTGACAAACAGCGCGGACGGCCTTGCGTTTGCAGGTAACCGCATACTAAACGTGTTCTCGGACGTTGTGCAGCCAGTCATTGTGATTCATGACGACTCTGCCACCGCAGTGAACCACCCTGCCAGTTTCCTGGTCAACAGCATCGTTGTGGATTACGACAAGTTTGTTGCGGGTGGAATCACGTCGCCCAATGACACGCCGACTGTCAACATTGCTCGCGTGGGTGGTGGAGACGCAAACTACGTCGTGGATAGCTCCGAGAACATTATTGTGTTGGCCGCATCGTCTTCCCCGGAACCTGAAAGCTACGTTGTGACGGTGGCCGACTCGTTTGAGGGCGAAAGCGCCAGCCGAGGCGCGTCGGCGTCCAACACGTTCACGTTTGACCGCTACCTAGCCCCTGCACGCATCACGACCGGTTACGACAGTGATCCGATTTTGCTGCCTCATTTGCTGTCCACTGATCGGGAGAGCGATGTCGCCAACAACCGCATCATGACAACAAGCACCACCATGGTTGATGGGCTTGTAACGATATACCACATGACCGTGTACAACGTCAACTACTTTTCGGGGACTCTGACTGCCACGGCGACAGCACAAAACAGCGAAATAAGTGAGAATCTGTCTGTGACGATTGTTCCTGGCGACACCGCAGGCTACGCGGACATTGTCATTGCTGCCTCGCCAAGCCAATTGACTTATCGAAATGTGGTCCTGGATCTTGCTTCCGATTATCAACAACAAGTTGAGAATGAGTGGATTGTTGACGCAGGAAGTAACTGGCGATATGGGGTCCGCAATGAAACGATACACATCGCATCGGCAACCATTACGACTTGCAACGGCTTTTTCTACACCGACAGCATCTTTACGCAGCGGGTCGCGTCAGGAGTAACCTTGACAAACTACGGTGAGGCTTCTGGGTCGCAGGCAGACGGCCACACCGGGAATGCTCTCTTGAACTCAATCCGGGGCTCCAGGATTTTTGCGTACAATGCCACAGCAAGCTTGGGTTTGTTTGGAAACGTAGGTTTTGTCAGCCAGTACTCACAAACGGATACCGGCTGTGTCACAGTCGTGGGCATCTTTGCCGGCAGAGGCAACACTGGGCGAGATGTTGAAAGTTTCCGAAATAATGTCACGTCTGACATTGAGTTTTACAACCAGACAGGCACCAGCATGGGGGCATACCTTGTGTTCTTCGCAGGGGGTTGGTACGGGAAGGCAGGACGACTTACAGACTCAAAGCCCGTCATGCTGGCGTACACCAATGACACTGTCGCCACGAGCGCAGACTACGTTATTCAAGTCATGTGTGTCACCATTGGAACGGGAGGAGCGGAATTTAACCCTCGAAATGGGATTATCAGTGGGGTGGTTGCCAGCAAGTCATACCTTACTCAAACAGGGGCCTGCTCGAGTGGAGGAGCCACAAGCGCCTTTGTCACTACAGAGACGGACCCGAGTCTAAGTGCGACAAGCACCAGCTTCCTGTACCCCCTGCGTACCGTGGTCAACACGGAAATCACAGCGCCAGAGACGTCGTTGCTGGTGCGCCACAACGTGGACACTGACCAGTTTCCCGACTCGCTGCGACTGCGCATCAGCGTGGCCGAGATCCAGAACTCGGCGGGCGGCACTGGCAACATCATCTACTCTTTGCAGGCGCGCGTCATTGGTTCCGGCGGGGCTTGGTACGTCATGGCCGAGGACCTTGACTCTAGCTCGACCAGCGCCCAAGTGATGGGCGCCGTGGAAAACACCATCTGGCCCGAGCGGGAGAGCATCCTGGACGCCGAGGGCCTTGTCATGCCCTGGAGCGCGGACAATGCGCTCGAGTACCGTCTGCTGGTGCAGAACAAGGCTGCGTATGAAGAAGTGTTGAGCGTCGACATGGTTGTCTACGGCACGTACCGAGTCACGACCCACCGCGATGCCTTTTGCAACTCGCAGTACTACGACTACCACGTCAAGGCAGCTGGCAATGACAAAGTGACTCGGTCCACGTTGATGGACTGGGCGGGCAACCGGGGGATTTACACGAACGCCTATAGTGACAACTTTGTAGTCAACAAGACGCGCGACAACGCAGCCCCCTACACGCTTCGTGACATTGCCGAAGTCAAGCTGCCCTACTTCTCCATCGCCTAAAATGCATGCATCGAATTTTCATCTTTTTTCTTTCGCGGCAGCGGTGCACTCATAACAAACTTCCGCGGTGGTGTGACTTGTGGCCCCCCCCACGCAAAGGACGGAGGATGGGGATGCGACATGGGAGGAGCTAAGCTGAGGGGTGAGCCCAAGGACGCCCGAGGCATTAAAGTCCGCGACAGCGGGAGTTCGAAGCTTTGCGGAGCAAGAACCACAATTCCAAAATCGTTTCTCGTGTCTGGCACCGCTTTGAAGCCTGGCACCATTTCCAGCGGCTCTGTTGGGTTTGCCACAAGGTAGCCCGTTGTGACTCCTGGAACATACGGGTACCAGTTTACATCACTGGCTTGGTACACATCCATGCCGGGGATGTAGGGGCTGAAAGGGGTCTGTGGCCCTGGCGATGGCGTCGAGGCACCTGGACACGGCAACCAAAACAGCTGTTGACTTGAGCCAGCAGCATAGTATGTAATTGGTTCCGCATGGTTCCAGGTGTTGGCTCCATAAACAGGCCACATTCCAGTTCCGCAGGCAGAGGTGGTTGCATGGCGAACAAATGCGTACACCCCCGGATAATTGCCAATGTCGACACCAGTGTATCGCACCACTGCCCAGTTGACACCAGGGATCAATTCTGGACCTCCCACTCCAAACGTTCCACTGGACACGCCAGCAAGGATGGGAAAAGAGTTCGGTGGCACAAGGAAAAACGCAACGTTCACGTCGTACTTCTGGCCTGGTAGCGATGACCCTTGTCCATTCGGAATAGGAATGCGCTGGCTGGCCATAAAGGTGTGCCAGGTCAACACCGGCAGTGGCCCAGGTATTGGTCTTCCGTCACAGTCCAGGATGTTCGTGATGGTTGCTACTGGCGTCCCTGATTTCACAGGACTAATCACTGCATATGTAGTCAGCACAAGACCTCCACTGCACACAGACATCGGTGTCGTTTTCGTTGTCGTTGTACTGGCCGGCGACGAAAGTTCCGCTAGGTCAGACGTCGACCACATTGATCCATTTGTCGACTTCACTCCCATATTTAATGACGTGTAAAAGACGACCGAAAGCGCAGTGTAACCTTTGCAATTTCGTGTTGAAGGCAGGGTTCATTGAGAATAATCATTCCGGTGCCGTCGCGACGGAAAAATCAAAGGACTTTTCAACCCGGTGGTGGGTGCCACATCGTGGTGGGAGCCAAATCAGCTTCATCACCCGCACCAACATCAACACCACCAGGTACACCGACATCAACGCCAACGCCGGCAACACCCGCGCCAACGCCAACACCAACATCTACATCAACGCCAACACCCGCGCTAACGCCAACGCCAACGCCAACGCCAACACCAACACCGACATCAACGCCAGGTACGCAAACGCCAACTGGCGGTGGCAGCCAGCAGCAGTGCCTCCTCACTCTGTCTTGCCCCAGACGTGTCAGCTTGGCAATGGTGGCATGGATGTGCACCGGGTCATGCCGCAAGGCTGTCCGCAAAAGGTCCAGCGTTGGAGTGCTCCGCAAAAACTTGTTGCGCGTCTGGGCTTTTCGGAGGCTCAGGATGTCCCTCAGCACCAATCCCAGTGGCGAGACAATGCGGTCGTTGCAGTAGTAGCCACAGCTGTCCAAGCCACAGCCATAGCCGCCACAGCCAGAGTAGTCGCGATACCCCGTCTTCAAACACACGCCAAGACAAATGAGCTCCTGGACTCCACGAACCCCCTTCCCCGTCGTTCCCGTACATTTTGTCGGCAGAAGTATGGCGAGCACAGTTCTTGCAGTTTTTGGCGGCCATCCTCCCCACCAGATATCATAGTACAAGGCGGAGAGCAATATGGCAACTCGACGTTTGTCCAAGTCACCTCGGGCCGCGCGTGTGGCAACATCCTGTACGAGGAGCACCAAGGCCCGTTGATTACAGAAAGAGACGAGGCGCCGAATCTGTTCCGCCAGCTCCGCTTCAGAGTCTGTCACCGGCTCGAGCAACCTTCCTTGAGGCCAGCACGGACAGTCAGGGTGGCAGGTGTCCATGGATCCAAAAAATGTGTGTGTGGTCTTGCCCGTCCATGCGAAAAGAGAGAGAGAGGCATCTGCGCGCATATAACTAGACTGCGCCCAGAAAGTTTCCGACAAAAAAAAAACGGAACAGCACAAAGCAGCACATTTCGTTCAGTGTTACCCATGACTCAGAGACGGGAAGATCTTCCTCGTACCTGGCCAAGGTCAAGTCTTACAGCGACGCTGTGGCACAGCATATGGGCAGAAAGAAAAGTTCCATTTCTATCTGCCGACGTTGATGGCGATGAAATGATGAACTTGCGTATAATGTGTCTTCCTGGACCATCATCAGGAGGATGTGGCCCAGAAGAGGCACCTGCGCGAGCAGCGGGACCCAATGACTAGCTCATTCCTCATTCGCCCGCGACACCCCCAACAAAAAACTGTGTGTGGTGAAAAGCATGGAAAAAAAAATGACTGCGGGCCTGCATACTTGAGAACAAAAAAGCGCCAAAGCGTTCACGAAGAGGGCATTTGACGTCGACGTTTGTGGTGCAGGCAGGAAAGTGTGATGAATTGCTTGGATGACGATACTCTTTGAGTCCACCGCTGTCTGTACTTTTCTGTGTGCTGTGTACCAACATGAACAGTCGTCACAATGGACGCCTCGGCTCCTTTTTGGTTCACCACAGCAATGGCCGAGCTCAACCAACGGCTTGACGATGTCAACCAACGGCTCGACGCCGTGGTTGAGACCGTGCGTAGACTGCAAGGACGCGTTGATGAAGTGGACGCTAAGCTATGGACGCCGCCACCATGGTTGGATGACGATACTCTTTGAGTCCACCGCTGTGTGTACCAACATGAACCGTTACAATGGACGCCTCGGCTCCTTTTTGGTTCACCACAGCAATGGCCGAGCTCAACCAACGGTGAGACCGTGCGTAGACTGCAAGGACGCGTTGATGAAGTGGACGCCAAGATATTGACGCCTTGACCAAGCTGGTGAGAAAAACATTCCAAAAAGAGACCCTACTGGGCTGGGGGAGAAAAGGAAGGACCACAAAAATGCATCCACTGTCCAAGAGACAAACCCGACCTAATCAGCTGGGAAAAAATTGAGAGTTGCTTAAACAGAGTTGACCGCCACAGGGGGAGAACACATCGCCATCCTACTGCCTGCAACACTGTCCAAAAAGTTTTCCAAGAGGCAAACCCTACTCAGCTGGGAAAAAATAGAGAGTTTCTCAAACACCGGGGCACATCCCCATCCTGCTGCACTGCAACACTGTGCAAAAAGTTTTCCAAGATACTCACTCAGCTGGGAAAAAAAATGAGAGTTTGCTCAAACAGAGCCAGCCCACACTTTCGGTTCACGCTGCAGGAACCAGAGAGGACAGAAACTATGGAATGCAGAAGAGCACAAGCAGAAGCAATAGCAACGACAGTGATCCAGCGACTTCATTCTGGTTTGCACTACTACGCCACTGGCGAGAGTGAAAATGTAGATGAGTGCTTGATGGTGCCGGAATCACTGTACGTTCAATGCGTGCACAAAGTCTTCTTCTGGGGGAAGAGTCCCGTTGAGGCGTTTGCGTCGAGGCCTCTTTTGATGCACGAGTTGATACATGTCCGCCGTCATGTTCTGGACGTGGACAAGATTTGGTGTCACAAACTGTTGCTGCAGGAAGCGGCTTTTGGCCGATCGAGGGCAACGCACCCGCAGGTGCAGGCTATTGCCGAGGCAAACTTCCGGAAGTTGCTTCAGCTTGGCGTGGATCCGTGGCTCTCCCGTGACGACTCCGGTGCGTTCTTGACAACATATCGGCACCTTCCAGACAGTTGCCTCACTCCTGAGCTGCAGCTGGCAGTGTTCCAGGAAGTGTGTTTCCATGACAGCCACTCAGGTCACCTTGACTTTCTCAAGTCCATTGAAGAATACTCGGGGGAAGTGCACGCATTCCACAGCTTGCTCAGGGGGAGGTTTGCGGAAGCCTTTGTTCAGTGGACGGCGTGGACACCCATGCGTCGTGTATGGATTGCTGTGATCGTTGCCCTCGATCCAAGGATTATGCGTAATTGACAAGCTGCCTCAGCTGGGAAAATTGAGAGTTGCTCGAGAATTGGCTCAAGAGTTGCTCAAACAGAGTTGACCGGACCGGGGGAGAACATGCCATCACCATCCTACTGCACTGCAACACTGCCCAAAAAGTTTTCCGAGAGATCAAACCCTACTCCGCGGGGGAAAAAATAGAGAGTTGCTCAAACACCGGGGGAGAACATCGCCATCACCATCCTACTGCACTGCAACACTGCCCAAAAAGTTTTCCAAGACATCAAACCCTAC
>Ga0164295_10002888_pt1 | contig 13994 bp, 11 predicted proteins | sample GEODES006metaG_FD_111798 | JGI IMG/M metagenome (GOLD analysis project Ga0164295, IMG submission 111798) | Oligotrophic lake water microbial communities from Sparkling Lake, Wisconsin, USA - GEODES006 metaG | ecosystem: Environmental > Aquatic > Freshwater > Lake | place: USA: Sparkling Lake...
CATTGTTGATGGGAAGCTAGTTGACGCCAGCTTTTTGATTGATAAAGATAGCCATTTGACCATCATTACAGACAAAAGCCCGGAAGCTTTAGAAATAGTTCGTCATTCCACGGCCCACTTACTAGCTTATGCTGTTAAAGAACTATTCCCTGAAGCGCAGGTAACGATTGGTCCAGTGATAGAGAACGGTTTTTATTACGACTTCTCCTATCATCGCCCATTTACACCGGATGATTTGCAAGCTCTTGAGAAAAAAATGACTGAGCTCGCTAAAAAAGATGAGCCAGTAGTGCGTAGCGTATTGCCGCGTGATGATGCTGTGCAATATTTTAAGAATCAAGGTGAGCATTACAAAGCAGAAATTATTGCAAGCATTCCTCAGAATGAAGATGTCTCTTTGTATGCAGAAGGTCAGTTCACTGATTTATGTCGTGGTCCTCACGTTCCATCAACTGGTAAGTTAAAGGTCTTTAAGCTGATGAAGCTTGCTGGCGCTTACTGGCGTGGTGATAGTAAGAATGAGATGTTGCAGCGTATTTATGGCACCGCATGGTTACGTAAAGAAGATCAAGATGCTTATTTGCATATGCTCGAAGAATCTGAGAAGCGTGATCATCGACGTCTGGGTAAGCAGCTCGATTTATTTCATTTTCAGGAAGAGGCGCCGGGTTTAATTTTCTGGCATCCAAAAGGCTGGTCGATTTGGCAAGAAGTTGAGCAATATATGCGTCGCGTATATCAGCAAGAGGGGTATCTGGAAGTGAAAGCCCCTCAAATTTTGGATCGTACCTTATGGGAAAAATCCGGTCACTGGGAAAACTATAAAGAAAATATGTTCACGACTGAGTCAGAAAATCGGGCATATGCATTAAAGCCGATGAACTGTCCTGGCCATGTACAAATTTATAACTCTGGTTTACACAGTTATCGCGAGTTGCCATTGCGTTTTGGCGAGTTTGGCCAATGTCATCGCAATGAACCATCAGGCGCTCTGCACGGCTTGATGCGCGTGCGTGGCTTTACACAAGATGACGGTCATATTTTTTGTACCGAAGATCAGATTCAGTCTGAAGTAGCTAATTTTGACAAAGCAGTTCGTGCTGTCTATCAAGACTTTGGTTTTAATGAAGTTGCCGTCAAATTGGCTCTACGTCCAGCAAAGCGAGTGGGAGATGATGTGATCTGGGATAAGGCGGAAGAAGCGCTGCGCGGTGCTTTAAGAGCGTCTGGTCAAGAATGGGAAGAATTGCCTGGTGAGGGTGCATTTTATGGGCCGAAGATCGAATATCACTTAAAGGACTCGATTGGGCGAACTTGGCAATGTGGCACGATTCAGGTCGATTTCTCGATGCCAGACCGTCTTGGAGCGGAATATGTGGCTGAAGACAATAGCCGCAAGACACCAGTCATGCTCCACAGGGCAATTGTGGGCTCCTTAGAGCGTTTTATTGGCATTTTGATTGAAAACCATGCTGGAAATATGCCAGTTTGGCTCGCCCCGACACAGGCGGTAGTCCTTAATATCTCCGGAAATTCCGCTGCATATGCACAAAAAGTCCAGCAAATGCTGAAAAAACAAGGGTTTAGAGTCGAATCGGATTTGCGGAACGAGAAAATTACGTATAAAATACGCGAGCACGCATTACAGAAGATCCCATTTTTGCTAGTTGTAGGTGATAAAGAGTCTGAAAGTGATACGGTAGCCGTTCGTGCCCGTGGCGGAGTGGATTTAGGTGTAATGCCTCTTGATGCCTTCGTTGCCCGACTCCAGCAGGATATATCCCAGAAAGTCGGACCCGAGCCTAGCTAGGGGTGAGACGGTTTTTATTGTTTTTTTAAAGGAATTAAGAAGATCGCTACTGAAAAATTGCAGCGCATTAACCGGGAAATTACTGCTCCTGAAGTGCGTTTGATTGGAATTGATGGAGAGCCCATCGGTGTAGTTAAGTTGAGTGAAGCCTTGGCTGCAGCAGAAGAGAAAGAGACTGATCTGGTTGAAATTGCTCCGACAGCTGAACCACCCGTTGTCCGAATTATGGACTTTGGCAAATTCAAGTACCAAGAAGCCAAGCGGATGCATGAAGCAAAGCTGAAGCAAAAAGTGATTCAGGTGAAGGAAGTGAAATTCCGTCCTGGCACTGATGATGGTGATTATGGTGTGAAGCTACGCAATCTAATCCGCTTTTTGGAAGATGGCGATAAGACAAAGATTACGCTGCGGTTTCGGGGTCGTGAAATGGCCCACCAAGAAATCGGAGTAAGAATGTTGGAGCGTTTGAAGTTGGATTTGCTAGAGCATGGCCAAGTTGAACAGTTTCCAAAAATGGAAGGTCGCCAGATGGTGATGGTATTGGCCCCCATTCGTAAGGCTAAGTAACTGGGTATCACCTAGTTCTTATGTAGGGAGGTGTCCTAAGTGAATAACTAAGGTCACTGGTAGTGAGAAGTGCTTCTGGGTACAGGAAGCGTAACCGTCGGTTACCACCTATGTTGCACAAGTAAATAAAGGGGTGCTTTATGCCCAAGATGAAGAGCAAGAGTAGCGCGAAGAAGCGCTTCACGGTTCGCGCAGGCGGAACGATTAAACGAGGCCAGGCTTTTAAACGCCACATCCTCACCAAGAAGACCACAAAGAACAAGCGTCATTTGCGTGGTACCACCGAAGTTGCGAAAGCTGACGTTAAGTCAATTCGCTCCATGCTTCCTTACGCTTAACCTCAGACTAGATTAGGAGAATCAAATGCCAAGAGTCAAACGTGGGGTTACAGCAAGAGCCCGTCATAAAAAAATCACTGATGCCGCAACAGGTTACCGCGGTCGTCGTAAAAACGTATTCCGTATTGCTAAGCAAGCAGTTATGCGTGCTGGTCAATATGCCTATCGTGATCGTCGTAACAAGAAACGTGTATTCCGTGCTTTGTGGATTGCCCGTATTAATGCGGCAGTTCGTGAGCATGACATGACCTATAGCGTATTCATGAATGGTATGAAGAAGGCCTCTATCGATCTCGATCGTAAAGTACTTTCTGATATGGCCATTGCGGACAAGCCGGCTTTTGCCGCCTTGGTTACTCGGATTAAATCCGTAGTAAACGCTGCAGCTTAATCTTTAGTTCCTTAAAAACTAAGCTGCAATGGTTTCTCTCGACCCAATTGTCGAGGATGCTAAACGTGATTTCCTCGGAGCTGCTGATGCGGCAGCTCTCGAGGACGCGAAAGCCAAGTATCTCGGTAAGTCAGGTATTCTCACTGAGCGTTTAAAAGCGCTTGGTGGAATGTCGCCTGATGAGCGTAAGAGTGCTGGCGCCCAAATTAATCAAATCAAAACCCAAGTAGAGGCTACGTTACAAGAGCGTCGTCAAGCTTTGTCCGATGCTGTGTTGATGCATCGCCTTGCCGCAGAATCGATTGATGTTTCTTTGCCCGGTCGCGGTCAATCTGTAGGTAGTTTGCATCCGGTGATGCGAACCTGGGAACGCGTTGAAGAGATCTTCCGTTCTGTTGGCTTTGATGTGGCTGATGGCCCTGAAATTGAAACCGATTGGTTTAATTTCACAGCCTTAAATAGCCCCGAGAATCATCCTGCCCGTTCAATGCAGGATACTTTCTATATCGATGGCAAAGATTCTAAAGATAAGCCTTTATTATTGCGCACACATACTAGCCCCATTCAAGTGCGTTATGCTAGTGAGCACGTTAAAAAATATGCCAATGCAGATGTGATGCCACCGATCAAAGTAATTGCGCCTGGTAGAACCTACCGGGTTGATAGTGATGCAACCCATTCACCAATGTTTCATCAGGTTGAGGGTTTGTGGATTGATGAGAGTGTTTCATTTGCTGACCTAAAGGGTGTTTATACCGACTTCTTAAGAACCTTTTTTGAAACAAACGAGTTGCAAGTGCGCTTTCGTCCGTCATATTTCCCATTCACAGAGCCATCTGCTGAAATTGATATGGCCTTTGGTAGCGGCAAACTAGCTGGACGTTGGTTAGAAATTTCAGGGGCTGGGCAGGTTCACCCCAATGTATTGCGCAATATGGGAATTGATCCAGAGCGCTATATCGGTTTTGCTTTTGGTTCAGGACTAGAGCGCTTAACAATGTTGCGTTACGGCATTGATGATTTACGTCTCTTCTTTGAAAATGATTTACGTTTCTTAGCGCAGTTTCCTGCATAAGAAAGCAAATAGATAACCCTATGCAATTCTCTGAATCTTGGCTCCGTCAATATGTAAACCCATCGATTGATAGCGATGCATTGAGTCATGCTATGACGATGGCTGGTTTGGAGGTTGAGGAGAAGCATTCTGTTGCACCTCCATTTACCAAGGTTGTAGTGGCAAAAATTTTGTCAGCTGAGCAGCACCCAGATGCAGATCGCTTGCGAGTTTGCAAGGTAGATGCTGGCACTGGACAAGAACTGCAAATCGTCTGTGGAGCACCGAATGCACGTGTCGGCATCAAGATTCCCTGTGCCTTAGTAGGTGCAGAGCTACCTCCTACGGAAGCAGGTGGCAAGACTTTTATGATCAAAGTAGGTAAGTTGCGTGGTGTAGAAAGCCAAGGTATGCTTTGCTCAGGCCGTGAGCTTGGCTTAGGCGATGATCATGAGGGCATCTTAGAGTTGCCTGAGGATGCTCCTATTGGCAAAGATGTTCGTGAATACTTAGATCTAGATGATCAAATCTTTGTCGTTAAGCTCACTCCCAATAAAGCAGACTGCCTCTCCATCATTGGCATTGCTAGAGAAGTTTCGGCGATTACCGGAGCTCCCTTAAGCTTACCTAAGTTATCTTCCCCAGTGATTAGTATTGATGAAAAATGGAAGGCCTCTATCGAGGGTAATGATCTTTGTGGACGCTTCTCAGGACGTTTGATACGTGGTGTCAATCCACAGGCAAAGACTCCTGATTGGATTATTCAGCGTCTTTGTAATGCCGGTCAAAGAAGCATTTCCGCACTAGTGGATCTATCAAATTATGTCATGCTAGAAACCGGTCAGCCTAGTCACGTATTTGATATTGATCAATTGCAGGGCAGCATAACAGTCCGCTGGGCACGCCCAGGCGAGAGTTTGGAATTGTTGAATGGTCAAGTGGTTGAGCCAGCAGCACCTAATTTTGCAGGCAATACCATTAGTGTTGCGGTAGTTGCCGATCAAAATGGTCCTGCTGCTTTGGCCGGAGTCATGGGAGGTCGACATTGCGCGATTAGTGACAGCACCAAAAATATCTATGTAGAGGCTGCTTTTTGGTTGCCCTCTGCGATACAGGGCAGAGCTCGCCACTTTAACTTTAATAGTGAGGCTGCCCATCGTTTTGAACGTGGAATTGATCCTCAAGCTAGCGTTGCCAGTCTTGATTACATTACCTCATTGATTTTAGAGGTCTGCGGCGGTCAGGCAGGTCCTGTTGACGATCAAATATTTAATCTCCCTGAACGTAAACCAGTACGTATGCGTTTGGCGCGTGCCATGAAGGTGATTGGTATCCCTTTAACTCAGGACATTGTGAGCGATGTCTTTAAGCGTCTTGGTTTTGATTTCAAACAAGAAGCAGGCGATATTTTTATCGTTACCCCGCCAAGCTATCGCTTTGACATTGAGATTGAAGAAGATCTGATTGAAGAAGTTGCTCGCATGTACGGCTTCGAAAATATTCCGGACAAACCACCAGTGGCCTCTTTGAAAATGAGCGCCAATGCAGAGGCAAAGCGAGGCATCCATTTACTACGCCAACGCTTAGCATTACAAGGCTACCAAGAAGTTGTTAACTTTGGCTTTACAGACCTTGAGAGTGAAAAGCGTCTTATCGGCACTACTGAAAAAGAAGTCATCGCCGTTCTTAACCCCATCGCAAATCAATATGGCGTTATGCGCAGCACATTATGGGGCGGTCTATTGAATAACCTCAAAGCCAATTTGAATCGCGGTACCTTACGTATACGTCTTTTTGAGTCCGGACGGGTATTTAAGCGTGATTCGGCCATACAAGAACAAGCTGGCAAGGTTTCAGGATTTGATCAGCCACAAAAGGTCGGCGGTTTAGCTTATGGTTCATTTGTGCCAGAACAATGGGCTAGCGCTAATCGTACAGTAGATTTTTTTGATGTCAAAGGCGATCTTGAGAGGGTTTTAGATCCTCTTCACTTTGTTACTGAGACAGCAATTCACCCCGCACTGCATCCTGGGCGTAGTGCAAAGATATTTTTAAAGGCCGCGGGTGGCTTGCTTGCGGTTGGATGGATTGGTGAATTACACCCTGGCTTACAGCAGGCCTATGAATTACCTCAGGCACCTGTATTGTTTGAGCTCGATTTAGAGCCTATTCGTGAGCTTGGCTTGCCTGTGCCCAAGGAGTTAAGTAAATTTCCTGCAGTGCAGCGTGATTTAGCTTTAGTTGTTAAGCAAAGCGTTTCAGCTCAATCATTATTGGATGCCTTGATGGCTAGCAAGCAAAATTTTGTTCAAAGTATTGAGTTGTTTGATGAATTTAAACCAAAGACTGGATCGGGTGGCATAGCTGCAGATGAAAAGAGTTTAGCTTTCCGCATCACTATGTTAAACCCTAATGAAACTTTGCAAGATGCCCAAATTGATGCAGTAATGGTATCTTTATTGGGCGCAGTAGAAAAAAAATGTACAGCCCGTCTGCGCTAAGTTTAGTATTATCTACATATCAGAAATAAAGGCATAAGAGAATCAGCAATGAGTGACTTTAATATTAATGACACCGTTACAAAGAATGAGCTTTCTGAGGCACTCTTTGATCAAGTTGGACTGAATAAGCGCGAAGCTAAAGATATGATCGATGCATTCTTTGATCGTATTGGCTACTCACTTGAGGCTGGTGTTGAGGTTAAGATTTCCGGTTTCGGAAATTTTCAGTTGCGCAATAAATCGGCTCGTCCTGGCCGAAACCCAAAAACAGGTCAAATGATTCCGATTGCAGCTAGAAGAGTGGTTACGTTTCATGCCAGTCAAAAGCTAAAAGATGTAGTGGAGTCTCATGTTCGAGAAATCCGAGTTTGAGATCAGCTCAGCATTGCTGAGCTCTCAACTTCCCCCCATTCCTGCTAAACGCTACTTTACTATTGGTGAGGTATCTGATTTATGTGGTGTACGTTCACACGTATTGCGTTATTGGGAACAAGAATTTGCGCAACTCAACCCCCAAAAAAGACGCGGTAATCGGCGCTACTATCAGCATCATGAGGTGGTATTAATTCGTAAAATTAGGGCGCTTCTTTATGAAGAAGGCTTTACGATCAGTGGCGCCAGAAATCGTCTGGATGAAGCTCGCGGTGAGTTGAAGCTACGTGATGAGTTACTGTCAGTCCTCAACATCCTCGCTAAGTAGTGCTGATACAATTTTGACTTTCGTCGGGGCGTAGCGCAGCCTGGTAGCGTACTTGCATGGGGTGCAAGTGGTCGGAGGTTCGAATCCTCTCGCCCCGACCACTTTTGAGAGTTACTAATACCTCAAAAACCAATACTGTAGTTGAGGTTGTAGGATGTAACGCCGATTCGCTGATACACCTCTTGCCTGTAAATAATTTTTGCTGTTAATTCTTGGTTTTTGTAGGTTTTATATTTGGCGAGAGCCATAAATGTAGGAACATTATTTGCTAAAACGGTTTTTCCTGTGTACCCAGATAAATCCGGCAGTGATGATACGGTCATATTGCTAATATTGCTTGATAGAGTATGCTGAATCCCCGCCGTTGCTGCGAGCAGGATTGAGTCATTTGGCTTATAGATTGAATTTAGTCCAAGCTGTAGGGCAAATATTTCGGTTGAAACACCATTGAAAATAATTGGCAAATTTGAGAGTCTTGATGAATTGTTGTTGCTTCCATCTATATTCATGGTTGTATAGGTTGTGCCTAGGTAGGGAATGATGATTACCTTGGGGTCAATAGGAATATGCGTACTCAATAGGGCTAAATAACTTTGAGCTTTAATATTAATATTTCTTGATAGGGACCCTAAATTTCCAAGGTTGGACGTAGAAATATCGAGTGCGGTTGAACCCGTATTGGCACCTAACCTAAGATTGTATGGTGCCCCCCAGATTTTATCTTTGTAAACGGAGTAAACGCCCAGAATTGGATCTTCACCTTTTTGTTTAATATTGGTATAGCTCGGCTGAGAGGTAATATGACCAGCGTCAATATATGCGCCCATGTGCCATTGATTCGAAATTTGATAACTGCTATTAAGAACGATACTTCTTGTGGCAATTTTTGGAGATGATAGTTCGGTATATCGTGCGCCTAGCTGGGTACATATTCCATTAGCAGCGAATTCAATACAATCATTTGATTGCGAGTTGATCAAATTTGATGCTTTAAGGGCTAAGAGTCCTTGCGAGGCATAAAGAATATTTGTTAAGTCGCTAACAAATACAGACTTATAGGCAGGGGGAAGAGCGGTTATAGTGGCATTAGATTGTGCTAAGCATTGTTGGCTAAAGCCTATAAGTATTGATATCTGTATGCTGCGTCTTATAATAGTCATGGCCAAAAGTCCAAAAGACTTAGTGCTTTAAAGAAGTGTAGATTCTAAACTTCTTCCCTTTGTAGCCCTATATTTTTTATTTCCAATTCCCTATGACTGCTAAACAAAACCCAACTCAATATTTTGGTTTGTCCATTCCTTTTTTAGATCATTTAGGTGTAGTTCCAGAGTTTGCCGAGAATGGAAAATCGCGCATCACTTTAGATATGAAGCCTGAATATGAAAATAGTTTCGGGGTCGCACATGGAGGTGTAATCATGACCTTGCTGGATTTTGCGATGGCAGCTGCTGCTAGAAGTGCCATGAATCATCCTTTAGGTGCTATTACTATTGATATGACAATCAGCTTCTTGCGTCCCTCGGTTGGAAAGATTGCTGTTGAAGGAACAGTTCTGAAGTCTGGCAAGTCAATTAATTATTGTGAGGCCGTTGTATTAAACGAGGCAGGGGAGATCACTGCAAAATCAAGCGGTACATTTGTTCTTCGTAAAATAAGTGCCTAATTATTAAGCATAGCATTTATAATGAATATGCTAATAATGCTGATTTATAAAGGGATTATCTTTTAATAATATCCAAATATAAGAATATATCTTTCTTGGTTATTTAAATTATATATAATCTATAGTTTAAATAGCGTAACAAGCGCTTTTTAACATAACCTATTATTTGGAGAGTATGAATATATGGCTTCTTATAAAGAGCTTTTAGCCCAGCGTGAACAGTTAGATAGACAGATTAAAGAAGCTATTGCACTTGAGAAGGTGGATGGTATTACTAAAGCCAAGCTCATTATTGAGCAGTATCGTTTGACTGCATCTGACCTTTTTACTCGGAAAACTGGAGTTCGCGGTGTTGGTCGGAAGGTAGCTCCTAAGTATCGTAACCCTTCTACTGGTGAAACTTGGACTGGGCGCGGTAAGGCTCCAAAGTGGATAGAAGGTAGAGATCGTAGTAGCTTTGTAATCTAAGCTATTTATCTTAAAGAGAATTATAAAAAGGCCGCTAATATAGCGGCCTTTTCTATTAGAGATATTTTCTTGATAGCGCCTCTATAAATACCGGCTCTAGCAATTCATGTCGGCTGCGATAGCTCAAAGAGGGATCTAACTCAGCATTGGTGGCAGGATACGCAATGATGAGTGGATTTTGTTCAATTAAGCCATTTTCAAGCTCTTTTTTAATGCTTTCTGAGAGCGGAGGTCTAGTGCAGCTATTCTCATCAGCAAGGCTGACTACCCCAGGGTGAAGCTTAATAAAACCTTCATCTACTAGAATAGGAATACGCTGTGTGTCATTGTTTTTACTCAAGTAATGTATCAGATGAACCTGCTCAATAGGCGGAATGAGGGCATCTAGAAAGATGAGATCAGGGGCGATTGAGACAGCCTTCATCAGCCCCTCTAAGCTATCAATGGCCACCTCCATTTCTACCTTTAATTGCCATTCTTGAGTGGATTCAAGCAATTCCTCGCTGTTTTCTATCCTTCTAAATATTCCTAGGGCAATGCAGTTTTGAGTCGATTTTTGGCGCATTGCCCGTTTTCTTCGCTGTAATTGCTGTTCAAGAGAGCTTGCCAGTATTCTTCTATGCCCCCCACGGGTTTTCCAGGCGATTAATTCGCCTAACTCAACCATTTTTTGAACAGTTCCTAATGAAACCTGCAAAACCTTAGCGCTTTGCCTGGTGCTGAGATATTCCATATCTGGGGTAATTGTTTTCATATTTCCCTTAATTTATTAATTCAATTGAAGATTTAGAGAATAAGAATCAATTTTGTTTCAATCTGTCGGCCAGTCTTGAAAGCTCAGTAGGAAAGGTCTTATTCATCTCTTATTTACTGATAAAAACCTCAATCCCTTAGAAGCAAGGAAAAGTCCTTTATGAATTAATGGTTAATCGTGTTAAATTACAGATGTAGTGACAGTATTTGCACAGAGCAATTCGTGAAGCGGTGAAGCCGTATAACGAATGGTTATAACCACAGTTTTGATTCGGGAAACCCGATGAAAGGTGAGCATCATGATGCATGACCAAAGAGATAACTCGTATCTCTTCGGCGGAAACGCCCCCTATGTTGAAGATCTCTACGAATCTTATTTGCACGATCCGACTTCAGTAGAAGCGCATTGGCGCGATTATTTCGATAACGTAAAACAAATCCCCGCGGTTGATGGTTCATCTCGCACTGATATTGCGCACGGACCGATTGTTGCGTCATTTGCTGAGCGTGCTAGACAAGGCCCGATTAGAACTATTTCAGATTCAGCCGATTCAGAAATGGGGCGCAAGCGTGTTGCTGTGCAGCAACTGATTGCTGCATACCGAAACGTGGGTAATCGCTGGGCTGATATCGATCCCCTAAAGCGGACTGAGCGTCAGAATATTCCTGAGCTTGATCCTGCGTTCTATGGTTTTACCGATGGCGATATGAATATCGTCTTCAACACAAGCAATACATTCTTTGGCAAGTCAGAAATGACTTTGCGAGATTTACTACAAGCATTACGTGAAACCTATTGCGGCACGATTGGTGCTGAGTTCATGTTTATTGCGGACCAAACCATTAAGAAATGGTGGCAAGATCAATTAGAATCGATTCGCTCCACCCCTAGCTTTAATGCTGAAGAAAAGCGTCATATATTGGACCGCATAACCGCAGCAGAGGGCTTAGAGCGCTATTTGCAGGCTAAATACGTTGGTCAAAAGCGTTTCTCACTTGAGGGTGGTGAAAGTTTTATCGCCTGTATGGATGAACTGATTCGTGAAGCAGGTGCTAAAGGGGTGCAAGAGATTGTGATTGGTATGGCCCATCGCGGTCGTCTCAATGTTCTTGTAAACACCTTAGGCAAGATGCCAAAAGATTTATTCGCTGAGTTCGAGCATAAGGGGCAAGAAACGCTCCCAGCAGGTGACGTTAAATATCACCAAGGATTTTCAAGCGATATTTCTACGCCTGCAGGCCCAGTCCATTTGTCGCTTGCATTTAATCCATCTCATCTAGAAATCGTGAACCCAGTAGTGGAAGGTTCTGCGCGTGCTCGTATGGAGCGTCGTGGCGACTTATTAGGTGAACAGGTGCTTCCAGTGTTAGTGCATGGAGACGCTGCTATTGCTGGACAAGGTGTTGTGCAAGAAACCCTGGCGATGTCAGAAGTCCGAGGGTATTCCACTGGTGGTACGGTGCATATCGTGATTAATAACCAAATTGGTTTTACTACCTCTGATCCACGCGATTTACGTTCTAGCTTGTATTGCACCGACATCATGAAGCTTGTCGATGCTCCAGTATTGCATGTTAATGGCGATGATCCTGAGGCCGTTGTTTTGGCAACTAAGTTAGCAATCGAGTTTCGTACTAAGTTTCATAAAGATGTAGCAGTTGATATTGTTTGTTTCCGCAAAATGGGTCACAACGAGCAAGATTCTCCCGCGATGACCCAGCCTTTGATGTACAAAATCATTGCTGCACACCCCGGTACACGTAAGGTCTATGCTGATAAATTAGAGGCGCAGGGCTTTCTTCCAGTGGGTACTGGTGATCTCATGGTCAAAGAGTATCGGGCTGCAATGGATACTGGCAAGCAAACATCCGATCCAGTACTGAGCAATTTCAAAGGGAAGTTTGCTGTTGATTGGTCACCATTCTTAAATAAAAAATGGACAGATGAAGCGGATACCGCAATCCCATTGACCGAGTGGAAGCGCTTGGCTGAGAAGATTTCAACTATTCCTGAAAACTTTAAAGCCCATCCATTGGTGGAGAAGGTCTACAAGGATCGTGCTGCTATGGGTCGTGGTGAAGTCAACGTCGACTGGGGTATGGGTGAGCATATGGCTTTCGCATCCTTGGTGGCTAGTGGCTACCCGGTTCGCTTGTCGGGCGAGGATAGTGGTCGAGGTACGTTTACACATCGTCATGCAGTATTGCATGATCAAAATCGTGAGAAGTGGGACATTGGAACCTATACACCACTGCAACATGTGACCAAAGATCAAGCACCATTTGTTGTGATTGATTCAATTCTTTCGGAAGAGGCAGTGCTTGGTTTTGAGTACGGTTACGCTGCGGCTGAGCCTAATACGCTTACTATTTGGGAGGCTCAGTTTGGTGATTTTGCCAACGGTGCACAGGTGGTGATTGATCAATTTATCGCTTCCGGTGAAGTGAAGTGGGGTCGCGCTAACGGCTTAGTCATGATGTTGCCACATGGATATGAGGGTCAAGGCCCAGAACATTCATCTGCGCGTCTTGAACGCTTTATGCAGTTATGTGCTGATACTAATATGCAAGTCATTCAGCCAACAACTGCATCGCAAATCTTTCACGTCTTACGCCGCCAAATGATTCGTCAGTTCCGCAAACCGCTTATCTTGTTTACACCAAAATCATTGCTGCGTAATAAGGAAGCGGCTTCACCATTGTCTGAATTTACTAAAGGTGGATTCCATACCGTGTTGGGTGAGCGTGATGAATCTATTGATGCAAAGAAGGTGAATCGTTTAATTATCTGCTCTGGTAAGGTCTATTACGATTTGGTTAAAGCCCGGGCTGAGAAGAAGATCGAGGATGTGGCGATTATTCGTCTGGAGCAGTTGTATCCGTTCCCGCATAAAGCACTTCTTGCTGAGCTCAAGAAATTTACAAAATTGGAAGAAATTGTATGGTGTCAGGATGAGCCACAAAATCAAGGTGCATGGTTCTTTGTACAGCATAATATTTTGGAAGGTATGTCGGATGGTATGAAGTTAGCTTATGCAGGTCGGCCAGCCTCAGCTTCCCCCGCTTGTGGTTACGCCCACCTCCATCAAGAGCAGCAGAAATCTTTGCTTAATACGGCATTTGCCAAACTTAAAGGTTACGTGATTACGAAGTAATCGTTCTCATTACCTTACATATATATAACTAGGATTAATCATGGCTATTTTTGAAGTTAAAGTTCCACAACTCTCCGAATCAGTTGCCGAAGCAACTTTATTGCATTGGAAAAAAAAGGTTGGGGATGCTGTTGGTCAAGATGAAATCTTGATTGAAATCGAAACCGACAAAGTCGTACTTGAAGTGCCTGCCCCGTCTGCTGGTGTTTTAACGCAAATTATCGTCGGAGATGGTGGTACTGTAGTTGCTGAAGAGTTGATTGCTAAGATTGACAGCACGGCTGTTGCTGCAACACCAGCTGCCGCTGCTCCAGCTGGCGCTCCCGCCACTCCAGCAAAAGCGGCGCCCGCTAAATCTGCTAGCGCCGCTCCATCAGCTGCAAAAATTCTGGCTGAAAACAATCTGAGTGCTGGACAAGTTTCCGGCTCTGGGCGTGATGGCCGAATCACTAAGGGCGATGCTTTGAATGCGTCTGCCGGTGGCGCTAAGTCTGCCCCATTGCCAAAGGCAACCATGCCAACAGGCGAACGTCCAGAGGAGCGTGTTCCAATGAGCCGCCTTCGTGCTCGTATTGCTGAGCGTTTACTGGAATC
>Ga0164295_10002891_pt1 | contig 13989 bp, 24 predicted proteins | sample GEODES006metaG_FD_111798 | JGI IMG/M metagenome (GOLD analysis project Ga0164295, IMG submission 111798) | Oligotrophic lake water microbial communities from Sparkling Lake, Wisconsin, USA - GEODES006 metaG | ecosystem: Environmental > Aquatic > Freshwater > Lake | place: USA: Sparkling Lake...
AAAGTTATTGGTTAATCCTGGTTGGAAAGGTAACTACATGAATGAATCTCCTCCAATACCTGTAACACTTGAGGATAAACACCTTGCCGGAATCTATACACAAGCAGATACAAATAACATTGAACGTATAAAGACACGAGAACTTCAAGATACGATGGTTGAAAGTCATGGACTAACAGGATTGTTTGGTGGACGTAAGTCGCGTAAATCCAAAAAGACCAAGTCCCGTAAACTCAACAAGCGTCGAACGATTCGTAGACGTTAAGTAGACGGTTCCATACAAACAGTCTGTTTCACTTCTTCTCAAGTTTTTTTGACTACAGTTTATAATGCAGATTGTGAACGCGAATCCGATCGCAGTGGATCTTCAAAACATCTATATATCTAATTTTGATTCTTATCGTTCTGATGATGCTCCAGAGTTTAATCACGCTATCTTGAAGCTTGGTACAGATTCAAATGTCCGGGTACTTGCAGGTAAAACAGAATTTGGGTTTCAAGATGGACCTGTAAATCAGGCTACATTTTATAAGCCTATAGATGTTGTATCCTATCGTGGAACTCTGTATGTTCTTGATCGAGGAAATAATGCGATTCGTAAAGTGGACGCTCAAGGAAACGTAACTACATTTGCGAGTGCGACTGAAGGACGTGGATTTAAAGCACCTTTTGATCGTATGTTATGTTTTACAATTGATTCAGCTGGAACGGTTTATGTAGCAGATCGTGATCCCGGTGGTAGTCATGTGATTAAAATTACAAGTACAGGAGAAGTCACTGTATTTCGCCATCTACTTAATTACTTTGTATACTCAATTGCAGTGGATGACTCTGGACTTCTATATTCAACTTCACCTGGAAGTCACTGTATTTACAAAGCAAAACTTGGAGTTGATGATAAAGCTACTGTCTTTGCAGGAGATGAGCGACAAAGTAGATATTCAGATGGTAGAATCCAAGCGCGTTTTAATCAACCTTGGGGACTTGTAATTGGTACAGATGGAAATATCTATGTTGCTGATTTTGATAATCATCGTATTCGTAAGGTTACTCCTGAAGGTGTAGTGACTACAGTAGCAGGTGATGGAAACGGAACGAGAATGGATGGTATGGGTGTTCAATCGTCTTTTTACTATCCAATCTATTTAGCATGGCATCCCCGTGATATGATTCTCTATGTAGTAGAGGGTGATGAGGACGATATTGCGATTCGTAATATAGATGCAGATACAGGAGCAGTTGCAACTATCTATTCAAACTTTCCAAATGATCAAGCTCTGGCTCCTCCAGATCCCTCGGAGTTTATCATACCTCCAGCATCTCCTCCTTCAAAAGACATTGAAGCTGGATCAGGTGATGCAATTTCATCGGATGATATTGAAGAAGGTTCAGTTGTAGGACAGATTGTAGGTGAAGGAGGAACGATTGCAAAATCTCAGTATTACTTCCCTTCTTCATTGCAAAACTTATTACAACGAGGACTATCAAAGTTCATAGATCCAATTACTCGTAAAAAGATTGTAGATGTAAAGTGGTATAGAGCTCATTTAGTGCCTGCAGGTTCATTAGGTGGTCGTAAAAAGACGAGAAAGTCTAAGAAGTCAAAACGCATTACATTCCGTAAAAAACGAATCCAGATTCGTAAATTAAAGAAATCCCGAAAGCAATAATGACTCCACACCAATGTTCCGCATGTCGTGCATTTATTTACGACACTCTGAGCGTTCCCATTTCTAAAGATGAACTGTATTATGGTTATTATAATCTGAAATGTATTCCTAAACTCATTCCTGAACTAGTCCCTGAATTTCAAAAACTTGTTTGTGACCATCCATTTGAAATAAGTCCATTACCATTTAGAAAACACACAACTTATATTGCGATCCGACTGATTGAATCGGGTCTTGTAAAGCAAAAAGGTATTTCCTTTCATGGAGAAATTACGAAAGGAAAGCCATTGTTGATGGCACTTGATTGGATCTATTACTATTTTCAAAAACTTAAACATCTTGAATCTATTCATCGTGATCACATAGGAGGATACAAAGAAGTTCCTAATGGTCCATTACCTCCACATATACTGATGCGATACGAACAGGCAGGGTTTGTCACGATTAAAGACAAGAGTCTCTAAAGAAGTAATGTTCCTTCGACCTAACTATATGGTTGAACCACCTGCATGGTTCTATCCTCGTATCTTGGTTGGAGCAGGTGAAATGCTTACACTTTCATTTATTCGTAAATATGGAATTACACATGTTATTAACTGCGCATATCCAGAACATTCACCAGATTGGTTTAAGAAATCATTTCCAGATCGATATGCTTGTTTAAACGCCGAAGATTCATTGACTAGTAATATTTTGACTTGGTATCCACTCTTTGAAGAAACTCTAACTTCATTTTTACGTGAGCCTGGATCCAATACTGTGTTTATTCATTGTCAATGTGGAATCAATCGGTCTGCTTTTTTGACTTTGACCTATGTTACATCACATTATGGTTTGCCTTATGAATCTATGTTAGGTATGATGAAGAGACAACGACCTTGTATGTTTACAAATCCGGTCTTCAGGAAGCAGACTGAAGAGTTTGTAAATGGACGTATTCAGAATTCGGAAGACAAGGGAGATAGGAGGTAGTTCTTCTATGGGAACGTTAGATTCAGTTCATCAAGAGCAAGTTCAGGGTTTAAGGTCTTCAGAAACAAAACAGGATGAACTGAAAACTAAGTTAGACTCACTGATAGAACAGCGAGAAACTTTGAGTACATCCATTGAACTAACTGAAATTGTAAAGTGTTCACAGATTGATTTGCAGATTCGCGAGATTGAAGAGGAACTTTCTAAGGCTAATCCAGTTGAAGAATATTACATGAAAAACATGGATATTCTGCTTGATTATTACGGAAAGGAAACCAATGGATCTAGTCCTTCGATTGCTCCAACTAAAGAGTCCAATACATTCCTCAAATTCTTTGTCGCAAATACGCCAGCTGTGGATGCAGGGCTAACAAAAAAGCAGATCTTTGACGAGTATGTATCTCGTATGAAGTTGAGTAACGGTCCTGAAGCGTCACAGTTACTGACTGAACATTGTTCTGCGTGTAATGTAGCCCGTGAAGAAATCAGTTCAGAAGGTATTTTAGTCTGTCCTTCTTGCGGTTCTGAAGAATATGCGTTAGTCGTTTCAGATTTCCCGAGTTTCCGTGATCCTCCTAAAGAACGAAATAACTATGCCTACAAGAAGATCAATCATTTGAATGAGATTTTGAACCAGTTTCAAGCCAAAGAATCTACCATTATTCCTGAAGAAGTGATGAATGAAGTGATTTTGGAAATTAAGAAACGTAGGATTGATAATATTGCGGATTTGTCTGAAGAAGATACGAGACAGATTTTGAAGAAGCTAGGTCGTTCAAAGTATTATGAACACCGAGCGCATATTTTAAGCCGATTGAACGGTAATCCTCCACCAACCATTACCCCTGAAATTGAGGAAAAGGTTAGAGCGATGTTTCAGGAAATCCAAGCACCATTTTTGTTGTATTGTCCGAACGACCGAACGAACTTTCTGTCGTATTCCTACATTTTGTATAAGTTCTTTGAGTTGCTGGACTTAGATGAATACAAAGTGTTCTTTCCATTGCTGAAATCAAGAGACCGATTAATTGCTCACGATCAGATTTGGAAGAAGATTTGCGATTATCTCAACTGGGAATTTATTCAGAGCGTTTAAGTAAATGCCTAGCTTGGAAAAGCAGATTAAGACAGCAGAGAAGAAACTTGAGGCAGCAAAGGAGAAGCTTAAAAAACTCTTTCCAGGCAAGTCAGATAGAGACATTAAAAATCTTATGGAATTCAAGGATGAGAGAGAAGACCCTAAAAAAGCAAGTGCCAATAAAACGGTGAAAGACCTTGAATCAAAAATCAGGTTCTTAAAACAGAATGGCGGAACTCGTCGTGCAAAGCGAGGTTCCAAGAAAACTCGTCGTCATTAATCTCGGTCGCTCGGTAAACTCATAAGACCGTACAGAACACCGAAAAAGACTATTGAATGAAGAATGAATCCAAACGCTGTAGGGCATCCATTGATTGCAACACCTGGAATCAATGAATTCACAAACTTGAATGTAATTGGGTTTGCTACAAGGAAAAAGGCGAGAGTGGAATACAATGAATACTTAAACTTCAATCCTTCAGATTTGACTCCCATTTATGTTTCCACAACAAATTTCACTTCGGATACTTTATACACTAGTATTAATGGAGTTTCCAGAGACGCTGGTTCTATCGATAACTCTTCATGGACTAATGTCGGTTGAAAATGGAGAAGTACCAACATTTATAGTCCCAGAAGGTATGCGGATTATAAAGGTAAGTGCAGTAACGCCAGGGGTTTGTAATGTAACTACAGGAGAGGAGATGAAAATAGCGAATGACTCCATTCATAAAGTATTTGGTAGTCCAAAACTAAAATACGAAGAGATAGGTCCTAAACTTACACCCCTTGTTCAGTCTTTAAAAAAGATAGAATCCAACACGATACCTACTATCCGAAGTCAATTGAAAAAAGAAGAAGACCCGGATATGCGCAACATGCTTCGTTACACCGATAAAGGGTTTAAAGTCGTACACTATGAATCTGGGAAGCCTATCATTAATAAAGAGTTTGGTAGATCTGATGGTGAAGGAATGCAAAGTGTTGAAGACTATAAGATCATTGCAATCAATGCGGTGGGACAACCAGATCTTCATTCATTGATTGTATCGGAACGATCTGGAGCAACTATGACTAGAGGTTCTACAAAGAGTGAAGGAGAGTTTTTACTTCGTTTATCCACAATTGTCACATTTTTACGGGGAAAGGGTGTAAAGAATATTTTACTCTTTGACTTTTCGTGTTCGGAAATGACAGAGGGTAGTGAAAGAGATAAAAGACTTTTACGACGAAACTTAAAAGGATTAAACGGTGGTCTCAAACGTCGCAGAAGAACTAAACGTGGTGGAAAAAAGAGGAGAACTACGCGTAAACATTAAATCTGTTTAGAATATTTCAAAAGAAGTGACCACTGCGATCTTGCCTTCTTTGCCTTCTATAGACCATGTATCCCAATTGTGAATGTGTAGAACTTCATCACCACCAATCTTGTGAAAAGCATCTTGTGTGTGTTCAGGACAGCAAGTGTATACAATCCATGGTCCATCTTCTTCAATGTACGGAAGTTCATTGAGAATATCAAGTGACCAATGGTTTCCAACTTCAGTAACTGTTCCCGACTCTGTATACCTAAACTTACGCGAACAGGTTACATATCCAAGAACTTCATCAGTAGGATTATCAAGTAGTTCATCTTGGAGTGAGTTTTTATCACCCTCAGTATAGGGTAAAATCGTAAACCCAATATCACTGCCTCTGCAAATTAGTTTAGCCATGTTGTATATTTAGTATACCATTGCCTGTCTGTAATCTGTTTATCATTCAAAATGAATGTACACTCTATAATAGCTAAGATAATACATATGGATACCGACTTTAATTCAAAGACTCACGCTGAACTGAAGGAGATTTGTAAACAGCAAAAAATCAAGGGAGTTTCTAACAAATCAAAAGCAGAACTTGTTAAGCTGTTACAACCTAAACAAACAATTGATCTAACCGATATGATCAATAAAGTATCTTATGGCGAATGTGTTTCAATGATGAAGGCAATTCCAGCAAACTCAATTGATATGGTTTGTACAGATCCACCTTACTTTCTAGATGGTCTGGGTAATGACTGGAACAAGGAAAGCATTGATACTAAAGGTTCTTCTTCAGTAGTTGGAAATCTTCCAAAAGGAATGAAGTTTGACAGAAACCAGTCAAAAAGGTTTAATGAGTTCTATAAATCAGTATCAGAAGAGGTATTTAGAGTTCTGAAACCAGGTGGTGCTTTCATTTCATTCAGTAGTCCAAGACTTTATCATTCAATGGCGATGGCAATTGAAGATGCAGGGTTTGAGATTCGTGATATGCTTGGGTGGATTTATACACAATCACAAGTAAAAGCATTCTCTCAAGATCACATTATTGACAAGGATAAAGTCATGACTCCTGATGAGAAAACTAAACTAAAAGAACTTTGTACAAACTGGAAAACACCACAACTGAAACCTGCAATTGAACCCATGTGTCTTGCAGTAAAACCTATTGAAGGACGATATATAGACAACTTCAATAAATATGGAACTGGACTCATGAATACATCCGATGAGACAAAAACAGGTGAAGGGTTCTTTCCATCCAATATTGTTACAACGGATGAAATTGAAGAAAGTATGGATCGTGTCTTTCTTGTAGCAAAGCCAAACAAGGTAGAAAAAGGAGACTACAATACACACCTGTCTGTAAAGCCTGTGAATCTGATTTCACATCTTGTGAAACTATTCACAAAGGAAAATGCGGTTGTACTTGATCCATTTATGGGTAGTGGAACTACTGCAGTAGCCTGTGTCCAATCAAAAAGAAATTACATTGGATTTGACATCAACAAGGAATACATTGAAATCACAGAGAGACGACTAAAATCAATTAGTTAAATCCATTCTGATTGAACTCAATCACAAATCCTCTTCTGTTGAAAACAGCCTTATTTTTGTATTGCTGATTACATATTGCACACTGCGGAATGGTGTTTGCCAATGTAAGATCAAGACGAGGATCCATATGTCCTTGTTGTAGAACTGTCTTCATATTTTGATTCCATCTTAGTGGTTCACCTTCTTTAGATCCACAATTTACACACATGTTTCCGTATTCTTCTTTAAGATTTTCCCAATCCTCATCTGTCATCACGACATTTCTCCTTTCTGGTATAAATGATGGATGTTTATCCGTAAGGTTGATAAGAAGGAAGTGTGATCTTTTAATTTTTAGACCCGTAAGTGTATTTATCTCTCTACCCTTTAGCATATTATAACCAAATTGTAAACCAAGATGTCTTACTTGACATGAATCACCTCCAGATAGAACAACACCATGTTCAACTACATATCTTCTAATTTGTTCAATACTAATAGGGTTACCTATATTTTCATAAAGACAGCAAAGTGCCTGTCCAAGCCCTGAATTTTCACTCAAAAGCTTTACTCCCTTTTCTCTAAGATGTTGATTGTACTCTGCTAAAACACGACTATAAGTTGAAGCCATTTTTCTCATATACCTTGATAATTTTGAAAGATTTAAGATCCATTTTAGACGAAAAAATGGATCTACTTTAACTCATTATCCCTAATCTTAGGTCAAAATGAGTTACAACGATAAAATTGAGTTAGTTGCTGATGAAATGGTTAAGTTTGCTAAAAGGAAGATTGTAATGGAGTTTGATGGCACTCTTAGAAGACAAAGACATCAACTTGAGTGTACTGAAGCGTATTACGAAATCTACAAAAAGCACTTTGGAGATCTAATTGATCATAGAATCTCCGACAAAATCAGTGTCTTAGGAGGATGTCTTGGTTGTCTATTTAAATCAATCTGCGAATCCGCTATGGAGATTGATGAGATGAATAGTGTTATAGAAAAATACATAAGACTTCAAGTGAAGACTATGAATCTGTGGAGTTGTTAAACCTTATTTAATATTACTTTTGATGTCCATGTAGGGACTTATAAGATTATAAATAGTATTAAATGTTTCAAATATTTTTGTTGTAGATATGCTACAATTATCATATAAAGACAAAATAATATTCTGTTTTGTTTTTATATTAATACATAAATCATTAATGTTATGCCTTCTAATTTCAATACAAAGATCAATTCTAGTCACATCTTTAACATCTTCAATAATAAATTCACATCCTTCTTCTCCAGTATTTATATAAAACTCTCTATCATTTATACCAAATTTAAATGAAGGAGTCAAACACATAGTAAGTGATGTCATCTTTTCATTAAAAAAAGAGAACTATTTTACTTCCATTTTAAACCAACTCCTTAGCATCTAATACACGACTCCATGCAAAGAGCCATAATCCTGATCGTTCACATTTTTCAATGATTTTTGGAGTCAACTTCTTGCGATCACGAGTGGACATTTGAGTATTAAGACGCATTAATCGAGTCCAGAACTCAGATGGACTGAGTTTGTTCTCTTTCATCACCCTAAGAAACTCGTTCATAACCATATCTGAATTGAAGTTAGGAGAATTTGGACGACCTGTAGTTACTTTGAGTAGTTTGTAGGTCTCGCAGAATGTATCTCTCATTTTGATGAGTTCCGTTGGATCTACGGATGTCTCTTCTGATACGTAGAGTTCAGGAACAGAGACTGCTTTGTTCAGTCTTAGAAACTCAGTCTTCACACTCTCGTCAGTTGCGTCCCACAAGATATCAACGAGAATGGGATTCATGCCTTCAATTCCAATCAAGGCTTCACGACGATGATTGGATTCATAGCAGACTAGTTCTTTGTTAATGCATGCAAGGTAGAGCATACCGTCCATGCGTTTGGATTCATTCATGAAGTCATGTATTTCAGCGATACGATCTTGATCTGGAGGTCGGTTGTGCTTCCATCGTTTGATTGGAAGATCATTGTAAATAGATTGAGGAATCCAATAAGTATAGTGATTGTTTTGAACTGTTCCTGAACAGTTTTCAGCAAGATGTTTTTGTAGAAGTTGTGCCATTTTAGAGTGAAAAAGATTGAGTTGATTGATATTGGATTCATTTTATATGGTTCGTATTGTGACTTCATTCATCACTTCTCAAGTGACCTATACAAATGAGTGGTGTGATGAACTTCAAGGTGATTAATTTAACTAATAGACTTGAAGAAACTTAGAAGTTTAGGGTCTGTAGGTTGTGGATTTCTTATTCTATCTAAATGTGATGCATCATCTTCATTCTTTGATTGAATTGATTTTTTGATTTCATCAATCGAATAGTGATTTCCAGTTACATTTTGAGTTTCAAGAACCCATCGACCTATAAGAATCTTATGATACTTAACCCATGCATCACGTACTTCAGGAAGACAAGCCCATACACACAATGGTTCTCCATCATGAAGGATAAGATTCTCAACTGCATAGTCTAATGTTGCAAGTGTTTCTTCAGGGGTATGAGGTCCATAGAATCCTCCTCCATTAAAGTCTATCCTATGTGCTTTATTTCCATCAACACTTTCTCCCCATAAGAACTTGATAACAATATTGAAGAGACGATGGTGATGATGAATATGCGACATTTTTATGTATTATGTTAAGTTATTGGTTTAATGATCCGTTTTGGGTCTCCTCTAACTTTTCAACTCGTTCAAGTAAGTTTTTAAGAACAACCAGTACAGGTTCAATCATCAAGATCTTCTCTTGGTCATACTTTCGGGCTAGTGGAAGATTATTGGAGTAGCTGTTTCGTTCAACACATTGTTTCTTGATTTGTACAAAGTTCTCAAGAACCATGATAGGATTGTTTCGTCTTTCGTCTTCACGCCTCTTCTTCTCTTCCAACTCTTCAATCTTCGCATGTAAGATCATTAACTGATTGTCAATGCTGTTCATGGTTTATGTTAAAAAGGTTGGATTCGTTAAGATTCCTTTTTAGCTTGTAACTTGGCTTCTAGTTGTTGTATCTTCTTCTGTGTTTCAACTGATTTTTTGAGTAAGTCTTTCTCTTTCGCAAGATCATGAACACCTTCTTCTCGTCCATAGAAGATGTCCCAGTTCAGACTTTTAAGTGCTTCGTATTCTGCTTTGAGTGTTTCATATTCCTTCTTGGCTTTTCTAAGTTTGGATTCTAAGGTCTTCATCTTACTATCATCTACTTTGAAAAAATTGATTCATTTTAGATCGTTTCAGCACAATGTCGGCAGTATCCATTGTCTTGGACAAGATCATTACCAAAACCTTTACAGCATTTACACTTGATAGGTTCATTAGGAATCTGTTTAGGAGTGAGTTCTTCAACCTTGCGATTGAGTTCAGTAATGGCTTCAAACATAGCTTTGAAGAGTCTTCGGTCGATGGTTTTAGTATTATTGCCATGTTCTGCATGTCCATTATACGATCTATGTATCTGATGATCGTAGTTAGTAAGATCACATTTATGAAGTTCCATATTTAGAAACGTCATAAGCTCTGTGAGTTCTTCAACTTTATTGATATTAGCTTTTTTAAGTTCGAGTTCCTTGATTTTGGCAAGGTTGATGGGGAGTTCTGAATACTTCTGCTTCTGCACAAGTATTACATTCTGGGCATGGAGGGCATCGATTTCATTGTTAATACGAATAGTTTGGGAGTTCATTTTGTTCACGGGTGTATCTTCCGTTTGTTTTGAAAAAATTGATTCATTTTAGACAGAGAGTGATCGTTCACGGACTTCAGAATCTATAAAGTCAGAATTCATCCATAAACTAGATGCATACCCGCTGAATCGAGTTACGTTTGTGCGATGGATCGCATCGGCTAGACTTCCATATTCATATGTGTCATTTATTATAGTTCCATATCGGAACAAGCGTTCCAATGCCCAAGCAGTGAGCATATCGTCTGTAGGTTCCATTGGATTTCGTGGTTGAGGTGGAGTGCTTGGAATATACCGATGACTATCACGAGCCATAAGTATGGCTTCATCTACATTTCCAGCACTATCACGAAGTTCATGAATTGCTCGATTTCGGGTCACACCCGCTTCTTGAATTACTTGTGTAATACGTTCTTCAGTTGTGAAAGTATACGGTGCAATACTAAACCATCTAACTTCTGAGCGTACAATTTCTTGCTTCGGGGGAGGATCTGGACGATTGAGTTCAATGTCGGTCAGAGCATGACGACACATTGGGCAGGTGGACGCATCAGAAGTCCATTTAGTTAAACATTTAATATGGAAGGAGTGAGAACAACTTAGAACACAGCAACCTGTGGTTTGATTAATACTTTCGTAGCAAATTGGGCAGTCTGTCATTTTGGGCACCTTCTATTGTTTTAGACAGAACTGGATCCATTTTAAGCCATTTGGAGAATATAAGTATGGACTCATTTCAGAGAAATATTAACTTGCTTCCTCGGGAACAAAAACTTCAAAAACTAAATCAGATCATTCAATTTTTTCAAGGCAATAACTCTCCAAAACACGCAGAAGCATTTACGGAATTGAAAAATTGTTATCCTTCGTTTCCGTTCTTCAAAGATGAAGAAGCTTTCCGAGTCTATTTAGCTTGGTTCAACATCTCTCAATTACCCATTCATGCTCCCTTTTCCCATATTCTTAGGCAAGGCTAAACATGCTTGAATAAACCCTTCTTCACCAAGTCGTGCGATATTCTGCATAGTTCTCATAGTCCATCCAAATGAGAAACCAGAATGTCCATCATATTCAAGATGTCTATTAATTGCTCTGAGTTCTTCATCATCTGTAAATGTATATCCTGCTCCACCACTTGGTTCTCCTTTCATGTACTCCCACATATTCACCTTTTCAATTGCTTGGTATGCATCTTGTAACATTTCTTGTTCATCATTAGTGTATCCGAGTGAGATAAAGTCAATCATTCTGTCCTAACATCTAACTGTAAAAAGGTTTCAGATCCATTTTGTACATCATTCAAGTTCATATGGATCTGGTTCATACAAACATCCGCCAATTCCCATGTGACCTTGTTGATTCAAAACATTGAAGTAACAACCATCACATTTTGGTTCTTTGTATCCACGAGTTGATATCCTTCTCCACCACGTTTGTATTTGGATAGCTGCATTTACTTCATCATCCTCATCAACATATGAGATTGAAGAGAGATCTTCACAACCAAAGCGTTCGGTCCAACACGAAGCACAATACCCATTTGCTCTCACAACAAGTTCTTCGTCACATCCTGGACAATGATTGGATTCGTAGGACATTTTTTCATGAAACATTTCATCCCAACATGGAACACAATACCCATTTTGACTCTCTTTAACTGTTATAACACCACATCTAGCACACGAACTTTCTTCAGCACATTTTTCACAACAATATTCGGACGACATTTTACACTGAAAAATGATTATTTAGATCAAGTTGGATCCATTTTGGAGGAATCCCTACTCGTCATTGATGCCATGACGAACATCGCGGTCAGCATAGTAGCACTCAATACATTGTCCAAACATATCTGAGATACTGATTTGACCACAAGGACACTTTTTAACTTCTAAAGACTCTTTACAGTCGTAACAAAGTCCATGATCTAGATCTTCTTCTTTGAGACTATAGAGATCTCCACATGAATCGCATTGACAGGTTCTGCATGAATAGGGATACACTTTACATTCATCACATTCTGCGAAACCGCAGAAGTATCCATCGGAGATTTGTGTGTTTTTGTCAACCCAACACTTCGTACAATGTCCAAATGCCCAAACATCTTCGGATGTTCCGCATTTAGCACAGATTTCTATTTCAAGAGGAGAGCATTTGATACATAAGTCGCCTTGCTGATTGACTTCAGTTTGGCACTTTCGGTTCTTACAGAAATATATCATTTGGGGATTTTCTTCAATAGGGGATTGCATTTCAGATTCACTCATTTTATACCACCTTCTATTTATTTTGAATTAAACAGATCCATTTTGGACGGAGGTCTACTTACCCATTCGGCTCTTAACCATTCCCCAAGCAAATGAAGAAACCAACGCAAAGACAACTGCGTGAGTGATGTTCACGACCATGGTTGAACCACCAGGTGGCAAGCGAACTAGAACGCCAGGAATGAGGAAATAGAACAACGCAGCTAGAAAAATCAACTTAGTATACATTTGGTTTACTCTTTCCAAGGAAAATTTTAAGTAGGTCTCGTTCCAAAAAAGTCATGAAATACATGTCTAAACTTATCATCTAAAGTATTCAAGAATAGAAATACTGCATAAATAAACATCGTTTGTCCACCAAAGGATTCAAGATATCCTTCAAGTGGCGAGGTGACTGGTAGAACTGGAATAAACATATTAACAAAATAGGTTACCCAGAAACATACAATGATAATTAGTGAGACCTCTGCACACACATCTGCTAACTGATACAAGTTTGATTGCTTTTCCCAGTTTTCGTCAAAATCTGGAAAAATGCGCCACATAGACCAGGATAGCAAAGCGCCTAAAAATACGTAGAAAATTGACATGAATATCAAGTTGATCGTTAAATTGAAAATATGGCCCTTGACGGATGGAATCACATGTAGTCCAAGACTCTTCATTATTTAGACAGAAGACAATATCAATAGTATGTCAGCACTTCGAACTTGGGGAAAACATTTAATCTTGGATGCAGCAGGATGCTCTGCTAAAAGAATTGGTTCTGCAGTCGTTATCAAAAACTTTACAAATGAACTAGTTAGAAGAATTGATATGGTTGCCTATGGCGACCCTCAGATCGTGATGTTTGGAACGGGTAACAAGAAGGGATATACACTCATTCAACTGATTGAGACCTCTAATATTGCAGGTCATTTTGTGGAAGAGAACAACACCATGTATTTGGATGTATTCTCTTGCAAGGACTTTGATGCAGAAGTTGTGAAGGGATTAGTTCATGAGTATTTTCATGCACAAAGTTTTAATTCAAGAGTTTTATTGAGACAGGCTCCAGTTCAAAAGTTGGCCTAAGGATCTTGCATTAAGCATACGCCTGTAGTGGTTCGTGTTCCATCGGGACATTTGGTTGCTTTTTGTTGATTAGATAGATCCGTAAAGTGTTCAGGAATTGTGCGTTGAAGAATATATAACGCAACGGCAAATCCAAGAATGTATAACAACCACTTAGAGGCTTTCGTCATTTATTTCTAGGTCATCAAAATAGTCATCTTCAAAGTCAAAACTGAATGTGAAGGTGAATGTGAACCCCTCGGGATTGGTATATGTGAAGTCCATAGTGTGTATCTTATCTTTTACTCTAAACCTAAAAATTTACGACCAAGTTTTGAGCCGACAAACATTAATGCGGTTCCGACAAGTGCAATCGTTG
>Ga0164295_10002892_pt1 | contig 13988 bp, 13 predicted proteins | sample GEODES006metaG_FD_111798 | JGI IMG/M metagenome (GOLD analysis project Ga0164295, IMG submission 111798) | Oligotrophic lake water microbial communities from Sparkling Lake, Wisconsin, USA - GEODES006 metaG | ecosystem: Environmental > Aquatic > Freshwater > Lake | place: USA: Sparkling Lake...
CACTGGCACCTGCTCGACTTCGCGAACTATCGGCTGCTCAACCTGGACGGGACCGTGGCGGCCCAAGGACACAAGCAGAGCTTCTTCCTCGCGAACATGCTGGAGTACCGCGCCCTGCCGCCCATCGAGGGCGCGGTCGGCGAGTGCGCAGGCAGCGGTCTGCGCCGTGGCTGGGCCGACGTCTACGGTGCCGGCACCCTCTGCCAGTGGGTCGACATCACGGATGTCCCGCCGGGCGATTATATGCTCGAGCTTACGGTCAATCCGCACGGCGGCTTGCCCGAGACGAACTACGACAACAACCTGACTCTCGTGCCGGTCAGCCTGCCGTGACCATGACGTCGCCCCTCAACGTCGTCGTTGTCGGCGCCGGGGTCTTCGGCGCGAGCGCAGCGTGGGCGCTGGCGCGCCGTGGCCATCGCGTCACGCTGCTCGAGCAGGGCACACCGCCCCACCCGCTTGCGGCCTCGTCGGACCTGAGCAAGGCGGTGCGCGGCGACTACGGCGCCGACCCCTTCTACGCCGAGCTCCACCGCGCCTGCCTGCCCCTCTGGCGCACGTGGCCCGTCTTTCACGAGACAGGCATGCTCTTCTTGAGCCGCGCGCCGCTTGCGCCCGGCGGCTTCGAATACGAGAGCCTGCGAGTGCAGCACGCGTTGGGCGCGCCGGTCGAGCGCCTCGATAGCCGAGCCCTCGGCCCGCGCTTTCCCGCATGGCGAGACGCGGGCTACCCAGACGGATACTTCAACCCGCACGCCGGCTGGGTCGAGAGCAGCGCCCTCGTCGCCCATCTGCTGGCGTTGGCTGCCGGGGCGGGCGCGCACGCGCACGCGCGGCACCCCGTCGTCGACCTGGCCGAACGCGAGGGTCGCATCGCCGGCGTCGTGCTGGCGAACGGTGAGGTCATCGCCGCAGAGCTCGTCGTCGTGGCCGCGGGCGCGTTCACGCCGCAGCTCCTGCCGTGGCTCTCGGGGGGCTTACGCGCGGTCGGCCAGCCGGTCTTTCACTTTCGACCCGCCGATCCAACCCTTTTTCAAGCTCAGGTCTTTCCCGTGTGGGCCGCCGATATCGCAGGCACCGGGTGGTATGGCTTTCCCCTCTCGCCGAGCGGCGTGGTCAAGGTCGCCCACCACGGTCCGGGACGGATGATGCGCGCAACGGACCCGCGCGAGGTCGCGCCCGACGAAGAGGCGCGCTTTCGGGCGTTCCTGAGGGAGCGCCTGCCAGCGCTCGCGGACGCCCCCGTCGCGGCGACCCGCCTCTGCCTCTACACCGACACGCTGGACGGCGACTTTCTGATCGACGCCGACCCCGACCGCCCGGGACTTGTCGTCGCGACGGGCGGCAGCGGCCACGCGCTCAAGTTCGCTCCCTTGCTGGGTGACATCATCGCGGACGCGACGCTTGACGCGCCGTCCCCGTGGCGCGCGCGCTTCTCCTGGCGTCGCTCGGCCGAGGCGGTCGCTCAGCGCTCCGCAGACGCCGCGCGCTTCACGGGGTCATGAACGTCGCGTAGGGGTCGATGATCTCCGGCGTCTCACCGGACACCCAGCCCGACAGGAAGCGATAGACCTGCCCGAAGCCCTCGAGGCCCAGGGCGTTGTTGTGCGATGCTGGGACGGGGCGTCCGTTGCGCGAAGTCCGCATACGGTCGAACTGAAAGAGGCCCGCTGTGCGGCCACCCTCGATGTTCCCGACCACCGGCGCCGAGTCCTCAACGAGCACGAGCCCGACGTCCTGCACCACGGGCGGGACCAGCGGCACACCGAGCGCGCGGGCCAAGCTCCGGTTCGTGCCGTTGGAGACCGTCTCGTCGTTGATGACCATCTGCTGGAGCAGGTGCGGCACGCGGCCGCGCGCGCCAGGCAACGGTGCACCGAGAACATGGCCCGCGAACGCGACGGGATCACCGCCGTCCACGAGCGCCTGCACCAGCGGCAGCGAGCGGTCGAGCTCCGCCTCACCCCCGACGAGGTTGCCGATAATGGGGCGAAAGGTCGCGAACGAGCTGGCCTCTGTAATCAGCGGCATCAGGCGCGCGCCGGCGACCGTGAGGACCGCCGCGTCGAAGCCGCCGTCGAGCGCGATGAGCTCGCTGCCCATGATCCCCCCGAGGCTAATGCCCCAGTAGGCCAGGCGGTCCATATCCACATCGGGGGTGCCGTCGCCATCGACATCGGGCCTCGCCCGCAAGACCTCGAGCGCCTGCAGCCGATCAAAGTTCGACTGCCGCAGGTTGTCGCGCAGCCAGAGCCCGTGCACCGTCTGCGTCGCGACGTCGAGCCCCAAAAAGGTGAGCACCGCGAGCGCCGTGTCGGCCTGCGTGCGTGTCGGGTGCTCGCCGTGCCCAACCGCGTCGAGCGCGAGCACCGCGAACCCATCGGGTGCCAGCGCAGTTGCCAGGTCCCCCGCAATGTCACGACCGCCCGCGAGCCCATGCCCCGCGACCAAGAGCGGCGCTGGACCGACCCGCTCGAGCGGCAAGTACAGGGAGTAGGGCACCTCGTAGCGCAAGTCCGAGGCTGCGTCCGCAATGCGCCCGTTATCGTCTCGAAAGTTCGTGAGCGTGAGCGTGCCCTCGCAGCGCACCGAGTCCGCTTGCGGCATGCAGATCGCCGCCGGCGCGCTCGCCGCCATGTCGGGGCCGGCGAGGCGGATCGCCGCAGCGACATCGATCGAGACGCGCGTCGCGCTCTGGGTCGTGAAGACGAGCGAACCCGCGACGTCGCCCACCGAAACCCCGGCGACATCAAACAGGTCGGCGTGGCGCGCGGTCAGGCGCGAGAGCGCGGGCGCGCTGGCCTCACCCGACCAGACCATCCGCAGTGTCGGTGAAGGCTCGATACAACCGCCGTCGGCGCCGCTCAGCGCTCGCTTGACGACAACGCCGGCCCGGGTGGCCTCTGGCAGCGGGCGCATGGGCCAGAGCACCAGCGTAGCGCCGTCATCCAACGTCTGTACTTCGAAGGGTACACGCGTCGCGGCCTCCCCGGTCGGCATCGCCCAGAGCTGAATCGGCCCTTCTGTGGCCGTTGCCTCGCCGCCTTTGACTGCGGCGACCGGCGCGTCAAAGCGCAACACGATGCCTGCGCTCACGCCCCACCCATCAAGCGTGTCGAGGTCTTCGAACAAGGGCTTCAGCGCAGGCGGGGTGGACGCGCGCCAGGGGGCGGCAGACGTGTCGATGCGCAGGCCAGTCTCTGTCGTCGCGTCCTCGACGGTCCAGACGTCGTCGGGCATCGCGCCGCGCTCTGGGTCAAGCAGCGGGTCGTAGACGAAGCGCGCGGTGCAGGCGACCTCGGGCGGGCGCGTCTCCGGTGCGGGTGCGGCGTCCACGCGCGCGTCAGCGGCGACTGCATCGGCGCGCGCGGCCGCATCCTGCTCGCCTTCGGCGGCCCTGCCCGACTCATCGCAGGCCATCCCGAGGCATGCCGCGCCCAAGACCAGCCAACGAGCGTGCTTCACTGAACGACCACCGTGAAGGTGCGCTCGAAGCCCTCGACACCCGGTGCGCCCGGGGGCTCCCAGGGGCGCGCGTACCGCAAAACCAGGGTCGCCTCGCCTACCGTGACCGCCTTAAAGCGGAGCGTCGCCTTTCCCGGCGCGCCGACGAGTGGCAGGCCGCCGGGCGTGATGGGCGCCGCGCCCGCATAGACCTGCTCGGTGAACGCCAAGCGAGCGTCCAGCGGCTCGACGACCCGCCAAGCAAACCCTGTCGAGGCGTTCGCATCAAGGACGACCTCGAAGGTCTCCCCCGCCTTGACCATGAGCCGCTCCGGCGTCGCGGCCTTGGGCTCGGTGGCGCCCCCGAGCGCGGGCCCGCCGCCGAGCTGCGGCCGCATAGGGTTGAGCGTCGGAGGGGCGCTCTCGACGCTGGGCGCTGCGGCCGCAGCCTCGGGCGATTGCGACTGCTGGCTGCCACACGCGGCGCCACCGCTCGCCGCGAAGGCCGCGACCCAAGTGAAGTTCACCACGCTCGCCATGACTGCTCCTGTGCCCCAGATGCGATTATTCTTCGGCCCTGCAGGTTCCCGCGCGAGCGGACGCGGCGCAAGTGCGGACCGTCCCGTGAGGGCAAGTCGAGGCTGCACGCGGACCTTTCTCACACGATATCGTCCGAAAGGCGCGTTCCCTTCGTGTATCGTGCGGGTGGCTACAGAGTGCTGCGACTCGGGACGCGGGTCCGACTGAAAGATTGTTCCTAGGAATAATACCGAAACGCATGGCCTAAACTGGCTCGTTGACCGGGGTTAGATCCGTAGCAGGCTGGATTTGACGTTTTCCTTTGATTATCAACCCGGATGGGCTGTTTACGTCCCCATTGTCCGGGTAGACTGTCCGCCACGTGTCCAGTGACCGCCCCACCGACCAACTCCTCCTCGACGTAGGCGCCCGCATCGCGGCCTTCCGACGTGAGCGCGGCTATACTCAAGCCGCCCTCGCGCAGCGCGTCGGCGTCAGCGATAAGTACCTGCAGCGCGTCGAGGCCGGCATCGAGAACCTCACGCTCCGGAGCCTCTGGGCTCTGGCGAACGTGCTTGAGGTCGAGACCGCCGCGCTCCTGCGTTCCGCCGTCCCCGTCGCGCGGACGCGAGGCCGCCCTCGCAAGGTGACGCAGGCGCCGCCCGTCGTCCACGTGAAGCCGACGCCCGCCGCCGTCAGCCGCTCGGCGGTCCCGATGCTCACGCTCCGCGCGCGCGCTGGCGAGATCGACACCTACGCCGCCGACAATGGCTCCGACTGGGTCGAGGTGCCCGGTCGCAAGACCTCGCCCGGCGCCTTCGTGGCGCGGGTCTTTGGGGCCTCGTCGACCGCGCGCATCCCGGACGGCGCGCTCGCGCTCTTCAACGCCGCGTCGCCCATACCGCGAGACGGCGTGGTCGCGCTCGTCGCGCTCGACCACGGCGCGCGCTACGTGCTCCGCCGTGTGCGCCTGCTCTCCAGCGCGCGCGCACCCGTCGTCGCCGCGCGCCTCGAGACCCTGCACCCTGCAGGCGCTCACCTGCACGTCGAGTTGAGCGAAGCCGGCCCGGCGCGCATCGTCGCCGAGCTCGCCGACCTCCTGTCGCCAAACAGCGCCCAGCCCGTCGACTGAGTTCAGCCCCAGAAGGCCAAGCGACTTCGGTCCGCGGTCATCGTCATGAATCCGCCGAAGGTCAGGCGCGCTGTCGTGCCTTCGACGGGGGTAACGCGGTGCACGTGCCGACCCGCGTCGAAGACGAGCAAGTCGCCCGCGGTCAGGCGCACACGCTCTACAGGGTACCGCGCCTCGAGCGCGGCCGTATCGAGAAAGCGCGTCGGCAGCACAGGCACGTTGGGGTCGTCCCCGCGGACGCCATAGACGAGCAGCTCGCCGCCCCCCTCGGGCGCTTGGAGCGTGTAGAAGAAGCTCAACAGGGTGCTCCGGTCGAGCGCCGGGTCCATGTGGCGATAGACGCCCAAGCCGTAGTGGTGGTCGTGATGCGCGAAGATCTGTTGCCCCGGATCGAGCGCGCGAAAGTTGAAAGCGGGCCACGGATGCGCGTCGTCGAACGCCGGGGGGGCAGCGGGCGCCCCCCCCGCGAGCGCGGACAAGCACGCCTGCACGGCGCCGAGCGCCGCGGCGCCGTCGCCAAAAACGGCCGCTGTACGGGCAGCGTGCGCGGCGGCGCTCTGCGCGTAGACCTCGTCCGGTGGACCGCGCAGGTGCGTGAACGTTGGCGTGGCGGCATCTCCGATGGTGCGGATCTCACCACCACGCATCCCGCGATTCGGAGACGTCCACTCACTTGATGCGGACAGCGCCGCGGAGCCCGCGCGCACGAGCGCGTCTGGGAGCGCGCCACGGACAACCAGACCCGTAAGGCGCGCGTCGACGATCTCGCCGAGCAGACCCGGCTGTGGAGCGCGCATCGCGAGCTCGGCCAAGGTCAGGTCCAGAAAACGGAGGGGGACAGACATCTCACACCTCGAGCCAGCGTCCACAGGCAGACTGACATGCCTGAGAGTGCGGCGGTAGAGCAGCGGTCACGCGGCGACTAGGCGCCGATCGCGGCCACACGCGCGGCCGTCACGCGCAGGTAATCAGACGGCGCCAAGAAGACCTGAAGCCCGCGCTGGCCCGCCGAAATCGACACGACGTCAAAGAGCTCGATCGTCTCGTCGCAGACGACCGGATACGCCTTCTTGGCAGCGAGGACCGTGACGCCCCCGCGAATGTACCCTGTCAAGGGCAGGACCTCTTTGAGCGCGACCGGCTCAACACTGCGGTCCCCGAGCGCGCGCGCCGTCGCTTTCAGGTCGAGCTGGGTGTTCGCGGGGATAACGGCGAAGAAGACACCCGTTCGCTCACCGCGCGCACACAGCGTCTTGAAGACCTGCTCCGGCGGCAGCCCAACCTTGCGCGCGACGGTCTCCGCCGAGAGGTCGTCCTCGTCGACTTCGTAGGGGTGCAGGGTGAAGGCCACGCCAAGGCTCTCGAGCAGCCGCACCGCGTTCGTCTTGGCCACGCTCACCGCGCGCCCTCACGCATCACGACCCACCCCGCGCCCAGGATCAGCAAGCCCCCGAGCGGCGCGAGCGCGGGCAGCGGCGCCTGCAGGACGAGCACGCCCGCCGCCACCCCGACCATCGGCTCGACATACGTCAGCACGCCCGCGCGCGCCGCGTCGACGTGCCGCAGTCCCCAGAGAAAAACCGAGCCCGCGAAGGAGCCACCCACCACAGCGCCGAGCATCAGCCACGCGGCGCTCGTGAGGGACGGCGGCTCACCGGTGAGCGCGAAGGGCAGCAGGAGCACGCCCGCGATCCACGCGTGCCAAACGAGCAGCTCGGCGGGCGTCAGCGCCTCGCCGCCGCGTTTCTGCAGGACGAGCTGCGCCGCATAGAACACCGCAGAGCCCGCGCCCAAGAGGGCTGTCGTTGTCACGTCGCCGCCGCCCGTATCGCCCAGGTCGAGCAAGAGCGCGAGCCCCAGCAGCGAGATGGGCAGCGAGAGCCACACGCGGAGCGACGGCCTCTGCCCGAACACGAGCGGCGTCGCTAGGGCCACAAGCACAGGCGCGAGATAATGCGAGAGGACCGCGACCGGCATCGGACCGCGCCTGAGAGCCTCGAAATAGAGCATCGCGTTGCAAGCGTCTGCGAACCCGGTCCCGAGCAGGACGCCCCACGCGAGGCGGCCGCGAGGCAGGCGCTTCGGGAGCGTGGGCGCGGCGAAGGTGCCCACGGTGAACATCACGATGCAGGCGGCAACCGGGCCACCGACGCCCGCAGCGTGAATCACGAGGCCCCACAGCCCCCAGATGCTGGCGGCAGCCGCGATGGCGAAGGCGCCGCGGCGGGCAGTCGAGGACGAGTCAGCGGACATGCGGCGGTCCACTTACCACACTCCCGGTCGTGGTAGCGTATGCGGATGCGCACCCCGATCTTGGCCACTGCCCTGCTCGCCCTGAGCGCGTGTGATGACGCACCGTCGACCCACCCGACGGACGCGCTCGCTGCGCCCGAGGATACGGCGCCCCGCGTCGATGCGACGACACCGCCACGCGACGCCACGCCCCCGAGGGACATGGCGCTGGCGGTCGACGCTGTCCTGCCCGCGGACGCGACCCCCGCGCCGGACGCTGCGCCCGCGCCCCCCACCCGCGCGCCGCTGCCGCCGCCCCCGGACGCGACGCAGCTCGCGGCGCCCCCCGGTTACACCTTCGCGCGCGGGCTCATTCACATGCACAGCGTGCACAGCCACGACGCCTGCGACGGCGACCCCAAGCCAGGGGGGCTGCCGAACGCGCCTTGTCTGGCCGATCTGCGCGCCGCGGTCTGTCGATCGCGTCTGGACTATATGTTGCTCACGGACCACCCGGAGAGCTTCGCGGACGTGTCATTCGAGGAGGCCGTGCTGCATGACGCGGCGGCGGGCGACACCTTGGTGCGCGACGCCGAAGGCGCGATCGTCGGCGGTGAGCTCGCGTGTGCAGACGGGCGACGGGTGCTCATCGCGCCCGGCTCAGAGGGCGACTTGATGCCGGTCATGTTGCGCCGTACACCGAACGACCGCGCGCTCTACCGCACGCGGGCACCCGAGGCTGTCGCGGCGCTGCGCGAGGCCGGCGCCATTGTCCTTCACGCCCACACCGAGGAGCGCACGTTTGAGGAGCTCTGGCCGCTCGGGCTCGATGGCTTCGAGATCTACAACCTGCACGCGAACGTGAACCCGCGCTGGCGTCAGCTTCCCGAGGTGCTGCCTGACATTCTTGAGGTCATTCAGGCGGGCGTAGACGGTCCACACCCCGATCTCGCCATGCTCGCGGCGCTGCGAGAGAACCCTTGGGCGATCGACACGTGGAATCGGTTCATCGCCCGCCGTCGCACGCTGGGCATCGCCGGGAGCGACATTCACCAGAACCTGCCATCCGCGCTCTTTCGGCCTACAGACGGCGAGCGTCTCGACTCCTATCGCCGCCTGACGACTTGGTTCGCGAACTACCTGCTCGTGAGCGAGATGTCGCTCGATGGGGTGCGTGAGGCGCTGATGACGGGGCGCGCGTACACGGTCTTTCACCTCCTCGGGGAGCCGGATGGGCTCGACTTCACCCTCACGGACGCGGCCGGCGCCCGCCATGACATGGGCAGCGAGCTTGCGTTTGCGGACGGCCAGCGGATTGTCTTTACGCCGCCCCGCCTGCCCGACGGCAGCACAATCGAGGCCCGTCTGCTGCGCGTCACCGCCGTCGAGCCGGGCATCGAGGGCGGGCCCGACACCGAGGTCGCTGTCGTCGCGCAAGCGGGCGGCACAATCGACTTCACGGTCGACGCGCCGGGGGCCTACCGCGTCGAGGTGCGGCAGACGCCCGAGCACCTGCGGGCCGCCTTGGGCTCGCTCGCGGATCTCCTCGTGCGTCCGACCGTCTGGATCTACACGAACCCCATCTACGTCCGCTGAGCGGGGCTCACCGCGGCATGGGCAGGCCGAGCTGCCCTCGCAGACGCTCATCGCCGAGCGCGTTTTGCTGCCAGTAAGGCAGTCGCGCCGAGCCTGTCAGCGCGGCGTGCTCGCCGTCCGCACACTGCCACTGCAGCACGCGATGCGGGTAGGCGACCTCAAGGTCCGCGCTGCACGCGACACCGTCCGCCCGGGCCCACGTAGCGCGCCTCGCTGCGAATTTGCCGGCAGGCACCTGCACGGCGGGGTCCTCGGCCGACCAGGTCACGCGCGCGGCGTAGGGGACGGCGGGCTTGTGCTGTAAGCGTCGATAAGTCGCTGACGGCAAGAGCCGCACATCAGTGTCTGTCGTGTCGAGCTGCAGGCGCCCGAGCCCCCGCAGTGTGAGCCACAGCGCGTCCTCCGGCAGCACATCAGCGCCGTCGACCTGCGCGCGCTCACTCTCGCCCTCGAAGTAGCTGTTCACGTCGAGCGTGAGGCCGGTCGCAGAGCGTTGCACTTGGTCGAAGACGTGCCCACACCACTCCTGCGACGAGAAGGTCACCTCGAGCGGCGTGAACGCCTCTGTCGGCACCGCGAACACGCTCGTCATCAAGCTGTAGTCATAGATGCCCGTCTCGAACTTCCGGACGAGGTTGAGCTTGAGCGCGGTCGTCTGGTCGGGGTCGTCGGGCGCGTACCGGTCCGCCTTGACAAGAGCGCTGCGTGAGTAAGGCTCCGTGACGTAGATCGCGACGGCGTACCCGGTCCGGAGCGCGCCGTAGCGCGGCTGCGTCAGGGTGTAGCCGGAGACCTCGGCGTTGCCGTCACTCCAGTGCTTCCAGAAGGTCGGCTCAAGCGGGGCGGTGGGCCGCGTGGGAGCGACAGGAGCGACCGCCCCCGACCCGGCCCCCGGGGACGGCGTCGCGCATGCCGTAGGCCCCAAGAGCGCGGCGAGCGCAGCGCACCCAAGGCTCAGGCGCGTCAAGGCGTCACGCGGATGGCGTCCTCGGGGCAGACCTCGACGCACTTCATACACGCTGTGCACGCGGCCTCGTTCACGACGAAGGCCTGCTTGCCGCCGTGCGCCCAGACCTTCATGCGGACCAAGAGCGGCAGCTCAACGTCCGACTTACGGATGGTAAAGACCGCCTCGGGGCAGACCTGCGCGCAGGTTTTCTTGCCTTCGCACCGCAGGTGGTCAACGACGACGCTCGCCATGCCTCAGCCCTTTCCGCCGGTCTGCTCGATCACGCTCAGCACCCGCTGGCCCGGCACCAGCTTGGCGGCTTGGTCGAGCTGAATCACGATCTCAAGAATCTTCGTGTCGAGCCGCTCAGTCGGCTCGTCGGTTCGGATGTTCTTGCGGCCCATTCTGCGCCCGATTTCGACGACCTTGCCCTTAAAGGTCTGCCCACGAAAGGCCTCGGCAGAGATCGTCGCGGCCTGACCGAGCGCGACCTTCTCCAAGTCACGCTCCTCGAGGTCCATCCGCACGCGGAGCACGCGGGTGTCGCCCATCACGAGGAGCGGCTCTGCGCCCTGGGGCGTGTAGTACTCCCCCGCCAAGAACTTCTGCTCGAGCACCTCGCCCGTGATCGGCGCGCGCACGGTGAGCCGCGCGACGACCGCTGCGGCCTGGTCGCGCCGGGCGGTCGCCGCGGCCACGCGCGCCACCGCAACGGCCACGTCTTCGGCGCGCGAGCCAAAGCGCGCGGCCCGCTTGCGCGCGTCGATCGCACGCCACGTCGCCTCGTCATTCGCCGCGTTCTGACGAGCCCGGTCGAGCTCCTCGGGTGTCGCGGCGCCGCTCTTCGAGAGCGTCTCGATGCGCGCGAGGTTGCTGCGCGAGAGCTCAGACCGGGCACGCGCCGCCTCAGCGTCGGCCACTGCGGCGTCCACGTCCTCGTCCCGCAGGCCCTTTCGCACCCGCCCTAGCTCGGACTGCGCGACCACCAAGTCCGCTTCGGCTGCTGCGAGCGCGGCTCGCTCCGCCGTCGACTCGAGCTCGACGACGGGCGCGCCCGCCTCGACTTGGTCGCCCTCCTTGACGAGCACGCGCGTAATCAGGCCCGGCACAGCGCCGGCGACCTTCACCTCGCGCTGCGCGGGCTCGACCATGCCGTTGCCGGCGACGCGGCCCGCGAGGGGTGTGTCGACGCGCTCGTCGTGGCCGCCGGTGATCGCCTTGGCATCACGGCTCGCCTTTTGGGCATCGGCTTCCGTAGCGACCGTGGCCGGTGAGCTCGCGAGCGCCTTGATGACCGCGAAGGTCGAGAAGGCGAAGAGGAGCGCGAGGAAGATCGTGAACTTTTTACCTTTGAGGCTCATGCAGCGTGGCTCCCTGCGCCTTCGCCGAGGATCTGCCCGTCTTCGATGCGGACGATGCGGTCGGCGAGGCTGAAAATGCGGTTGTCGTGAGTGACGCAGACGACGGTGTGGCCCTGTTCGCGCGCGAGCTCACGCAACAGTTCGGTGACGAGCTGCCCATTGGTCGCGTCGAGGCTCGCGGTGGGCTCGTCCGCGAGAATGATCGGGGGGTTGCCGGCGACTGCGCGGCAGATGGCCACGCGCTGACGCTCGCCGCCGGAGAGCTCTGCGGGCAGGCGCTTGTACTTGCCACCGAGCTGCACCCGGTCGAGCAGGCGCCGCGCCTCGCGAGAGGCGTCGCCCGGGGACCAGCCCCGCATCTGGAGCTGGAACGCGACGTTCTCCTCGGCGGTCAGGGACGCGATCAGGTTATGGCCCTGAAAGATGAAGCCGATGTAAGCGAGCCGCAGACGCGGCAGCTCCGATTCGCGCACCCCGGAGATGCGCTCACCGAAGAGGTGAACGTGGCCGTCGCTCGAGCGCAGCACGCAGCCGAGGATCGAGAGCAGCGTTGTCTTGCCGCTGCCGCTCGGCCCGACGAGCATCATGAACTCGCCTGCGGGCACGGTGAGGTCGCAGCCCTTAAGCACGAGCTGGGCGAGGTCGCCGTCGCCATAGGTCTTGGTGACGCCGCGGGCGTCGATCGCGAGCGAATGACTCATCGGAACACCATAGCGGGTTCGAGTTTGCGGATACGCAGCAGGGCGAGGCTCGACGCGAGGACGCACAGCACGCACATCACCACGATGCTGCCGAAGACGAGCTGTGGTGGCAGCAGCATCGCCAGCTTGGGCGACCGGATACCGCCGGCGACGCGGGTCACGAGCCCCAGGCCGATGACCGACCCGATGACCGCGTAGGTCATCGACTGCACGAAGAGCAGCTTCGTGAGGTCCCAGTTCGTCGTGCCGATGGCTTTGAGCGTACCGAACTCGCGCAGGTTATCGACGACCGACGAGAGCATCGACAGCGACACGATGACGAAGCCCACGATCAACGCGAAGACTGTCGACGTCCCAAACGTAATGCCAATGGCCGTCTGGCGGAGCACGTAGTTCACGATGCTCTCCTCGAACTCGGGGCCTGTCCTCACGAAGACGTCGGGCAGCGCGGCCTTGAGCTGCGCTGCGACAGCCTGTGGGTCAGCGCCCGGCTTGACCCCGATGAGCACAGCGCTCATTTGGTCACGGTCGGTGCGGAGTAGGCGCCGCGCGAACTCATAGTCCGCGAAGGCATAGGACGGCCCGAACGGCAGGAGGCCCCAGGTGATGCCACCCACCGTCACACGGTGTCCGTTGAGTTCGCGCCGACTCCCCAAGTTGAGGCCGCCCAGTTTTTCGCGCTCTGCGTCCTCGACGATGATGGTGTCGGGCTGGGCGATCGCGCCCGCGTCGCCCGCCACGATGTTCCACGGGCCGCCCTTCAAGCGCGTCGCGTTCACCCCGACGAGGGTCACCGGCTCACTCCCGCCCGAAGGGAGCTGCATCGTCGCCGCGCCGATGAGGACGCCGTCCGCCCACTCGACGTCGGGCATCGCGCGCGCGGTCAGCAACGCGGCGTCCGAGATGGTCCGACCGGGCGGGAGCTGTTGAACAGAAGGCGCGGTGATCCAGACGTCGGCACCGGCGTTCTTCACGTACATCTGGTTCTTGTAGAGCAAGCCCAGAAATGTGCCGAGCTGCTGGTTCGCCAACAGCGTGGCGAAGACAACCCCAAAGAGGGTGCCGGCGAGCTTGAGCTTCTGGTGAAACATCATGCCCCACGCGACGCGGGCCATGGTCTTCCATCGGAGCCAGAGCGGCGCACGACCCGTTAGGGGCTTGGCCATGGGCACGGCGCGCGGCGGTCCCTGCGGAGTCATTGGACCTCTCCTTCGCCGAGAGCGATGCGCAGGTCAACCCGCGCGAAGGCGAGGTCTGCACGCGCCTGAATGAGCCCGACCTCTGCCTGAAACGCATCGCGGTCCGCCTGCAGCGCGTCGAGCTGAGTCGCAGCGCCCCCTTCGAATCGGGATCTCGCGAGGTCGGCGGCGCGCTGCGTAGCGGCCAGCTCGGCCATCGCCGCCTTCACCCGAGCGACCTGCGCTCGGACCGAGAGCCACGCGTCGTAGGCACGGTCCTGCGCGTCCACTGCGGTCTGGGCGGCCGCGTGCGACTGACCGTCCGCGCTCGCCGCCGACGCATCGGCCTGTGCAAACGTCGCCGCGTCCAGGCGCCACGTCAGGGTGATCCCGGCTGTATAGGCGGTGCTCTCACCCGAGAAGCCCGTTGCGTTGGTGACCCGCTCGCTGATGCTGGCCGCCAGCGTGGGCAGCTTGGCGGCGGATGCCGCGCTCGACTGCAGCGCCGCTTGAGCGGCAAAGGCGCGGGCCGCCCTGACCTGTGCAGTGTCTCCGGCGGCGTCCGGCCTGAGAGGGGCCGGCTCCTCGAGATTCGCAACCTCAAGGACCACGCCGGGTGTCGGCTTGAGGCCGCTCAAGCTCTCTAGGGTTCGCCGCGCCAGCAGGGTCGCTCGCTCTGCCTCGACCACCGCCTGCCGTGAGCGCTCGACCTGGGCGACCGCTCGCTGCTGCTCGAGCTCGCTCGCCGCGCCCGCTTCGAAGCGCGCCTGCGCCCGTGCGAGGCTCTTCTCGGCGACGCTCAGCGAGCGGCCCGCGGCCTCGAGGACCGCCTCTGCGGCGACCGTCTGGTGCCACACGCGGGCGACCGCCCGAGCG
>Ga0164295_10002893_pt1 | contig 13987 bp, 11 predicted proteins | sample GEODES006metaG_FD_111798 | JGI IMG/M metagenome (GOLD analysis project Ga0164295, IMG submission 111798) | Oligotrophic lake water microbial communities from Sparkling Lake, Wisconsin, USA - GEODES006 metaG | ecosystem: Environmental > Aquatic > Freshwater > Lake | place: USA: Sparkling Lake...
CGCAGCGTGCGAACGCGCTCGATCGCACCCTCGAGGCCCTTGCGGTTCCGGGCCATGCCGCACTCGTCCCAGATGATCTTGCCGAGCTCACGGTGGAACGAGTCCACCGTGCGCTTGCCCTTGAGCGAGAGCAGCTTCTTGGTGCGCTCGCCGACCTCGGCCTCGGCGTCTTTGACCGCGGCGTGCTGTGTGTCGATCGAGCCCGGCTTCACGCCGGCCAGGTAGTTACCGAGCGTGTAGGGCAGGATGAAATAGCCGTCCGACAGGCCCTGCATCAAGGCGCTCGCGCCGAGGCGGTTCGCGCCGTGGTCGCTGAAGTTCGCCTCGCCTGCGACGAAGAGCCCCGGCACGTTCGACATCAGGTTGTAGTCCACCCACAGGCCGCCCATCGTGTAGTGCACGGCGGGGTAGATGCGCATCGGCACCTTGTAGGGGTTCTCGCCCGTGATGCGCTCGTACATCTGGAACAGGTTGCCGTAGCGCTCGGCGACGGTGTTCGCGCCGAGCCGCTTGATGGCGTCCGCGAAGTCCAGGTAGACGCCGAGGCCGCCCGGGCCCACACCGCGGCCCTCGTCACACACCGCCTTCGCCGCGCGCGAGGCGACATCGCGTGGCACCAGGTTGCCGAAGCTCGGGTAGCGCCGCTCGAGGTAGTAGTCGCGGTCGCTCTCCGGGATCTGGTCGGGTGAGCGCTTGTCGCCGCCCGTCTTCGGCACCCACACGCGGCCGTCGTTTCGCAGCGACTCCGACATGAGCGTGAGCTTGCTCTGGTAGTCGCCGCTGACCGGGATGCACGTCGGGTGGATCTGCGTGTAGCAGGGGTTCGCGAAGAGCGCGCCCTTCTTGTGCGCGCGCCAGATGGCCGTGGTGTTGCAGCCCTTCGCGTTCGTCGACAAGAAGAAGACGTTGCCGTAGCCGCCCGTGCAGAGCACCACGGCGTCTCCGACGAACGACTCGATCTTGCCGCTCACCAGGTTGCGCGTGACGATGCCGCGGGCCACGCCGTCGATGACGACCACATCGAGCAGCTCGGTGCGGGCGTGCATCTCGACCTTGCCGAGGCCGATCTGGCGCTCGAGGCCTTGGTAGGCGCCGATCAGGAGCTGCTGGCCGGTCTGTCCGCGTGCGTAGAACGTGCGGCTCACCTGAGCGCCGCCGAAGGATCGGTTCGCCAGCACACCGCCGTACTCGCGAGCGAACGGCACGCCCTGCGCGACGCACTGGTCGATGATGTTCACGCTGTTCTCGGCCAGGCGGTAGACGTTCGCCTCGCGGGCGCGGTAGTCGCCGCCTTTGACCGTGTCGTAGAACAGGCGATAGATGCTGTCGCCGTCGTTCTGGTAGTTCTTCGCGGCGTTGATGCCGCCCTGCGCCGCGATGGAGTGGGCGCGCCGCGGGCTGTCCTGGAAGCAGAACGCCTTCACGTTGTAGCCGAGCTCAGCGAGCGAGGCCGCGGCGGACGCGCCCGCGAGGCCCGTACCCACGACGAGGACGGTGTACTTGCGCTTGTTGGCGGGGTTCACCAGCTTCATGCCGAAGCGGTGGCTCTCCCACTTCTTCTCAATGGGGCCAGCCGGAATGCGAGCGTCGAGTTGCATGGGTCAGCCTCCTTAGGCCTTGATCACGCCGGCGAGCACGGCGACCGGAATGGAGAGGAAGCCCGCGGCGAGCGCCACGGCGACCACCTGCGCGCCCGCGCGGATGCGCGGCGTGTAGGTGGGGTGGTTGAAGCCCATCGTCAGAAAGAAGCTGTAGAGGCCGTGGTACAGGTGCAGGCAGAGCGACACCATCGCGACCGCATAGGCTCCCGAGACCGCGGGCTGCGAGAAGCCCGCGACGACATTCGCGTACACCTGACCCGGCTTGAAGTCGTGGTGGGCGACGCCGACCGTGAAGTGCAGCAGGTGATAGACGATGAAGGCGAAGATCAGGAAGCCGCCGTACTTCATGAACTTGCTCGCGAGCGTCGCCTGCTGGGTCTTGACGACCTTGTAGGCGACGGGGCGCGCCGCGCTGCTCATCGAGGCCAGCGAGAGGGCGGCCCAGATGTGCGCGGCGACGGAGAGCAGCAGCACAACCCGCGTGCCCCAGACCAGCGCGGGCATGCTGTGGAGCTGAGCGGCATACTCGTCCATCCGGTAAGCGGTACCGGTCGCGTTCTTGCCGGCGAACATCAGCAAGTTGCCGGCCAAGTGGCCAATCAGGAACCCGAACATCACGACGCCGGTCAGGGCCATGACGGCCTTTCGACCCAGCGTCGAGGCAAAGAAGCGAGCCAAGGGGGTGCGCGCGGCGCCCTGCCCTGCTGTCGCGGTCTGCATAGCCTGTCCTCTCCACGAAGATGCGTGCGGCGGGAAGGTACTCCGCGCGCCCAAAGAATCAACGAAATCGGCGCGATCCCGCCCCTCGGTGAGTGAGACGCAGGACGGCGCGCGGTGGTCGCGCAGACGGTACGGGTGTGGCGCGCGGCGGCGAAGCATGGGATTCTCGCCGGAGCCCTCTGAATGGGGGCGCGGTGGGCCGCGTCCAACGGGGCGAGGTCGCCAGAGACAAGCCAACGGAGCAAACAGTGAAGCGAATGACAAAGCTGATGACCCTCGTGACCCTGCTCGCCGCGCTGTGCGTCGCGCCGGTGTCGGCGTCGGCCGAGACGGCCCGAAGCTGGGCGGGTTCGCGGGTCGCCGTGAAGGCCAAGCACTTGGCGCCGGCGATGAAGAAGAACGGCGAGTATTGGGACAAGTACACGTTCAACGCCGATTTCGGTGACCGCGGCTCGTTCTACTTCTCGCTCGCCATTGGCGACGCCCTGACGGACGAGCGCAAGCTCGAGGCCAAGGGGCGCATGACCGTGGACGGCAAGACGTTCTCGTGGCGCAACGACTTCAAGGAGAGCGCCTGGAGCCACTCACTCGCAGATGAGGTCCGGATCAGCGCTGGCAAGGCGGAGATGAGCGGCACGCCCGACAAGCTGCGGTTCGTGAACGAGCAGGACGGCGGCGCGCTCGAGCTGGAGTTCACCCCGATCGCGCGCGCCTGGCGCCCGCGCCAGGGGCAGGCCCTCTTCGGCGCGGACAACAAGGCGTACGACGTCACGCTGTTCCCGCTCATGAAGGTCTCGGGGCGCGTCAAGCAGGCGGGCGGCGACTGGCAAGCCATCGAGGGGCGCGGCCACGGCTCGCACGTATGGAGTGAGCTGGCGCCCTACGAGGCGAACCGCTGGTCGATGGAGCTGCGCGGCGTGAACGGCGACACGACCGTCTACATGCGTGAGCTCGGGGCGACGACCAACTACGGCGGGACGCGCATCCCTTACATTCTGGTGACGAAGGGCAACCAGGTGCTGCTGGAGTCCTTTGACTACCAGCTCAGCCCGACCGAGCTGTTCACGGACGAGAAGCACGAGAACAAATACAAAGTACCGACGAACTTTCAGCTTCAGGGCGTGGACGCCGAGGACAAGAACATCCAATTCCGGGGCGTCGTGAAGCAGAAGAAGCTCAACAAGCGCAAGGACTACCTCGCCGACCTGAACGCCATGAAGGCCGCGGTCGCGGCGCGGTTCGCCAAGCCCGTTCTATACGACTACACGGTCGACGTGACGCTCGAGATCAAGACGGCCAAGGGGGTCGAGCGGGTCGCCGTCAGCGGAGAAGACACGCGCTACGAGTTCAACTGGCTCAACCAGTAACGCGCACGCCCCTCAGTGGAGCGTCCGCTCCGCTTGGTCCATGAAGGCGTCCAAGCGGCGGAAGTACAAGAAGACGACGAGGTCGACCGTGTCCTCCGGGAGCGCTGACAGGTAGGCCCGCATTCGGACCAATGAGCGCTGACGGCTGAGCCGCCGGAGCGCGCAGTGGGCGTCAACGACCTGCTTGCTCGACCACGGCGCGTGGTTGAGGCGCTCGAAGGCCCGGCGAATCCAGCGGGCCTCGAAGAGCGGGTGGACGCCCGCGCTGCCCATCTGCAGCAGGTCCTCCGCCAGCGCCGTCGCTGGCGCGCATCCCTCTGGCTTCACGCTCGCCTCCGTCCCGTCCCTCGACCGTGCGGCTCTCGACTCTCCCACGCGCAGGTTAGCGGACGAGGCGCGACCGTTTCAACCGATGACGCCGAGCGCCCCCGGCATCGAGAGCCGGACGACGTCCCGCATCGAGAAGTGCCCGGGCGGCTGGCCGACAAGGAACCGCGCGGCGCGCAGGGCTCCGAGCGCGAAGACGCCTCGGTCGGTGGCACGATGCGTGAGTTCGATGCGCTCGGCCTCGCCGAAGAAAAAGACGGTGTGCTCGCCGACGACATCGCCGCCTCGCGCCGCGGAGAGACCGACCTCGTCGCCTCCCCGAGCGCCGCCCCCCCGCGGGGCACGGGCCGCGTCCGGCCACGGGAGCCCGCGGCCCTGAGCGACCGCCTCGCCCAGCGTCCACGCCGTGCCGCTCGGGGCGTCGGCCTTGCGTCGGTGGTGCACCTCGAAGACCTCGGCGTCCCAGTCGACGGCGCGCGCGGCGAGCTCCGTCAGGTGGCGCAGCAGGGCCACGCCGACGCTGAAGTTGCTCGCCGAGAGGACCGCCGCCCGGGTGGCATAGGCGTCCAACGCCGCACGTTGAGCGGGGGTGCGCCCGGTCACGCCGGTGACGAGCGGGACGCCGCTAGACCCGAGCCGCTCGAGCAGCGCGTCCGTCGCCTCGGGCAGCGCGACGTCCACGACGACGTCACAGTCGGCGAACCCATGTGCGCGCGGCTCAGCGTCTGATACGGCACGGCCGAGAGCGCGGGCGACGACCCACTCAGGGCTGGCTTGGGCTGCGGCGACCACGCGCGCGCCGAGCCGCCCCGATGCGCCGAAGACGCCCAGACGCAGCGGCGTCGCGCTCACGCGCCTCGGCTCGGCACGATCTCGTGCTCGGCGTACAGCCGCTCCAGCTGGGCGCGCGCCGGCGCTTGAAGGGGCGCTAAGGGCAGGCGCATGTCTTCGGCGTGCCCGAAGGCCCGCGCGCACGCGGCCTTGACGGGGCCGGGGTTCGTCTCGAGGAACATCCCCCCGAAGAGCGGCAGCAGCTTTAGATGCAGCGCGCGGGCTGTGGCCCAATCGCCCCGCTCGAAGGCCCGCCACATCGCGACCATGCGCTCCGGCACCAGGTTGCTGGTCACGCAGACCACGCCGCGGCCGCCGATGGCCCACATCGGGAACGACACCGAGTCCTCGCCCGACAGCAAGGTCAGCCGGTCGCCGCAGCGCGCGACGATCTCGGCGTCCATGGTCAGGTTGGCGGTCGCTTCCTTGAGGGCGACGACGCCCGGCACGTCCGCGAGGCGCTCGATGGTGTCCACGGTCAGCGACACGCCGGTCCGCGACGGGACGTTGTAGAGCATGACGGGCAGCTCGGGGACCTGCGTCGCGACGGCGCTGAAGTGGGCGAACAGGCCCGCCTGCGTCGGCTTGTTATAGTAAGGCGTGATGACGAGGCCGCCGTCGGCGCCGACCTCGGCCGCCGCTCGGGCGAGCGCGATCGTGGCGCGGGTGTCGTTCGTGCCGACGCCCGCGACGACCTTGCACCGGCCGCGCGCGGTCTGCACGACGCGGCGGAAGACCTCGACCTTCTCCGCCTCCGAGAGGGTCGAGCTCTCGCCCGTCGTGCCGCAGGGCACAAGGCCGTGGACCCCCGCCGCGATTTGTCGTTCGACGTGCGCCTCGAGTGCGGCCCAGTCGATCTGGCCCTCTTCTTCGGCGCGTCCAGCGACAAACGGCGTGATGAGCGCGGTGTAGACGCCTTCGAACATGGCCTGCTCCTCAGTGCGACGCGGGACTGAAGCCCTTAGCGAAGGACCGGGGGTCGAATCAAGGCCGATCCCGCAAAATGCCGCGCGGCGTCATTTTGCGGGTTGACCGACCGCGGGTCCGTCTCTAAGGTCCGCCCACCGTTCACCGACCGGTCACACCCGTGGCCGCGAAACGTCACGGAGGTCCCCATGTCGGTTCTCGTCGTTCTCTGTGTCTCGACCGCGGCAGGCGTCGGCCTGGCGCTGATGGCGTGCAAAGCTGTTCTGGGCGTGATGCCCCGCCGCGATCCATAAATCGCGGGTCGGGCGTCGAGTTCGGCTAGACTCCGCCCGATGACGCCGCGACTCGCCCGAATCGGACAAACGCTGTTGCTCCTGTCGCTGGCGACGGGCTGCCTCGTCGAAGGCGACCCGCTCTACCCCGGGCCGGATAGCCTTCAGGCACCGAGAGACGCGGGGGCCGAAGCCGACGCGACCCCCGAGGTGCCGCCCGCCTTCGCTGCCGTCGCCCCGATTTTGGCCGCGCGCTGTGGCGCCTGCCACGGCGACCCGCCGCTCAGCGGCCTGCCGAGCTTCCCAGACCACACGCGCGCGGCGGCCTTCGCCGACCGCATCATCGCGCGCATCGACCAAGGCAATATGCCGCCGGTCGGCCTTGAACCGGTCACCGCCGTCGAGCGCGCGCTCGTCGCGGCGTGGGTCGCCGGCGGGGCACCGGAGTGAGGCCCCGCACGCGCGCGACCGGGGTCAAGGAGAGCAGATGGCGAGCGAAGTGACTTCTGGCGCGACGGACGCCTTGCCCGAGGCGTTCCTGCGGGACCTGCCCAAGACGGACCTGCACGTCCACCTCGACGGCTCAGTGCGCATCAGCACGCTCATCGACCTGGCCCGCGAGTACCACGTCGAGCTGCCGAGCTACACCGAGGACGGGCTGCGGACGCTCGTGTTCAAGGACCGCTACGCGAACTTGGCGGAGTACCTGCGCGGCTTCGGCTACACGGTCGGCGTGATGCAGAGCGAGGTCGCCCTTGAGCGTACAGCGTATGAGCTGGCGATCGACAATCAGGCCGAGGGGGTGCGCTACCTTGAGGTCCGCTTCGCGCCGCAGCTGCACGTGCACAAGCACATGAACGCCGTGATGGTGATGCGGGCCGTGAACCGCGGCCTCAAGCGCGCCAGAGACGAGTTCAACGCGCGGCCGACCATCGCGTCCGGCGCAGAGCCGGCCTTCGAGTACGGCATCATCGTCTGCGCGATGCGGATGTTCCGCGAGGGCTTCAGCGAGTACTTCACGAACCTGCTGCAGGCCCACCGCTACGCCCCGATGAAGGAGGTCTACCGCCTCGCCTCGCTCGAGCTCGCGCGGGCGGCGGTCATCGCGCGCGATGAGTACGAGCTGCCTATCGTCGGCTTCGACCTGGCGGGGGAGGAGGCGGGCTACCCCGCGAACGACCACGCGGTGGCGTTCTCTCACGCCCACCGCAACTTCATGAAGAAGACGGTGCACGCGGGCGAGGCGTACGGCCCGGAGAGCATCTTTCAGGCGATCACCGACCTGCATGCCGACCGCATCGGCCACGGCACCTACCTGCTGGATGCCAGCGCGATCAAGGACGCGGACATCGCAGACCCGGAGCAGTATGTCCGGCGGCTGGGGGAGTACATCGCGGACCGTCGCATTACGCTCGAGGTCTGCCTGACGAGTAACTTGCAGACCAACCCGCAGATGAACGACCTCAGCGAGCACTCGTTCAAGCTGCTGCGGGCCGCGCGGCTGTCGACGACGATCTGCACGGACAACCGGACCGTGAGCAACACGACGGTGAGCCGCGAGCTCGCGCTCGCTGTGAAGCACCTGGGCCTGAATCGGCACGACCTGAAGTCGATCATCATCTACGGCTTCAAGCGGAGCTTCTTTCCCGGGTCTTACCAGCGGAAGCGCGTCTACGTGCGGCAGGTCATCGACTACTACGAGTCCATCGAGCGCAAGTACTTCGGTGACGTCGCTTAGGCGCCGCGCACGCTCCGCACGCGCGCTGGCTCTGTGGGGCGCGCTCGGGGTCGGGTGCGAGGGCACCCCCGCCTCGACCCCCCTTGAGTTTGACGCCGTCCTCGCAGCGGACGACACAGCCTACGCCGCGCCTCGCCCGCTGCCCGATGGGGCGCTGGTCTTGCGCGACGCGACGCCCCCGCTCGAGGACGTGACCGTGCTCAGCGAGCTGGGAGTCCCGTGCGCGCGAGGGGGCATCGCCGGCGCCATCTGCGCGCCGAACGGCACGACGCCCGTTGGCGGGGCGCGTGTGCGAGTCGAAACACTCGACTGCGCGGGCGACCGGGTGCGCGTCGAGACCTACACGGACAGCCGCGGCCGGTTCGAGCTGCGCGGGATCGCGGCGGGTGAGGTCCGCGTGGACGTGACCACCGGCAACTTCGCGGCGTCGGCGGAAGTGCAGGTGCGGGCAGGAGGGACCGCGTTGTTGGCCGGCGGCGACGGCAAGCTGTGCTTCTCACCGACGAGCGTCGCGATCGCTGCGCTCACGGGCGCCTATGACCGAATCGAGGACAACCTCGCTCAACTCGGCTTCGCGGCTGACATCTACTGCGGCGCTGCGGGCGCGTACCGGCCCGCGCGCACGCTCTTGCAGGACGCGGACGCGCTGGCGCGCTACCGACTCCTGTTCGTCAACTGCGGCACCGGCGTGAACCTGCGAACGGACAACTTCGAGAACACGCAGATCATCGAGCACCTGCGGTCCTTCGTGCGCGCGGGCGGGTCCGTCTACGCCTCAGACTTGGCCGCCGACTTTGTCGAGCAGGCGTGGCCGGGGTGGGTCGACTTCGAGCTGCGGCCTGCCGCGAACTCGGACGGCTACACCGCCTCGCCGTGCTGCGTGTGCGCGGCGCCGACCTGCGACGCGTCGTGCGTCGAGCAGACTGGCCAGACCGGGCCGCGCTGCCCCCAGCGGAACGATCTCCCCGCGGAGTGCCGCTCGCCCGCGCTGCCCGTGCTCGGGCGCGGGCGCGTCTCGCCGGCGGGGACACTCACGCAAGGCCGCGTCGTCGATCCCGAGCTCATCGCCGCGCTCGGCTTCGAGGACCTCCCCATTCGCTTCAACGCCCCCGGCTGGATTCAGATCGCCGGGGTCGCCGCGGGCACGCGGGTGCTCGTCGAAGGCGACGGGCGGCCGCTCATGGTCCTCTTTGAGCCGGAGCCGGGCGGTGGTCGCGTCGCCTTCACGAGCTTCCACAACGAGGCTCAGGGCGATGCGGCGATTGACGCGATCTTGGAATCCCTCATTCTCAGGCTGTAACTACACACAGGAGCCCAAGATGCGCCACGTACGCTTCGGTCGAACCGGCTTGGTGGTCTCGGAGCTGTGCCTCGGGACGATGACCTTCGGGGGCGACGGCTTCTGGACCGCGATCGGGCGGCAGTCGCAGACCGAAGCAGACGCGCTTGTGCGGGTCGCCTTCGAGGCAGGCATCAACTTCTTCGATACCGCGGACGTCTACTCGAACGGGCTCGCGGAGCGCATGCTCGGTCAGGCGCTCCGCAACCTTGAGCTGCCTCGGGACCAGATCATCGTCGCGACGAAGGTCTTCGGGCGTCTCGGAGCGGGCCCGAACGACCACGGCCTGTCACGCCACCACATCCTGAACAGCGTGGATGCGAGCCTGAAGCGGCTGGGGCTCGACTACATCGACCTGTACCAGATCCACGGCAGCGACCCCGCGACGCCGCTCGAGGAGACCATGGACGCGCTCGATACCTGCGTGCGCGCGGGCAAGGTGCGGTACTTGGGTTTCTGTAACCTGCCCGCGTGGCAGGCCATGAAGGCGAACGCGCTCGCGGAGCGGCATGGCGGCGCGCGCTTTGACAGCGCGCAGGTCTACTTCAGCATCGCGGGGCGTGACATCGAGCGAGAGCTGGTGCCGTTTTGTCGGTCTGAGGGTCTGGCAGTGCTGCCCTGGAGCCCGCTCGCGGGCGGCCTGCTCTCGGGCAAGTTCGACCGCGAGGGCCACGGCCCCGACGGCGCGCGCCGCAAGACCTTCGATTTCCCGCCCGTGGACCACGTGCGCGCCTTCGATTGTGTGGACGCCCTGCGCCCGATGGCCGAGGCGCGCGGCTGCAGCGTGGCGCGCTTGGCGCTGGCCTGGGCGCTCAGGCAGCCGGGCGTGACCGCGCCCATCATCGGCGCGAAGACGCAGGCGCAGCTCCTCGACAACCTCGCGGCGGTCGAGATCTGCTTCGAGCCACACGAGCTGGACGCCCTCGACCGCGTCTCGGCGCTCCCTGCGGAGTACCCCGGCTGGATGCTGGCGCGTCAGGGCGCGGAGCGGCGCACGCTCGGCGGCTAAGCGGGCCGCTTCAGCCCAGGTCGATGGCGCCGGTGCAGAACTCGCGGTTGCCGAAGGACTGCAGGTCGTCCGCGCCCATCGCGTGGCACAGGCCAAGTAGCAGGTTGTTATGCGGTGCGCCGTCGAAGACGCGGTGGCGACCCGTGCGAATGGCGCCACCCGCTCGGCCCGCGAGCAGGAATGGCATGTCGCTGTGGCTGTGGGTGTTGCCGCGGGACAGCTCGCTGCACCAGAGCACGACGGTGTTGTCGAGGAGCGTGCCGTCGCCCTCGGGTACAGCGCGCAGCAGGTCGAGGAAGTAGGCGAGCTGCTCGGCGTACCATGTATTCATGCGTGCCCACTGGGCCTGTTGTTCGGCGCTGAAGTCGCCCGCGTGCGACAGGCTGTGGCCGTCCTGCTCGCGCAGCCCCATGAAGGTAAAGCGCAGGGCGTTGAGGGCGCTTGAGAACTCCAGCGTGCTGAAGCGGGTCATGTCGCACGCCAGCGCCATCGCGAGCAGCTGCATCTGGTGGCGGGCGATCTCCGCGAAGTCGTCTTCCGACGCGACGTCGAACTGCGGGGGCATCTCGGGCGCGCGGCACAGGGCACCGCTGGGGGTCGCGACGCCCGCCTCGAGGGAGCGCTCAAGCTGCCGCACCGACTCCGCGTGCTGCTCCAGCTTGCGCCGGTCCTCGGGGGCGAGCTTGGCGTTCAAGCGCGCGAAGTCCTCGCGCACGACGTCGAGCACGCTGCGTCGTTGCACCAAGAGCCGCCGCATCACCTCGGGGTCTTGGTTCATGCCCGCGAACAGGCGGGTGTAGACATTGAGCGGCTGGTTCTCGGGCGGGACGGGCTGGTCTGCGCCGCGGTAGCTGATGCGCGCGCGCGGCTCGTTCTCAATCGCGCGCACGCCCAACTCGAGGGTGCGGAAACGCGTCGGGGGCGCGAGTCGGTCAGCCAGGAGCTGGTCGATGCTGGGGCCACCCGCCCAGCCGGCGGTCTGTCCATCGCCGTCCGCGAAGTTCCCCGGCAGGATGATCTCGCCGGTCAAGAGCGTCGCCATGCCGCGGTTGTGCGGCCCGCCCGGACCCGTGTCAGCGACGGCCATGTCGACGCCGTCGAAGATGACCAGGTCCTGCTTGTGGCGCTCGAGCGGCGCGAGCAGGGGCGGCAGTGCAAAGTCTGTCTCCGTGCCGCCGCGCGGGCTCCAGAGCTCTTTCAAGGTGCCGTTCGGGTTGAAGAAGACGACGAGACGCTTGGGGAACGCACCTTGAGCTCGGGCGACTCGAGGCAAGGTTTGCAGCAGCGGCAGGCTCAGGGCGACCCCGCCTAGGCCGCGAAGCAGTGCGCGGCGGCTGAGGTTCATGGCGTGCTCTCCGCGTGCTCGGTGTTCTCGGCGTTCTCGGCGGCGGGGCGGCGACGGAACCGGAAGGTGTCCGAGGTTGTCAAGTACTCGATAAAGCTCAGGAAATCGCGTCCGCCGCGCTCGTATGCGGCGTAGAGGGAGTCGATCCCGCAGAGGTCTTCGGGCACTTCGGAGCGCCCGTGGGCGAAGCGGAAGGCCTGCGTGACCACGCAGCGCTGAACCTGCTCGCTCTCGGCGAGCTGTCGAGAGAGCGCTGCCGCGCCATCGAACGGACCGTCTGCGTCCAGGGTCGCCGAGAGCGCGCCGCTGGCGTCGACTAGGTGACCGTTCTCCTCGGTCCGCCAGCGGCCGACCGCGTCGAAGTTCTCGAAGCCGAACCCAACCGGGTCGATCAGGCTGTGGCAGCCCGCGCAGGCTGGGTCCGCGCTGTGCTGTTCGAACTTTTGTCGGGTCGAAGAGTTCGGGTCGGGGTCAGGCGGCACGATCGGAAGGTTCGGGGGCGGCGGCGGCAGCGGCGTGCAGAGGACGCGCTCACGGACATAGGCGCCGCGAAAGACCGGCGAGGTCATGTTCGGCTTTGCTGTGACCGCCATGATCGCACCTTGAGTCAGCACGCCCGCGCGCTGGCTCGGGTTCACCGCGACTCGACGAAAGGCCTCACCTTCGACCCCCTCGACGCCGTAGAAACGCGCGAGCGACTCGTTCAGCCAGGTGTGGTCGGCCGCGAACAGCGCCTTGAGATCGCGGTCCGAGCCCCACAGCAGGTCTTCGACAAAGGCGTGCGTCTCCTCGGCGAGGAGCGGGCGAACGGCGGGGTCGAAGTCGGGGTACCACTGGGGGTCACGCTCGATCCCCAAGACCTCGTCGACGCGGAGCCACTGGTTGAAGAAGTCGATGAGCGCCGGCCGCGCGCGCGGGTCGTCCATCATGCGGCGCGCCTGGGCGGCGACCTCTTCGCGGGTGCCGAGGCGGCCCTGCTCGGCGGCGCTGAGCAAGGCGCCATCGGGCATGGACTGCCAGATGAGATAGGAGAGACGACTCGCCACCTCGTAGTCGGTGAGCTTCAAACGCGTGGTGTCCTCGCGCGCGGGCTCGCCGACAGCCTGCGTCACGTAGGGCTCACCCACTTCGATGCGGAAGAGGAAGTTCGGCGATTGGAGCATGGCCTGAACGACGAGTTGGAAGGCGCGCTCCAAGCGCGGCGGCTCCATCGTCGCCGCCGCGTCGTACAGAGAGGCGAGGCGGTCGACCTCGGCGGCCTCGAGCGGGCGGCGCCACGCGCGCAGACCAAACGACTCGATGAACGTCCGCAGGCAAGCGGCTTCGCCGTCTTCAATGGGTTCGCAGGGCAGGAGGGCGCTGAGGCGAGCGACCGCGGTCGCGGCGAGCCGCTCCGACGCCTGCATGTACTGCTCGACGTGCAGCGCCGAGATTTGGAGAGAGCCCGCTTGGTTGCGGAAGCCCATGAACTCTTCGTCGGGCAAGAACGTGTCCGCGGGCGCGCTGGCATCGCCCAGCAAGTCGCGGACGGTGTTGTTGTATTCGGTCCGAGTCAGCCGGCGGATGAGCGCAGGGCCCGGATCACGGGGCGCGAGGTCGAGCGGGTCGCAGTGGTCTGGCGCCTGCGGTGGCGGCGGGAGCGACGCCGCGGTGGCGGGCGCCGAGGGCACGTTGGGTGGCGTTGTCACCGGCGCAGGGGCTGCATCGCCTGGCGTGGCGTCCCCATCGAGAACAGCGGCTTCACGGGGCGATGCGCACCCCGCAGCGAGGAGCGCCCCGCAGGCGATTCGTAGCGCGGAGCAGTGCGGTTTCATCGTCTGCAGCGTCCCTCGCCTGAAGCCTTCCTCGCTCAGATGCGCGAGGGTAGCGCGCGGTGGCGATCGATTCAACGAAACGGATTGTCTGAGACCGCGTCAACGAGGCTCTCGGCCGTCAGGATGCGCTCGCTCGCAGCCTCCAGCACCTGCTCAGTCGCCGCCTGCAGCCACGCCAGCGTTGCAGAGTCGAGCTCTCCAAACTTGAGGCGGAGTTGATTCTGAAGCAGCCGTCGCTGACCGTCGAGGCGGCCTTCTTGACGGCCGGCCTCGCGGCCTTCTTGACGGCCGGCCTCGTGGCCTTCTTGACGGCCAGCCTCGCGGCCCTCTTGACGGCCAGCCGCTCGGCCCTCCTCCAACCCCTGCTTGCGGCCCTCCTTGCGGGCCTGTCGCATCCACTTCTCTGCGAGCGTCATCTTCGAGACCTCCTGTAGGTGCTCCGGTAGCAACTCCAAGTCCTGCTGCGTCAGGTGGTGTGCCGCTGCGGCATAGTACTGGACGAGATGCTCGAGGTCGAGGGTGGGCTCGGCCGCATCTCCTTGCCGTGGGCCGTTGAGCACGCGCCGCACACCCACGACCATGCCCTCGGCGGGGGTCTTCGACCACACGTGCTTCATGGCAGCCAGCGCCGCGACGCCCATCGGGTCGAGGAGCCGCGCCTCGAGCGTCTCCATCGACTGCGCGGCCAGGTCGTCGA
>Ga0164295_10002894_pt1 | contig 13984 bp, 14 predicted proteins | sample GEODES006metaG_FD_111798 | JGI IMG/M metagenome (GOLD analysis project Ga0164295, IMG submission 111798) | Oligotrophic lake water microbial communities from Sparkling Lake, Wisconsin, USA - GEODES006 metaG | ecosystem: Environmental > Aquatic > Freshwater > Lake | place: USA: Sparkling Lake...
CCAAGTTTGACCCAACGATATGGGATGCTGGAAATACCCGGGCCCAGAACTCAATTCCTGTGGGCCTGTTCACTCAAAGGAGTCACCCATGACTGCCCGATCAACGTTCCCCGACCACCCGCCACAGAGTCCTGGCGACGAGGCCGATGACGACGCTGAGGTCGTCATCGAGATGTGGGATGACGAGGAAGACGAGCCCACAGAGCATGCGTGCGGACCTCGGCCAAGGCCTCGGCTTCTGTCGGAAACGCGGCTGCTTGCCTTGGTCCGCCCAGTCTCTGAACAGCCATATTCCCTTGGTACAGGAAATCCTAGTCGGTCATTTGCGGGATTGTTTTTGGGCATGGCAATACGAAGAAAATGCCGGGAGGCATCTACCGTAGCCCTCCGTTCAGTGCGAGCCAGGGAATGGCGTCATCATTCAGTCGTGCGATTTTCTTCCATGCGTAATCCTGCTGGTGAGACGCAAGGGATACGGCGTTGCCACGGAGTAGCTCGAAGGAGTGCACTGCCAGCTTCGCGTAAAGCGACGGCGGGTATTTTGCCGAGAGCCTTACGGTCAATGGAGAATGAATCACAGCGAACGCGTTATATGCCAACTGCTGATCTATGATCTCGGTTCTGTCAGCACGGTAGATCGCATGTTCTCCTGGCAGGCACGGTGCTGCGAGAAGTGCGGATTTAAAATCATCCTCCGTTTCCGCGATCAGCAAATTTCCTGATGGCCGGCACTGACTGGCTGCAACGTATTCTATTCCTACACGCCCCGACGCTGCCCCTTGGGATGAAAGGCGAATACTCAAATCCATCAGTCCGTCGCCCTCCACGGAAAGCCACGTATGATTTTTCTGGTGCAGTCCATTACCACTAGCATCTCCTGTCGCTGCCCGAACGAACAGTGCCTCTCCGTGAATGAGTTTAACGGTGAGACCTAGCAGTTGAGCCAGGATCCCGGCAATAAACGCGTGGTCACGGCAGCTCCATCCGAAGTCCCACGTCCCTCGATTGTCGAACGGCTGTATCCAAAGCAAATGATTCAATTCGGTCCGCAGCCGTTGGGAGCAGAGCAATTCCATCGCCGTCCCGGATGCCAGGTTCTTTGGAAAATCCACGTTATGTCCTTGAGGGAAGTTGGCGGTCCACCAAAGAGCCCTACCTCCTCACAAACCGCCGACCAAACTCCATCATCGGCTCCTCCGTCGCACTACAAAGTTCCCGAAAGGTGAGCTGGAGGGTGAAGTGTGAGGATTGCTGAGTATAGACTGATTCTGCCGTCTTCGGCTTCAACCAGAAAGAGGCGACCGCCACCTAGATTCTAGATTGATGTCGAGGTCTTCGGGGTCGCATTTCCTGCCGTTGATTGCTCGAAAGCGTTCATCGGCGGCTGGTTCGTGGACGAGAAGGAAGACCTTCAGGCCACCGTCAGTGACGGCTATCCGAAATGCCCTGCTTCTCGTTCTCCGCATCCCCCTCAAGAAAGTTGGTGGGCGTGACACCGTGCCTCCTCATGCCCACGATCAGGCGAGCCACTAAGTCTTCTCCAGACCCGGTGCGGCAGAACTTCCGGTGGGCGGCCATGAAGGCCGAAAGGTCAAATCTGGGGCGCGCCGGGTTGACTGAGTCGAACATCGGCCGGATTCCCAGGGCGGGGCTGATTCTCGGTGTCGATCTGGTATACTCATCCCTCGGAAGACCGGGGTACGTCAAGTGGTCGTAAACCAAGGTTTTCCCTCGTTGAGCTAGGCTCGGGACGCCCTCAACTCGCGGATCGCACTAAATAAACATCTGATGGACGATGTCGACAATGCCGGCTCCACGAAAACGCCGCTCTCCGACCAAGTCGCCCGCCCAGCAACTGGCTTCAGAGTCAGCACGGGTCCATTGCGCCACCGAATCGCCGCAGCGGTTCGTGGATGAAAAGTGTGCTCTCTGGCGGGGAGACACCGCAGCGTTTCTATCGGGCCTGCCTACCGAACCCGTCTTTGACCTCGTTGTCACTTCGCCGCCCTATAACATCGGCAAGTCATACGAGACGAAGCGGGGCCTCGACGAGTATCTCGCCAGCATGGCGTCAATCATTGACCTGATTGTCCCGCGACTTAAGGACACGGGGTCAATTTGCTGGCAAGTGGGAAACTACGTGACCGAGGGCGAAATCTTTCCGCTCGATATCGAGTTCGCCCCGATATTTAAACGCCACCACCTTCAACTTCGTAATCGGATCATCTGGCACTTTGGTCACGGTTTACACACGCGACGCCGCTTCTCTGGCCGCTATGAGGTAGTGCTGTGGTACACGAAATCTGATCGCTATACGTTCAACCTCGATGCCGTGCGAGTCCCATCAAAGTACCCTGGCAAAAAACACTTTAAGGGGCCACGCAAAGGAATGGTTTCCGGTAATCCGCTGGGCAAAAACCCGGAAGACCTTTGGACCATTCCAAACGTTAAGAGCAATCATCCCGAAAAGACAAGTCACCCCTGCCAATTTCCAGTGGGTCTGATTGAGCGCCTTGTGCTCGCGCTAACCGATCAAGACGACCTGGTTTTTGACCCGTTCGCTGGGGTGTCGTCTGCTGGCGTGGCGGCCTTGCTTCACAACCGATGCTTCTGGGGATGTGAACTCCAATCTCGATACATCAACGAGGGCATGACCCGACTGAAGGACACCCTCGCTGGGTGCGTCCGCTACCGGTCGCACACTAAGCCGCTCTACGACCACACCAAAAGCGCCTTGTCTCGCCCTGTCGCAACCTAACACACGCTCGTCTCAGCTCCGGCACACATGCGAGCCTTACTCACCACCTTCAACTGTGCAGCGGACGTGCTTCCCGACGTCGAGCGGTGTGATTTGATGCACGCAATTGAGAGTTGCCGAATCTCACCCGCCCGAAGCGTAGCTAGCCAAATTCGTTCCCATATTGAAAGATCGCTCACATCGGCGGGGTGGTCCGGCGAGGTCCAAGTTGAACCGCCCTCCCAAATCACGATCTCTTCGGTCAAGAATCGCGTCGGCCTTTGCGTCCAGACCGGTGGCAACATGTCCCGGATGTATGCCGATGTCCTCAAGCTTCAGAAGCTCTATCTGGACAACCTGATCAACGTTGGCGCGATCTTGCTTCCAACAGCCGCGGCAGCTCGAGCCCTGGGCGACAACGTCGCAAACGCAGACCGACTAAAAACCGAGCTACCGATTTTTCGCAAAGTCATCCACCTTCCTATCGCCTTGATTGCATTCGAATAGGAGTCCATTCCATGCCTGCAAGAACCGTTCCCGCACCGCCCCGCCAGTCTCCGCTCGGATGGCCGCTCGTTGATCGCCGCGAAGAGTTTCGAACGCTCGAGCACACTTCGACACTTGGCACACATCGCATCCCGAACTTTCAGGGTCAGCCAAGCATAACTCGCCCCATATTTCGTGTTCCCTCGAACCTCCCGAAGTACCGCATTGCGAACGGCCGCACCGCTTCCGCACAGCAAGAGTTCGTCGCGACTCGCGGGCTGCCGGAAAACTTTTTTGACGAAGGGGACCCGGAGCTTGAGGAGATTCAGGACGCCCAGCACACGATACTTCTCGGCATGATCGCCGAGGAAGGATTGCGTCGAAAATTTGCCGACACAAAGAACAAGCAGGTTGATCCGATTCTGCTCGACGAGAACGGATTTGTCGTCAATGGAAATCGACGCCTCTGCTGCTGGCGAAAGCTTTTTCAGGAGGACCCAACCACCTACGCCCACTTCGGTCATGTGGATGTGGTCGTGTTGCCTCATTGCGACGAGCGGGAAATCGACAGTCTCGAGGCTGCGCTTCAGGTCGAGCAGGACATTAGGAGCGATTACGTATGGCACGCCGAAGCCAACATGATCGCCCAAAAACAGCGACTTCATAGCCTGACAACGCCAGAACTATCACGGCTCTACAAGATGTCAAAACAAGCCATCGAGTCGCTACTTGCAAAGCGGCAACTGGCAATTGAGTACTTGAATCAGAAGGGCACCCCATACAAATGGTCCATTGTTAGTGACGCCGACTACACCCTTGACAGCCTCATCAAGGCAATGCGAGCACTGCCGAACCAAGGCGACCGCGAGCTTGTCAAGCACATCACCTACTCCCTCATCGGAAACGCCGGTGAAGCAGAAGACCGGCTGTACCGCATCGTTACTCAGGTCAAGGATCACCTGCCGGCCGTGCGAAAGCAGCTGTCCGAGGCATTTCCGGCCGCTGGCGGAGCAGCTGACCCCGCCGCCATCGAAGCCTTCGGTGGTCTGGCCGCCGCGAATGGAACGGAAGTGACCAACTCGCTTAGCCTCGTCGCGGCCATCTGCCAAGATCCAGCCGCGCAACAACGTGCTCGCGAGATCGTCCTTGAAGCCGTCCGGGCCCAAGTGGAACAAGCCCGTGACCGCGACACGGCTGAGTTTCTGCTGACTGCGCTCAAAAAAGCAAACAACCATGTTCAGAGTGCAGCCGGTCACGGGTTGCGTCCTGAGTCTGAGACAGCTGGAGTCGGCGCCCAAATTCAAGCCATTCGCAGGGAGCTGGAGCGAATTGAGGCTTGGCTCACATCGCGAGGCGTTTAGCCATGCTCGACTTCGAATATCGGTCTGCTGATCGCCGAGCCGTTGTTACGTGGTCGGAATCTGATGCCGACCGTGACTATATCCGCGTGGTTCGTGACCTGCTTGTCCAGAGTTCTCCCGAGGCGCATGCCGAAGGGGCCTTCACCGTCAGCACGCCGTGGTGGCGTTTTCTCGCTCTCAGGCCCAGCATCCTTGAAGTCATCACTGCATTTGGCCTTAAGACCGCCGAGCACTTCCGTATCACCCCAGACGCGTCCCGGTTGCTTTCCCAGGCACACCGTCGAGCCGACGGATACAACGCTGCGATCAATAGTGCCGCATTGCCAGAGGCCGAGGTGCTCGCCCGGCTCGAGGCGGTGGGATTCGCCCGTCCGCTGACGGCAGCACAGCTTCGTAACGTCAGACGACTCGCCGCCGTCCCTGCTGCCGCGACGTTCTCGGTCCCAGGCGCAGGGAAGACGACCGAGGCCCTCGCTACGTTCATCTGTCGGGCAACATGGGGCGACAGGCTCTTGGTCATTTCGCCGAAGAACGCGTTCCCCGCTTGGGATGAGCAGTTGGAGGAATGCTTGCCCGATTGCAGCGACTCATTTGTCCGGCTGCGTCGCTTTGATCGGATTCCCGAACAGCTGGCGGCCGACCCCCGATTCATGATCATCAACTACCAGCAGTTTGCGCGGGTCCCGGAGATTGTAGCGGATCACCTACTCGACAAGCGCGTTCACGTCTTCATCGACGAAAGTCACAAGATCAAGCGGCGCGGAAACATTTCGACCGAAGCCGTTCTCAGCATGTCACACTTGCCGGTAAGCAAGCTGATCATGTCCGGCACCCCGATGCCCCAGTCCGTCGATGACCTGCTTCCTCAGTTCGGATTTCTCTTTCCTGAAGTACGGATCGACGAGACAAGGGTAATTGACGCCTTCCGGCCAATTTATGTGCGCACGACGAAAACCGAGCTTGGATTGCCGCCCGTTACACGCATACTCCGAACCGTCCCGATGGACCCGTTACAGGCCCGCGTGTACCACCTTATGAAGAGCCAGGTCGCGCGGGACGCCGCCGGCGCTTTGTCACGCCGCAACCGTGCCGCCTTTCAAACTCTCGGACGATCCGTAATGCGAGTCATGCAACTCGTATCTCACCCCGCTCTCCTCGCCGCGGATATCGCGCACGCACATTCCCCAGAACTTGCCGCCGCATTGACGGAGGGGCGCGGCCCCAAGATGAGATATGTCCTGAGCCGGGCGCGCAGCCTTGCCAAAGCCGGCAAAAAGGTCGTCATTTGGACGAGTTTCGTTCGTAACGTTGAATACATTGCGGCCGCTCTCGAGGACATCGGGTGCGTGTTCATCCACGGCGGCGTTGATGCTGGCGACGATGCGGATGAGGATTCACGCGAAGGGAAGTTGCGACTTTTCCACGATGATCCTAACATCATGGCGCTCGTGGCGAACCCCGCTGCCGCCGCCGAAGGCATCAGCCTTCACACGGTGTGTCACCATGCCCTGTACCTCGATCGCACGTTCAACGCTGCCCATTATTTACAGTCAGAGGATCGTATCCACCGCCTTGGGCTTCCTCCCGAACAGGCGACAACGATTGAGTTCGTAGAGTGTGAAGGCACCGTGGACGAGACGGTTCGTCTGCGCCTCGATTTCAAGGTGGGCCAAATGGCCGCCGCGCTAAACGATCCGGGGCTTAACGTCACGCCTGTCCCGATTGACATCGATGAAGAATCAGGGGATGAATTCGATGCAACGGGACTCGACGAAGCTGACGTTCAAACAATTCTCGCGTCACTCGGAGGGGGCGGCTGATGCGGCACCTGACCCCCAGCGTCGCTTCCGGATGCGTCGAGCTGGTCGGGGTCATTGGTCGTAACTCCCCAATGGCTCCCGAGCTCCATTCCCTGCGTATCTTGTCCGTGAGCGGACAGGACCTCCTTGAGTTCGCGCGGTATCTGCGCTGGATCGAACTCAGTGACACGGGCCGTCTTACACTAACTTCGGACGGTATTGCTGTAAGTGCTCTTGACGATCCTCGCGCCGCGATTCGGGCGCTCCTCGCTGCCTACATCGACATCGCACAACCGGCTTGGGTTCAGACAGCGAGCGCGGGCCGCCGCGAATTGCTTTTGCATGCTCCATCTGGAGTGCAGCAAGTGTTCGCCGAATCTGGCATGGCTTACGGATACGACGACGACATCGTGGCGTGGTGGGACTCCCTTGCCACCCGTGCTCGTCGCGTGCGGGACGACGCACTGACGGAAATTGGACGACAAGGCGAGCGACTTTCTCTCGACTATGAACGCGTGCGCACCGGTCGGAATCCGAAGTGGACCGCAGTAGAAAGCAACCTCGAGGGCTATGATATTCTGTCCACCCTTTCCGTGGCCGATGCAAGGCGCCTCAGCATCGAAGTGAAGACTTCCCAGCAACCGCCCGGTTCGGCGTGGTTTTACCTTTCTCGAAATGAATGGGAGCACGCTATCGCATCGCTGCACCACGCATTTCATCTATGGACGCTTAGCGGTGACATGCCGCGCTTAGCAGTTATCCTCGTCGAGGATGTTGCACCACACTTACCCAAAGATAGTGGTGGCGGCGCTTGGCAGACAGTGCGCGTACCCTTCCGTGCATTCGCACCAGCATTCACTACGTCTTCTTTACCACGGTGACGAGAATGGCGGCCTCCGGCTAGAGCTTGGCACGGAAACAACACGGCCGGCTGAAAAGGATTGCCGAGTAAATGGCAACAGGGCATAACGGGTGTTGTGACCGGTGCGGGAGTCCTCTAGCAGCTCCACTGCCATTGCCGGGAGTCCCAACGCCTCGTCGAGTTCTCGATACGCAAATGACCTAGCGGCTACAGGAACCCAAACAACTTAAAGACCGGGGGCTACTTCTACTGCGGCGGGCTACGGCTTCACCCATGAAGATACCGGATGGATCAGAAATGATTGCCCCTCTTCAGACTGTTGAGGCGTGCCAGGCACAACCGGGCGCAGCCAGGATTTAGCGGCGCTTGCATGCCCAATGACCTCGCGCTCGTAGTCTTCACGGCGCTGCGTAACCTTCACGACCCCCAACCGTACCTCGCAGCCCGTGGGTGCAAAGTAGTAAACGAGCACGGCTGTTGACACAGAGATTCCGACTCCTAGATGCGCGTGAATCACACAACGCCGCAGCCCGAAAGCGCGCACGATGTCTTCTTCGAGCTCCTTGGCTAAGCGACTCATGGCCGTTTGAACACTCCAACCACCCACGTAGCGACCAATCGCTTAAATCGGCAAGAAGGAACTACTGCTAAACGCCAGCCTCCGCCCCAGAGCGACTCAGCAGTTCCCACCCTACGAAGACCTCGATCCGCCGAATCACCTCCGCCGCTCGTACGCGAGAAGGTTCAACATTCCGCCTAACGAAATCCTCTAGTCGGCGGCCATCTGTCTTTGTGCCCCCTGCCGTGGCGACTAAGCGATTATGGATAACGGCATGAAGAGCAATAAGGTCGTGACCTTGGCACCAATCGAGTTTCTCCTCTTCCCCCTGTGGAAGCCGATCCATTGCATCAAATAGCTGCGAGACTTTCGCGGCCGCATCGTGATTACGCTGCGACAGCCAGGCTCGAAAAGCATGCTCGTCCCACGTCAACCCATCGTCACTTCTAAGGAACAATTCGTATGGCGGATCCGTATCAGGCTTTGAGTTCTTAAATCGCAACGACAACTTATCTCGCTTGTCGACAAACCGATATTTCCCTATTCGCGATGCTCGGTCCACAGCTAACGCAAACAAAGACAGATGCCCCGCCGCATCAAGCAACTGACGCACCGCTTCTTTATTGCCATACTCCTCTTGTACACGCTCCAAAACCGGATCGACCGCCAAAACGGTACACTCCATATCGTTGCGATCGGTATAAGCTACCGCCTTGAAAGACTGGAGCATGTTCAACTTGCGATCGAAGTCCGCATCGACAACAAAAAGAACTCGTTGGGTTCCACGCTCTAGGCAGAGTTGATGCACTTTCATGCAACTGGGACGTCCGCATGCGTTTACCCAGTCCACTCGAACTGGAAGTGTTTGTTTAGAATTCCCGAGGAACAGCCCCCTGAGGAACTCTATGTCGTCCTTGCCTTCGAGGACGATATGAAGGCCTTTTGGATGAGCTGCTTGGTTAATTTCGATTTGAGAAAATGTAGCTGTCGGCGGAATCTTCGGAAAAATGTCCATGCTTCATTCGTCCTCATCTTCGCCATCGTCGCTACCGCTCAGCAGCACAAATTTTCTGCCATCAACAATCTGCGGAGAGTGTGTTGCCACGAGCATCTTGGTTCCGGAAACCTCGCAAGCCTGTTCCAGTAGGTCTATCAACTTCAGTTGCCATGATATGTGAAGCGACAACTCTGGCTCATCTATCATGAGCAGCGTCGGCTTACCCTGTGGATGAAAAATTACCTCGTAAAACAGGACGAGCAAATGCTGCTCTCCTGACGAAAGCGAGGAGGGGAGGACTTGCTGCCGGTCGCGGCTATTTGAATCCTTGAGTCTCACAACGAATCCATGGCTCTTAGAATCCAGTTCGACCTCTTTACCTTGCAGCAAATCGTTTACCGTCGACAAAAACTGTCGAGCCCTATCATAAAGTTCGTCAAATGCGGCCAATTTTTTGTCCATGTCTGCGACGAAATAAACGAGCATCCCGCACTCCGGCGCTGACAACTCTCTCGTGGGAAACTCCGGCATGGCCTTATCGCCGTAAATCCTCGCATCGATAAGTTCTTGCTGCTTCGTTCTTACTTTGTCGTATGCCGAGCGCAACTTATCGAGTTCCTCTTTTGACGCTGCACCAGACGCATGCCCACTCTCAAGAACACGGACGGTGAAGTCGCGGTCCAGAGCTTGCGACGTTTCCGCAAACCTGCCGTACGATTCCGTGAGCCGCTTTTGCATGTCCGCGGCGCACCAATCCACTGTCTTGAGGATCGGTGTTGGTTCACCCCGAAGGCGGTAGCGCAACTGCGATTCCGCTTTAACTCGGGACCGTCGCTGCAGTCGCTGCGTATCCACCAGCATCAGGTCACAAGATTCAACAATGGCTTGCAACCACGGCTCACACACTGATTGCTGGCTCGCGACATCCGGATGATCGCGAAAAAATGCAATCAACTCCTGTGCCTTGAACTGTCGCACTGTCGACTCATCTCTGTACAAGTTGTCCCCTATACGCACTACGGGATCAACTACTTCGACGATTCGCTCCGCGGCCTCTTCGTCTATGAACGAAAACTTTTGAATTGGCGGCCGCGGCGACGTCTCTTCTTTTGGCCTAAATTCAAACATTAGGTCAACGGCGCGGAAATCGGGGCTCCTCGGCCGCCTCATCCATATTCGCCGCTGCTCAGACTCGAGTCGGCCGAAGAATGGATCCATCTGACGCCTACCGGGCATCACCTCATCAGGCTCTGGCTGCGAACGTTCCAGGCGTTCGATAACCAAATCACCGCCAGCATACTCAAGAGTCACGCACTTGAATTGAACACAAGCAACGGAAAAGAATCGCCTGCGTCCAAAGTCAGATAACAGTTTCAGTAGAGTCGTCTTTCCGCAGCCGTTAAGACCATGGATCAGAGTGACTGACCCATGGCCGCCGAGCGGGATGTCGAAGTTTCGGCCTTTTTCATTCCAAAGCGACTCTAGCCTGATCCTTCGAATCGCCACTTCGGTAAAAACAGTTTCCATCAGAACCTCGATCGTTTACAGACTACACACCGTTGTATTGCTCTACGGAAGCTGGGGAGTATTAAATCTTTGCTAGAGCACAAGGAATTCGGCACCAGTTTGTTGGGCCGCGAGCACGCCCTATGCGTTGACCGAAATGCCACTCTTTGAGACCGACTCCGCCTACCCGTCCCTCTGGCCAAAACACGGTCGGGCCGATTCACGCATGTCGCTCATCTCACTTCGTTCGTCATGAATCTGAGCCATCGAATCACCCTACATGGATTGCAGTTGGAACGCACCACTAAAACCGGCTGATGGCGTAAAGCGAGCCATCATCGTCATAAGAGTACCCCCCTGCCCGATGTTTTGTCTATATGGTCCATCGGGGTTTTTTGTGGGTGATTCCATGAGGGAGAATACCTCCTCCCCCCCGGAGGCTCACCCCATGTCTGACACGGAACTCTACCAGCAAGTCCTTCGCCTCTCAGTTCCTCGGAGGGTTACCGAGGTGAAACTCGACATAGAATCGACGCAGATCCATGTCCACGTCGAGCACGCCGACGGCAGCCTCTGGCCGTGCCCCCACTACCAGAAAGAACTGTCCTGCTACGACCACGCTCCGAAGCGAACCTGGCGACACTTGAACACATGCCAGTTCCAAACTCTGGTCCATGCCCGCATTACGCGAGTGGAATGTCCTGAGCACGGCGTCGTGCAGGTGAAGGTGCCGTGGGCGGAGCCTCACGGCCGCTTCACGCTTCTCATGGAAAGATTCGTCATCGATGTTCTCCAAGCGTGCCAGACCGTGAAAGGAGCCTGCGCCCTGATCGGCATCAGCTGGGATCAGGTGTGGCATGTCCTTGAGCGGGCCGTGGCCCGTGGACTCACTCGGAAAGACTCTGTCGATATCGCCCGCATCGGCTTCGATGAGAAGGCATTCCGCAAGGGCCATCGATACCTGACGATCGTCAGCGATATCGATCGCGGCACTGTCGACTTCGTCTCTGAGGGGCGGGAAAAAGGAGGCCTTTTGGCCTATTTCACGACGCGGACGCCGAAGCAGATCGAGGCCATTAAGGCGGTGGCCATGGACATGTAGGAGCCGTACGTCCAAGCCACCCTCGCAGCCGTTCCGCTCGCATCCTCCAAGAAAAGTCTACGACCGCTTCCACATCATGAAGCACATGACCGAGGCGGTGGACGTCGTGCGCAGGCGAGAGAACCGATCGCTCGTCGAGGAGGGAGACGATCGTGTCAAGCGGACGAAGGAGCTCTGGATCACTTCCAAGGAGAACGTACCTTCGCAGCGGCGAGCCGAATTGCGTGAGCTTCGCGACGCCGACCTGAGGACGGCCCGGGCTTGGGCGATCAAGGAGAACCTGCGACATCTCTGGTCCTACCGGGTCGAAGGCTGGACGCGTCGCTTCTTCGATGGCTGGCGCACCTGGGCGATGCGTAGTCGCCTGGAGCCAGTGAAGGCAGTCGTCAGGATGCTGGCAGGCCGCCTCGGCAACGTCATCACATACTGCCGTCATCAAATCACCAACGCAGCGGCCCAGGGCCTCAACAGCAAGATCATGGCTATCAAACGACGGGCTGGCGGCTACAGGAACCCAAACAACTTCAAGACCGTCATCTACTTCTATTGCGGTGGGCTACGGCTTCACCCATGAAGATACCGGATGGATCAAAAGCCGGGTGCGCTATGGTTTTCCGCGATTATGGGTGCTTCTACGTCGTTAAGGATGGATAGTGGATAAGAAGCTCATCTATCGACTGTACTGCGACGAAGGCCCGGGAATTAAGCGGCGACAGCCACGTCGGCGAAAGTGCGTTCAGGTTTGCGATGCTCGTGCGATGACTCAGCGTGCCAATTACAACTAGACCATGGACTTCGTTTCCGATCCGCTGTTCGGCGGACAGAGTTTCCGGCTGCTGACGTTAGTCAATAGCCATAGCCGGGTGAGTCTGGCCGGTAAGGGTGATCAGCGATTGATAGGAGACGATGTCGTGCGGGTCTTGGAGGGAGTGGCTTCACAGCGGGGCAAGCTAAAGACGATTCGATTCAACAACGGACCGCAGTTCATCTCGAGAAGCTTGTATCTGCGCGATTTCTTCAGCGGCGTAAAGCTCGACTTCAGCACGCCAGAAAAGCCCTGCGGATAATGCGTTCGTCGAGTCGTTCAATGGTCGGCATCGCGACGAGCACCTGAACCAGTACTGGTTACTGTAGCTCGATAAAGCTCGGACCCTGACGGAAGCTCGGAGAGCGATTTATAAACGCACGCGTCCATACGCGTGCTCTGGGCGATTAAAAGCGGTTCGAATTCGCGCGGTCGGCAGATGGGAATGCCCGCCTGCTGACCCTGCTTGGCTAACAACCCGGCTTGTACCGAGTTGGGGCCAGGGTTACACCTCCGTTTCTCTCTCTAGAAGTGGTGCCGTTTCAGTCAGGAAGGTCACAAGCTGCCGCAACCAACGATCTACCGAAGGCGTTTAGTTGATTGGGCCACCGTTCCAAACTCCGATGGCCTCATTCCTCCGACTTCCAATCCATCTCGACCTGATCACCATACGTCGGCTCAAGGTATTCGCCCGACTGTCTCCTCTTTTGAATCAGGGCGAGCGTTTCCTCAATCTCCCGGCGTGCCCTGTCGACCGCCGACTTGGGGAGTGTGAAAACCTCAACGTTGTACGGTGCGAAGGTCTGCACGCACAGGAAGGGCATCGTGAAATCGGCGTATCCAGACTGCACCGCAGCTTCCACGTTCCATGCCGCCTCCCAGTCGTATCCGTCCTCGCGAAAACGCTCCTTCAAGTCCTTCCAGTTGCTCGTGGTTGTCTTGACTCCATACCAGATGTCGCCGGTCACTGCGTCAGCCCGTGCCTTCCTCCTGTATCCATTGCGATCCTGCCAGAACACGCTGGTCCTGGTGCTGATCGTGGCCTCCACAAGTTCCCGAGCACGCCGGTGTTCCATGATCGAGTCCGCAATAGACCTGAGTTGTTCAAACGTCTTCGGCATGACCTTGACCCAGTGGCCGCTGCAAGTAACGCGGCCACACCACCGCCTGTATTTTTCACTTCTCTTTGAGCCGTCTGCTGCCAATATCTCGGCGGGCACGACCGCGTAGGTCTTGTCCCACGATTTCTTCTCGACGAGGAGCTGAAACACACTGTCAAAGTGCCACTCAATTTCGGTTCCCCTGTTTTCGCGAAACAGCGACACCCCAAACTCCATCGCCCGCTGGGCCCTCCCGCCGAACTTGCCGCGGCATTGCCTTGCCCACGGATAGCTGACGTGCCTCTGCTCCGAGAGGTAGGAGTCTTCGCTGCTCTCGGTATCGACGTAGCAATAGTCGTTCGTACTTGGCATGGTTGTGTTCCTCCTCAGTCCGTTTCTTTCGTAAGCCGACGCCGTATCACGTGCCCGTCTCGAGGATCTCGAACCGTTTGTTCACTTCCTGCAACGTTTCTGGGAATGGCCACTGCGGCGGTAGCAAATATCTTTCCCGTCTCCGCGTACCTTCCCGTCGATATGCTTCCGCGTCTGTGCTTTCGCCCAGCTGACGCGCAATCTCGCCAACGGGGGCTTCGTCCTGCGCGTGATCAACCAGGCTGGCCCATACCAGTTTCCTGTTGAGGATCCATTCGCCTTCGACGTGGCACCCGGA
>Ga0164295_10002895_pt1 | contig 13984 bp, 13 predicted proteins | sample GEODES006metaG_FD_111798 | JGI IMG/M metagenome (GOLD analysis project Ga0164295, IMG submission 111798) | Oligotrophic lake water microbial communities from Sparkling Lake, Wisconsin, USA - GEODES006 metaG | ecosystem: Environmental > Aquatic > Freshwater > Lake | place: USA: Sparkling Lake...
ATGCAAATATAGACATATTCTTTTTTTATTAAATAGTGTTCGCAATTTTTTTGACCTTTCTAGTTTTCTAAAAGTAGCATTTTATTTGGATGTGCTATTTTTCATAATTAAAATCGGGTTATTTTGTAAATTTGTAAAAATTTTTCGATGAAAGAGATACTAAAAAACGCATTAAACAACAGTTATTCTTACCAAGATTATAGAAAAACGGTAACTGATTTATTGCAAGAAGGAAAATCATCAGGCGCAATTCAATCCGAAGCTCTTGTTAATTATAGCCGTTTGAACGAGACGAGAATGCATCGTTTAGATAAAACAATAGTTATTGATGAAGCGAGAATTACAAAATTAAAAGCAATTCAATCTAAATACATTTGGCTTGTAATTTCTGAAGGATGGTGCGGGGACGCGGCTCAATTACTTCCAATATTCAATAAAATGAGTGAGGTTTCTGACCAAGTTGATTTTAAAATTGTTTTTCGGGATAAAAATGAAGCTCTTATGAATTTATTTCTTTCCAATGGAAGCAAGTCAATTCCAAAATTGATTATTTTAGATAAAAACGCGTTGGATGTTATTGCACATTGGGGGCCAAGACCAAAAGGCGCTATTGATTTGGTTCAGAATTACAAAGATAAATTTGGAGTAATTGACGATACCATAAAAGCAGAATTGCAAATGTGGTATTTACACGACAAAGGACTTTCTACACAAAAGGAAATTATGGATTTAATGCCTTCATAAATTTTCTTCAAATTGAATTACATCTACCGCATTTTCAACATGATAATCACCAATTTTTGTTCTTCTTAATGCGGTTAAGTGGGCGCCGGAATTTAATGCTTTACCAAAATCGAAAGCCAATGAACGAATGTAAGTTCCTTTACTACAAACGACTCTAAAATCTATTTCTGGCAAGTCGATTCTTGTAATTTCGAATTCATGAATGGTTGTTTTTCGAGATGCAATTTCAATAACTTCCCCAGCCCTAGCGTGTTCATATAGTCGAACTCCGTCTTTTTTAATTGCTGAATAAATAGGTGGTTTTTGATCTATTTCTCCTAAAAATTGTTTTACCGTTTGCTGAATTAAGTCTTCATCAACATGAGAAATAGAAAAGGTTTCGTCAATTTCTGTTTCTAAATCGTAGGAAGGAGTGGTTGAGCCTAAATAAAATGTCCCTGTATATTCTTTGGCTTGGCCTTGCAATTCGGAAATTGTTTTAGTGAATTTCCCTGTGCAAATAAGTAGAAGTCCCGATGCTAATGGATCTAACGTTCCTGCGTGACCAATTTTAAATTTTTTTGGGAGACCAACTTTATTAATTAAGGCATATTTAATTTTGTTGACCGCTTGAAACGAACTCCAATTCAATGGTTTGTCAATCAATAAAATCTGTCCATTTTGATAGTCTTCAGCTGTAGTCAAATTTGTATTATTTGAAGTAAGAAAAATAAATTACAAGAAAAACTCCCATAATTATCCTATAATAACCCCAGGGTTTGAAACCATATTTTTTTATGATTCCGATAAAGAATTTTATGGCTAAAACAGCAACTATAAAAGCAACAACGTTTCCAATTAAAAACAATTTAATATTGTCTTTCGATTGCAAAAGTAATTCGTATCCTTTCAAATGAGTAGTTTCGTAGGTTTTCAAAAACACCGAATACAACGTTACCGCCATCATCGTTGGAACCGCTAAAAAGAATGAAAATTCAGCCGCCGCTTGTCGTGTTAATCCTTGTTGCATTCCTCCGATTATAGAAGCTGCAGAACGACTTGTTCCCGGCATCATTGCCAAACATTGCCAAAAACCAATGGTCACCGCTTTTTTAATTGTAATGTCTTCTTCTACCGCAACGGTTGGATTTTGGAATTTGCTATCAATAAATAATAAAACAATTCCACCTGCTATCAAGACAATTGCTATTGGGATTGGATCACCTAAAACCGCTTCTATTTTATCGTCAAATAACTTTCCTAATACTAAAGCAGGAATTACGGCACAAGCTAGTTTGATGTAAAAATTGAATTTTGAGAAGTCAAAAAACTTTTTCCAATATAAAAACACAACTGCCAAAATAGCCCCAAACTGAATAGAAACTTGGAATAATTTTACGAAATCATCATTTTGAATTCCAAAATAAGAACTTGCAAAAATCATGTGTCCTGTAGAAGAAATCGGAAGATATTCTGTAACCCCTTCAATCACAGCAAGAATAATTGCTTGAAAAACATCCATTAATTACTTTTTTGGGGATTTGAAAATCGAATAAATGGTAATTCCAAAACCGATTAAAACCACTGTTGGCGCTAATCGAATTCTTCGGAAGCTAAATACCGCTTCATTAAAAACTTTTGGATCATCACTTCCTCCGCCTGACATCAAAATAAAACCTAATGCGATTACTCCAATACCGATTAATAGTATTTTGTAATTTAAATTTCCAAATAGAAATTCCGGTTTTTGATCGTTGTTTTTCATTTTATTTATTGATTTTAAAAGTTGAATGGTAAAGAGTTCAATTAAACATATTACCAAATCAATGAATAACCATTAATATAAGTCGTCTGTTCTTAAATTTAAAAAGCGTTGAGTGGCAAAATAAGTGCTTATCCATGTAATGGCAACTCCAATTCCCACAACACCTATCAATACTAATGAAATCATCAATTTTTCATCTAAAATACCTAAATTAGGATAACTAGAATCTAAATAAAGTAGCGTAATAATTAAAAAAACTACTGCTAAAGCCGAACCTATTAAACCTAATTTAACACTTTTCCAAATGAACGGTTTTCTAATAAATGCTTTTGTGGCGCCCACCATTTGCATGGTTTTAATGATAAATCGATGTGAATAGATTGACAATCTCATCGAGCTATTAATTAGCAACACCGCAATAAAAGTCAGGAATCCGCTAATAATTAATATCCACATACTCACTTTTTTGATATTGTCATTAACCAAACTTACTAATTGTTTGTCATAAACAATATCGGCAATCATTTCATTTGATCTAAAATGGCTTTCGATTTTTCTAATATTATCGGTGTCTATATAATCTGCTTTCAAATGCACATCGAATGAATTATAAAGTGGATTGGCGCCCAAGAATTCCGTAAAATGTTCTCCAAGAGTTTTTTCGTGATCTTTAGCAGCTTGTTCTTTAGTCACATACACACTTGATTTTACAAATTTTGCAGTTTTTAATTCCGCACTAAACGCTTTAATAACACTATCGTTTGCTTCATTTTTAAAGAAAACAGTCATTACAATTTGCTCCTTAAAATCGTCTGATAATTTCTTGGAATTCAGAACAAACAATCCTAAAATACCAACTAAAAACAATACTAAAAATATACTCAGTACTACTGAAAAATAGGAAGAAATTAACCTGCGCTTTTGAAACTTATCGAATGACGAACCCATATATCATAAAATTAAAGTGTAAAAATAACAAAGTATTTCTTTATATAAACTTAATAACGCCCAAAGTTTCAATTTTCGTACAATAAATGTAAATTTGCATTCAGATTAGCATTTGCAAAAGCAAAAACTGCATAAATAAGAGAACACATATTAAATGAAATACAACCCAATTGAAGTAGAATCAAAATGGCAAAAATACTGGTTTGAACACCAAACATTTGCTGCAAAAAATAATTCTGAAACCCGAGGCGAAGCCGAACTGAGCGTAGCTAAACCAAAATACTATGTTTTGGACATGTTTCCTTATCCATCAGGGGCTGGATTGCACGTGGGACACCCTTTAGGATACATCGCTTCCGATATTTATGCCCGCTTTAAACGCCACAAAGGATTCAATGTTTTGCACCCGCAAGGCTACGATAGTTTTGGATTACCAGCCGAACAATATGCAATTCAAACGGGGCAACATCCTGATAAAACCACCAAAGAGAATATTGCCAGATACCGCGAACAACTTGACAAAATCGGATTTTCATTCGATTGGTCTCGGGAAGTTCGAACTTCAAATGCTGATTATTACAAACACACGCAATGGATTTTTATTCAATTGTTCAACTCTTGGTACAATAGAAATTCTGACAAAGCAGAAGACATTGCAACCTTAATTTCTATTTTCGAAAAACACGGAAATGCTTCCGAGACTTCGGGATTAAATGCAGTTTGTGACGATGTAATTCAAGAATTTTCTGCCTCGCAATGGAACTCTTTTTCATCAGACGAACAACAAAAAATTCTTTTACAATACCGATTAACCTATCTCGCTGAAACGGAAGTCAATTGGTGTCCTGGTTTAGGAACTGTTTTGGCCAACGACGAAATTATAAATGGTGTTTCAGAACGTGGCGGACATGCCGTTATTCGTAAAAAAATGACCCAATGGAGCATGCGAATTTCTGCTTATGCTGAACGTTTGTTACAAGGATTAAACGATATCGATTGGAGCGAAAGCATCAAAGAAAGTCAACGAAATTGGATTGGAAAATCAGTGGGAGCGATGGTTTCGTTTGCAATAAAACCTCACCCCCAGCCCCTCTCCAATGGAGAGGGGAGCATAGTTCCTGAAAGTGGATTTATGACAGCTAATCCTGAAATTGCTAAGCAATTGGTTAGTAATGCAAGAGAAAATAGAAAAAATCCAACGGAAGCTGAAGATACACTTTGGCAAGAAGTTAGAAACTCTAATTTGGGTTTTAAAATTAGAAGACAGCATTATGTAGGTAATTTTATAGCTGATTTTATATGTCTTGAGAAAAGATTAATTATTGAGGTTGATGGAGGATATCATAATACGAGCGAACAAATTGAATTAGATGAAGAAAGAACATTAGAACTTGAACAAAAATATCTTTTCAAAGTGATTCGTTTCACAAATAATGAAGTCATTAACGATATAAGTACCGTATTATCTAAGATAAAAGATGAGTTAAGTCTTCGAAATTCTTTTAAAACTATCGAGCTTGCTCCCCTCTCCATTGGAGAGGGGTTGGGGGTGAGGTTTATTGATGTATTTACCACCCGTCCCGACACCATTTTCGGAGTTACATTTATGACCTTGGCACCCGAACATGAATTGGTTTCCCAAATAACAACTCCAGAGCAAAAAGCAGCTGTTGAAGCCTATATTGAAAAAACAGCAAAGCGTTCCGAGCGCGAAAGAATGGCGGATGTAAAAACCATTTCTGGAGTTTTTACTGGTGCTTATGCCGAACATCCTTTTTCGAAAAAACCAATTCCGGTTTGGATTGGCGATTATGTTCTTGCTGGATATGGAACGGGAGCTGTAATGGCGGTTCCGTGTGGAGACGAAAGAGATTTTGCTTTTGCAAATTTCTTCAAAGGGCAAAACGGAATGCCAGCAATCAAGAATATTTTTGACAATGTTGATATTTCAAAAGAAGCATACGGCTCTAAAGACAATGTAGTTATTGCCAATTCTGATTTCCTAAACGGATTAAATTACAAGAAAGCGACTCAAAAAGTCATTGAAGAATTAGAAAAAATAAACCAAGGAAAGGGCAAAATTAATTACCGATTGCGCGATGCTGTTTTTTCACGTCAACGCTATTGGGGCGAACCATTTCCAGTATATTATGTAAATGGCTTGCCGCAAATGATTGACAAAAAATATTTGCCAATCGCCTTGCCAGAAGTAGAAAATTATCTTCCCACTGAAGACGGATTACCGCCTTTAGGGAATGCTCCAATTTGGGCTTGGGACACCATAAATAATAAAGTTGTTGCAACAAATTTGGTAGACAACAAAACTATTTTTCCACTTGAATTGAATACGATGCCAGGATGGGCCGGAAGTTCGTGGTATTGGATGCGGTATATGGATGCGCACAATACTGAAGAATTTGCAAGTAAAGCCGCATTGGATTATTGGCAAAATGTTGATTTATACATTGGCGGAAGCGAGCATGCAACGGGACATTTATTGTATTCTCGTTTTTGGAATAAATTTCTAAAAGACAAAGGTTTTGCGCCAACCGAAGAACCTTTCAAAAAACTGATTAATCAAGGAATGATTTTGGGAATGAGCGCTTTTGTTTATAGAGAAGAAGGAACGAATACGTTTTATACAAAAAGCAAGATTGCGGGCTTAAATACTCAAGCACTTCACGTTGATGTTTCTTTAGTAAACACCTCCGATGAATTGGATATTGAGGCATTCAAAAACTCAAGAGAGGAATACAAAGACGCAGTTTTCATTACTGAAGAAAATGGGAAATATATTGTTGGTCGTGAAATCGAAAAAATGTCGAAATCCAAATACAATGTAGTTACTCCAGATAATATTTGTAACGAATATGGCGCGGACACGTTGCGTTTGTATGAAATGTTTTTAGGACCTTTGGAACAATCAAAACCATGGAATACGGCTGGGATTTCGGGTGTTTTTGGGTTTTTAAAAAAATTATGGCGTCTATATAATGATGATGCTACCGGTTGGGTTGTAACCAATAACGAGCCTTCGAAAGAGAGTTTGAAAAGTTTGCATAAAACCATCAAAAAAGTAAATGAAGACATTGAGAACTTCTCTTTCAATACGTCGGTTTCTCAGTTTATGATTTGTGTAAATGAATTGACTGCGCAAAATTGTCATGAACGTGCCATTTTGGAACCAATGGCAGTTTTAATTTCACCGTATGCACCTCATATTGCAGAAGAATTGTGGTTGCAGTTAGGTCATTCGGAATCTATTTCAACTGTTGATTTTCCTATTGTGAACGAGAAATATTTGGTAGAAAGCAGCAAGGAATATCCGGTTTCTTTTAATGGAAAAATGCGTTTTACCATAGAATTGTCTTTGGAGTTATCGGTTGCAGAAATTCAAGAAATTATCATGAAAGACGAACGCACCATTAAACAATTAGAAGGAAGAACGCCAAACAAAGTAATTATTGTGCCAGGAAAAGTAATTAACTTGGTGGGTTAGAATAAATGTCAATTTGACATTCAAAAAATTGGCTTGTAATTTGATGTAGGTTTTGTAACTTTATCTTTTAAAATATAACATTATGTCTTTATTATTAGTAGGTTTAATTATGTTGTTCAGTTGGTTGGTAAGTAACCAATTGAAAAATAAGTTTGAAAAATATTCAAAATTACAATTGAATAACGGAATGTCGGGTGCAGAAATAGCTGAGAAAATGCTCGCCGATCACGGAATTACAGATGTTACCGTAATTTCTACTCCGGGACGTTTAACGGATCATTACAATCCAGCAGACAAAACAGTAAATTTAAGTGAAGCCGTTTACAATCAAAGAAATGCCGCTGCTGCAGCCGTTGCTGCTCACGAATGTGGTCACGCAGTGCAACATGCTACGGCATACAGTTGGTTGGAATTGCGTTCTCAATTGGTTCCTGTGGTAAATATTGCATCTAATTATGTTCAATGGATTTTAATTGGTGGAATTTTCATGATGAAAACATTTCCTAGTTTATTATTAATTGGAATTGTACTTTTTGCAGCTACCACTTTGTTTTCAATTATTACTCTACCAGTAGAATACGATGCGAGCAACAGAGCTTTGGCATGGTTGGAAAACAAAAATATGCTGACAAGCGAAGAACAAGTTGGTGCAAAAGACGCATTAAAATGGGCAGCAAGAACCTATGTAGTTGCTGCAATTGGCTCAATCGCTACATTATTGTACTATATCATGATTTACATGAACAGACGATAATCGGTAGTCAAATAAAATTTGAAAAGCGGGGAGCATTATAGCCCCCCGCTTTTTTTAAACACGAATTACAAGAATTGCCACAAATTTTTAAAATTGAATTCGTGAAAATTAGTGTAATTCGTGGCAAAGTTTTTTTACTTTTTTATAACCAAATTAACGCATAACCAAATTGACTTCCTTACAATTGGATTTGTCGTTCTATTTGTTGGTCCAAGGAAATGAAGGTTTCTGTTCTTGAAACGCCTTCAATAGTTTGAATTTTAGTGTTTAATAGATTCATTAAATGTTCGTTATCGCGACAAATAATTTTGATTAATATCGACCAATTTCCGGTGGTATAATGACATTCTAAAACTTCTGGGATTTTTCGAAGTTCTTTCACGGCTTCCAAATTTCGAGCGGCTTTATCGAGGTACACTCCTACAAATGCCATGGTACTGTAGCCCAAAACTTTGTTGTTAACCGTGAATTTTGAACCTGAAATTACTCCCGATTGTTCTAATTTTCGCAACCTTTGGTGAATTGCTGCACCAGAAATTCCAATTTTATTGGCGATTTGAAGAATGGGTTTTCGGGCATCTTCCATTAAATCTCTAAGGATTTCTTTGTCGATTCCGTCTATTTCTACGGTTTGTGAATTGAGTTTCATGACTTTTGTATTTCAACCTAAATTGTATTTTTGGTTATAATTGAAAAGCAAAAATACAAAATATACTTTAATTTTATCAATTATGATTTTCTAGCCCCGATGGAAGGGAAAATCCCGTGTTGATGTGAGGCACGAACAACAACACGGATTGGGATGACAGCGGGAAATAGCTCCAAAAAAAATCAATTCACTGCACTATTGGAATTGTAGCCTTCGTAGGGCATTTCAACTTCTTTAAACACCACGCCAAGGGTTTCTAATTCGGCTAAAATGGGTAAATAGATTTCTTTTGTTATAGGAAGTTGTACGCCTGGAGTGGTTATTGTTCCGTTTAAAATTTGTAAGGTGGCAATTGCTACCGGCAATCCCACGGTTTTTGCCATTGCGGTTTGGGTTTGGTCTTCGCCAACACAAACCATTTTGGAATCGATTTGCTTTTTTAGACCGTTTATTTCATAACCAAATTTGTGGTACATCACAATCATGTCTTTATCATCGTGTTGTAACGTCCAACTATCGCTGAGTATTTTTTCTAAAATTTGGGCGGGTGTCGCGTTTTTTAAACCCACAATTTTGTTTGGATTAAAAAGATCCAACGCTACTAATTTGTCCCACATCACATCGTCTTGATCGATTTTCAAGTTCAATCGCAATTTAATTTCTACAGAATCTGTTGGGTGATAGGGCAAAAAGGAGTTGGTGAATTGGCGGTAATTCATGGTCTCGGAGTCGTCCATAACATAGGAATCGTCGGTCATTCCGAGTTGAACAAACATGTTCCACGCTTTTGAAAAACCCACTCTTCTCAACGTGCCACGGTATAAAGTTAATACCTCGTCCAATCCGTAAACGCTTCTATATTTCAGCGAATCTCTATTGGCGTAAGCTTCAAATCTGCCGTAACCTTCCACTTCCATGAACTCGGTTCGACTGAAAACTTTTTGGTAAGGGATGTATTTATAAGTGCCTTCTTGGATAAATTTTGCAGCGCCACCCTGACCGGCAAGAACTACATTTCTTGGCGCCCATGTAAATTTATAATTCCATAAATTAGTATCCGATTCTGGTGCTACTAATCCGCCGCAAAAAGATTCAAATAAGATCATTTTTCCACCTCTGTCCCGAATTTCATCGATAGTTTTCATAGCGCTTAGGTGATCAATTCCTGGGTCAAGCCCAATTTCGTTCATGAAAACCAAATTATTTTCTTTTGCTGCAGCATCTAAGCTTTGCATTGCCTCGCTGACATAGGAAGCGGTAACGAGGTGTTTTTTATAAGTAATACAATCTTTTGCGACTTCAATATGTAAGTGGGCTGGCAACATTGAAATGACAATATCGGCCTTTTGAATTTGAGTTTTTCTTTGATTTTCGTCAACTATATCTAAGGCAATTGCTGTTGCGTTGGGATGCGATTTGGTTTTTCTTTTGGCTAAATCCAACGAAATATCTCCAATGGTTAGGTGTAGGTTTTCATCAACTGATTTACCAAGTAAATACTGAATTAAAGAAGAAGCAGATCGTCCAGCTCCAATGATTAAGATATTTCTCATATTTAAATTTATAACACAAATGTAATAATTTGTTATATTTATAACTATTATATTGTTAAAAAATGAAATTTATATTTGAAAGTTAAAATGGGGTAATTTTTCAATACTAAATTATATAAGCTTATTTTTGTGGAAACATTTTTAATCATCATGGACAAAAAAATAATCAAAACAGCCGCTATTTTAGGATTTATAGCAATTGCATTTGGAGCTTTCGGAGCACATACTTTAAAGAAAATGGTTGGGATTTTAGAGCTTACTACTTTTGAAACAGGGGTTAGATATCAAATGTACCATGCGCTATTTTTAATGTTTATTGGAATTTCCAATGCAATTTCTGATGTTGCTAAAAAAGTCATTTATTTCACTACTTTATCTGGAATTCTGCTTTTCTCTGGTTCGTTGTATTTTTTAGCCTTAAATAACTTCTTACCCTTCAATTTTAAGCCTTTTGGATTTGTCACCCCAATTGGAGGATTGTTATTTTTGACTGCTTGGTTTTGGTTATTTGTTAATTATCACAGAAAAAAGCATTAATTTTTATCAAAAATGTAAAATAGATTGTTTTAAATATTTACTTTTGTGAAATAAATATTTATAATAAATTCAAATTTATGCACAACAACAGCCAATCTACTATATCGATTTCGTTGGAAAAATATGGTATCAATAACAGCGATAATGTAATTTATAATCCCACATTTGAATTATTATACAATGAAGAATTAAACTCTAATTTAGTGGGTTTTGAAAAAGGGCAATTGTCAGAGTTGGGAGCAGTAAATGTTATGACAGGAGTTTTTACTGGTCGTTCTCCAAAAGACAAGTATATTGTAAATGATCCAATTACTAAAGATACCATTTGGTGGGCCTCAGATAAAGCGGTAAATGATAATAAAGCCATTTCTCAAGATACTTGGAATGCTTTAAAACAAACAACTGTTGATCAACTTACCGGTAAAAAATTATATGTTGTAGATGCTTTTTGCGGTGCAAATGAGAATTCCCGATTAAAAGTTCGATTTATTATGGAAGTGGCGTGGCAGGCTCACTTTGTGAAAAATATGTTCATCCGACCTACAGACGAAGAATTAGAAAACTTTGGCGAACCTGATTTTGTAGTTATGAATGCTTCCAAAACTTGTTTCAAAGAATATAAAAGTCACAATTTGAATTCTGAAGTTTACATCGCCTTTAATTTAACCGAGAAAATCCAATTAATTGGTGGAACTTGGTATGGTGGTGAAATGAAAAAAGGATTGTTTTCAATGATGAATTACTATTTGCCATTGAAAGGAATTGCTTCGATGCATTGTTCTGCAAATAAAGGGGAGAATGGCGATGTAGCTATCTTTTTTGGATTGTCGGGAACAGGAAAAACTACGTTATCTACCGATCCAAAAAGAGAATTGATAGGTGACGACGAACACGGTTGGGATGAGGAAGGAGTTTTTAATTACGAAGGAGGTTGCTATGCCAAAACCATCGATTTAAGTAAGGAAAATGAGCCGGATATTTTCGGAGCAATTACCAAAAATGCCTTGCTTGAAAATGTTACACTTGACGCAAATGGTAAAATTGATTTCAAAGACGGTTCTAAAACACAAAATACTAGAGTTTCGTATCCAATTGATCACATTCATAATATTGTTAAGCCGATTTCAAAAGCGGGTCATGCTTCAAAAGTAATTTTTCTAACTGCAGATGCTTTTGGGGTGATGCCACCAGTTTCTAAACTAACTCCAGAACAAACAAAGTACTATTTTCTTTCAGGTTTCACCGCGAAATTAGCTGGTACAGAAAGAGGAGTTACTAAACCTGAACCTACATTTTCAGCTTGTTTTGGTAAAGCCTTTTTATGTTTGCACCCTACAAAATATGGAGAAGAATTGGTAAAGAAAATGGAACAACATCAAGCCTCTGCCTATATGGTAAATACCGGATGGAATGGCACAGGAAAAAGAATTTCCATTCAAAATACAAGAGCTATAATCGATAGAATACTTGACGGTTCTATTGAAAAAGCCGAAAGTCATATTATTCCTATATATAATTTGGAAGTGCCAGTTTCATTAGAAGGAGTGCATTCTGAAATTTTAGATCCTCGAACTACCTATTCCGATGTTTCAGAATGGGATTCCAAAGCAAGTGATCTAGCACAATTATTCGTTAAGAACTTTATTCAATATACCGATAACGAGGAAGGTAAAAACTTAGTAAAAGCAGGGCCACAATTATAGGATACTATTAATTCAAAAAAAAGCTTTCAGTAAACGGAAAGCTTTTATATGTTTGAAAAGATTATTTTTCTTTATTTGCTTTAGTAATATATTTATCAATTGCCATAGTCATTGAAGGGGCTTCAGGCGTTGGAGCCATAATATCTACTCGAAGGTCATGTTCTAAAGCTTCTTTTTGCGTAGAACTACCAAATACAGCGATTCTGGTATTATTTTGTTTAAAGTCAGGAAAATTCTTGAATAACGATTTTATTCCTGTTGGACTAAAAAACGCTAAAATATCAAAATAAACATCCGATAAATCAGTTAAGTCGCTCATTACAGTTTTGTAAAATACTGCTTGAGTCCAATTCACTTTTAAATTGTCTAATATAATTTTTGCTTCAGCATTCAATTGATCTGAAGCTGGCAATAAGAATTTTTCTTCTTTATATTTTTTCAATAAAGTAGTTAAATCAATAAAGTCTTTTTGACCAACATAGATTTTACGTTTTCTGTATACCACATATTTTTGCAAATAGAAAGCTACCGCTTCAGATTGGCAAAAGTATTTCAAACCTTCAGGGATTTTATAACGCATTTCATCAGCTACCCTAAAGAAATGATCCACAGAATTCTTACTTGTTAAAATGATTGCTGTGAAATTATTTAAGTCAATTTTTTGAAGTCTAATTTCTTTTGCATTGACCCCTTCCACATGAATAAAAGGTCTGAAATCAATTTTCACTTTGTGTTTTTGTTGCAACTCAAAGTAAGGGGAATTGTCCACTTTAGGTTCAGGTTGTGACACCAAAATTGTTTTCACTTTCATACTTGACATTTTCTAAATAGGCTAATTTTTTGTAAACCAATAATACATAAAATAGTATGGAGCTATTTCAAGTGCGCAAAGATACAAAATAAAATAAAACAAGTTGCCAAAGAGAATATTTTGATAATTTTTTATAGACAATAAGTAAGTTAAAACATTAGTAATCAGTATTATAAATAGAAAAAACAATATTAAATTACGTGAAATGGAGTCATTATAATACAAAAAACAATTAATAGGCAACAGAAAAAGACCAATAAATGTTCGGTAACTAACCTTTTGAAGGTTAAATTGTTCCACAAATTCCTCTATTTCAAATGCGGTGCCAATAATTTTTTCAATTAGATACTTCGATAAAATGAAAACAGTTAAGAAGGTAAATATTTGAATATATGAAATCCAATCGGTTTTGATTGTATAACCAAAACTGTTTAAAAGTAAATGGATAAAAAACGAAAAAGAGAGTATCTGAACAATAAATAAAAATATTGTAAACCAACTCATCATGAGTCCTGAATCTTTATAAACTTTTAAGTATTTATCAGAAACAATTAGTTTAATAAACTCACTAAATCTGTTTTCAAAAAGTGATTTTGACAAAGCAATTAACACTAATGAAAATAAAAACAAAGCGGTTGCCCAATCTTTATTTTCAACTATTCGAGGATGTAGTACCTGTTCGATCATATCGGTGCAAAATTACTAAATTTTTCAACCGTTTCATTTATTATAGTATTATTATGATTCTTAAAATATAAAAAGTTTATTTTTGTAAAGAAATTGACTGATTAATTATGAGCAATAGTATTGTTATAATCCCTACATATAACGAGATTGAAAATATAGAAACCATCATCAGAACGGTATTTTCGTTGAATAAATCTTTTCATATACTCGTTGTTGATGACAATTCACCTGACAAAACTGCCGCAAAAGTGGTAGAACTTCAATCGGAATTTAAAGACCAATTATTTTTAGAAAATAGAGAAAAAAAATCAGGACTAGGAACTGCTTATGTTTTTGGTTTCAAATGGGCTTTAGA
>Ga0164295_10002896_pt1 | contig 13981 bp, 9 predicted proteins | sample GEODES006metaG_FD_111798 | JGI IMG/M metagenome (GOLD analysis project Ga0164295, IMG submission 111798) | Oligotrophic lake water microbial communities from Sparkling Lake, Wisconsin, USA - GEODES006 metaG | ecosystem: Environmental > Aquatic > Freshwater > Lake | place: USA: Sparkling Lake...
AGCCGCGCCCACACGATGCACTGCTCGAGCGAAATCGGTCGCTCCGACGAGAGGTTCGCGCGGAGCGCCTCGAGGGTCGGTTTGCGCACGCCCGGCTGGCGCTCGAGCGCGCTGAGAAAGTCGGGCTGCGACAGGTACGAGTTCGCATCCTCGGCGGACTGCTTGAAGAAGCCCTCGAAGACGTCGCGGGCCCATTGGATCGTATGCTCGATCTGGTTGGGGAAGTTTTTGAGGGTGCACACGGGGATCGACTTCTCGGGCGGGTCGCGCGACGAGCCGTACGATTCGGTCAGCTGCGGAACGACCACCTGCACGTTGCCCTTGGCGCCGAGCGTGCCCGACTCGAGCAGGCTCTTTGAGTAGTAGACGCAGCGCTGGTCGACGTACAGGCGCGCCTGCACGTTGTCGAGGGCGTTGCACACGCCCGAGAGAGGCTCCCAAAACGCGTCGTCGAAGACGTCCTCGGTATCGGCGCCCACGCGCTGCAGCAGCGCCTCCACCTTCATCTGCGGGTTCATCACGCTGATCGCCGCCGCCGCCTTTTGCGCCTTGGACGACTGGATGTCCCATGAGCGGAAGAGGAACTGGCGGCTCAGGTTCGACTTCTCGATCGTGTCGGGGTCGGTGAGCACGACGCCGCCGTTCGCGCCGGTGCCCACGCCCATCATCGCCCAATTCTTGAGCATCTCGCACCCAATGGCGCCTGAGCCCACGAGCAGGTAGCGCAGCTCGAAGAGCTTCTCGACCAACGGCCAGCCGAGCACGCCCGCCTGCCCGTCGTAGCGCGTGCCACGCGGTGCCGTCTGCTCGGCCGGCAGAAGCGCCTCGCCGTTGGCCGGCAGCGCCTCCTCGGCGTCAAAGTAGAGCCACTGCATGAGCGGGTGGAACTTGCCGCTGCACGCCTTCATCACCTCTTGTCCCACGATGCCGCCAAAGAAGGCCGTGAGCGGCGCCATCTCGCCGCGCGAGCCCGAAGCGAGATTGTGCAGCAGCCGAGGCGAGAACTCGATCTGGGCGCCTGCGGCGGTCGCGAGCTTCTGAGCGAGCTCGAGCACCTTGGCCGCGGCGGTCGCGTCCGAGGGCGCGGGCAGGCCGCCGCACTCAGCCGCGTACGCATGCAGCGCCTGCACGCCCCAATGCAGCTGGTGCATCCGGTCGAATTTGCCGAAGTCGGAGGGCACGATGTTGGCCGCGTCCGGGTTGGTGATCGCCTCAGCGAGAGACTTGAAGTGGACCGTCTTATTCTGCTTGACTTGCATGATAAGCCCGCCACTCGTGTGCGAGCCCATCCCGCCTATGCCATTCACCTTGAACGAGTGCGGGTTGATCACCACGACGGGGCGTGCCTCGGCCTCGTTGAGGGCAGCCATGCCGCCCACCTCGGTGAAGCGCACGTAGTCGCCGTCTTCGAGGCCGTGGCGCGTGTCCTCGAGGCATGTGACGACGGCGGGCTCTACGGAGTTGTCGATCGTCGCCAGCATCGAGCTTGTCGGCTCCTCGCCGTTGGCGTCCACTACGACGAACTCGTCGCCAAAGTCGCAGAAGGTGTAGCCGAAGACGCCAAACGTCTCCGCCAGGATGAAGCGCACGCCGGCGGCGCGGCACACGGCGTTGATGGAGACGCACTCGGCCATGGGCACGCCGCCGCAGATTACCACGATGCTGAAGCTGCTCACCACCGCTGCACTCAGCGCGCCCGTGTGCACCTCGACCGGCACATAGTTGTTGAGCTCCGCGAGCCGCGGCTTGGTCACCGCGGCGCGCGGCTGGCCGACGTCGGCCTCGCGCAGGAAGAACTGCGCGCCGAGGTCGGCGATCTGCACGGGCACGTCGTCGTGGATGGTCACCGACTTGACGCCCGCGAGCACCACGTTCTTGGCCACCTCCACGCCAAGGCCGTTGAGGCCGACAATGAGGACGCTGCTGCCCATCATGCGCTTCATGGCATCGGCACCGAGCACGTAGAGCTGGCGGCTGTAGAGCCCCTCATCGATGCGCGTCGTCTGCGGCTCGTCCACGTCCATCGAGGTCGCCATGGGAGAGAGAAGGCGTCTCTTGATTCTTCAGCAACCTACAGAACGCGGTGCGGGCGGGGAGCGCGAGGCACGCGTGAGCGCGCGAGCGAGGGTGAGGCGGTCTTTCTTGCGGTGGGCAGGCGGCCGGGGATTGCGCCAGGTGACGGAGCGCGCTTCGGGCTCAGGCAGATAGGCGAGCGGCGAAGCGGACCGAGTGACGAGTGACCGAGAGTGGACCGTCCTGACGCCGCGATCGATTTCCCGCCGGCCTCGCTCGGAAAAGATGCTTCCAAAGTGTGCCTTTGAAGCCAGGATTTCATGATATTCACAGCATTTTGGTCTAGAAACCGCACGCTGAGTTGCGACGCACGCGCGGCGCGCGCCGCGCCCACGCTCCGCCATGCCCAAGCAGACGATGCGTATCGTCATCGACAACGGCGGATCGACGTGTAAGGTCGGCTTCGCCGGGCAGCCCGACCCGGTTCGGCTCATGACCAACGGCCAAGCGAAGTCGAAGAGCGAGCACAAGGTCTTTGTCGCCGACCAGTTTGACTCGTGCAACGACTTCTCGGCGCTGCAGTACCGGCTCTCGCTCGAGCGCGGCTGCCTCGTCAACTGGGACACGCAGGCCGAGGTGTGGGCGCGCGCCTTCGGCCCGGACGTGCTGCGCATCAACCCGTCAGAGTGCAGCCTGCTGCTTTCGGAGACGCCGCTCTGCCCGACGGCCATTCAGGACACACTTGACGAGATGGTCTTCGAACACTTTGGCTTCGACTCGTATTGCACGCGCCAGGCCCCTGTGCTCGCCGCGCTCGCCATGCAGCAGCAGCAACAGCAGCAGCAGAAGGCGCAGGCGCAGCCGACGGCGGCGGCCGCAGCAGCCGAGGACGCGGGTGGCGCGTCTTCGGCACGCCCGGCGACGCTCGTCGTCGACTGCGGCTTCTCGGCGACGCACTGTGTGCCCATCTTCGGCGGCGTGCCCCTCAACTTTGCGACCAAGCGTCTCAACGTGGGCGGCAAGATGCTCACCAACCACCTGAAACAGATCATCTCGTACCGCTCGTACAACGTGATGGAGGAGACCCACCTGATCAACGACGTCAAGGAGCGGTTGTGCTACGTGTCGCTCGACCTGCCCGCCGAGCTCGCGCTCACACGCTTCAAGGGCAAGAAGAACACGCTGCGCCGTGACTTCATCATGCCCGATTACGTTAACCATTTCAAGGGGCAGATCCGGGACCCGAATGCGCCTGAGCCACCCAAGACGGCGCCCGAGCCGCCGGCCGCCGCCGCCGCCGCCGCCGCCGCCGCGACCAAGAAGGGGACGAAGACGGGCGCCGTCGCGGCCGAGGAGCAGGTGCTCCACCTCTCCAATGAACGCATCTCGGTGCCCGAGATCCTCTTCCGACCGTCGGACATTGGGCTTGAGCAGGCGGGTGTGGCCGAGTGCGTGGTGCAGGCAGTCGAGGCGTGCCTACCTGACCTGCGCGAGGCGCTCTACTCGAATGTGGTGGTCACCGGCGGCAGCTCACGCTTTCCCAACTTTGGGGAGCGCCTCCAACGCGAGCTGCGCGCTCTCGTGCCGGCCGACATGGAAATCGGCCTCACGCATGCAAGCGACCCACTACTCGCCACGTGGCGGGGCGGCTCCCTGTTCGCCTCGAGTGAGGCCTACCCATCTCAGACGGTCACACGCGCCCAGTACCACGAGGAAGGGCACGCGCTTTGCCGCCGTCGCTTCCTCTCGCAGCAGTGCTGGTGAGCCACGGCGCAGACCGGATATGGGAGCGGAAGCCCCCTTTTACTTCATGCGGCTTACGTCGTCTGGCTCTACCGAGCGTGCCGGCACAGGTGGAGCGTGGACCCGTCAGGAAGTGTGGTGAAGCCATGTATGCGCGTGCGGTGTTGGGGCGTCATGTGTATGCGCTGTACTAAACTCCTACACTCCGACGAACATCCGATGACCGATCACAATGACCGTAACCCCGTCCCCGGCCGGAGCCCGGACGACGGCGACGCGGCCGCCGCGTCGCCCGACGCGGGAGCCGGACGCCCCGGCCCTTACCCCGGCCCGGTCGGGTCTCTGAAACGGCTAGCAATTGCAAAGTTGCACCTCTGAGTGTGAGGGGAGGGGCACGGTCCAGGGCGCAGGGCGCGTGGCAGGGGCGCCACCCGCGCAGCGCGCAGCCCCGACGCCTCGGGGGCCCGGGAGCCGCGGGACCGCTGCGGGTCGCACATCTGGCTGGTGGCACACACGGACCTGGGTCCTGATGGCTGATTCGAGCGAGGGCCGCCCGGCGGGGAAAGCATGCTGTGCCAAACCTCGGTTCCCCGCCGCCGCACGGACACCGCGTGTCGCGCGCTCCGGAATCTCAGATTGAATCTCGAATCACCCTCTGACGCGGATCGTCACCTCTCTCTCATCTCTCCTTGCCGTTTGCCGCGCCCGATCCCACGATTGGGCTCTCGCCACGTGAACGCCGAGCCTGCCCATGCCCTCGCACTCGCGCTCGTCATCAAGTCGTCATTACACCCCTGGGAGCCTCTGAGAGCGCCGTCACGAACGCACGCTGTACCTTCCAAATCGCACTGCCGTGCGCTCGTGACGGCGCTCTGAGAGGCTCTCAGAGGCCGTCGACGCTCATCGTGTAGTCATACTCTATCGTGGGGCACACGGCGCTGATGAACTTGAGGAAAAGGAACAGGTATTGCTCTGGTTTCGTCTCCTTGCCTCCAGCTCGGAGCTCGGCGCAGAGCTTCTGCATGACGGATGCATGCTTACATGGGTGAATGGAAGCGTACAGGCCGGCGTTCGAGGCAATGTGCGGGTGTGCCTCGAGGGACACTGTCTTGAGCGCGTGATCCGTCGAGATATCCTCCAGGATCTGCCCCTGGGTCAGCGGCTGGCGCGTCTCCGTGTAGCCGAACAGCCAGACTCGGCCACACTGATAGTACTTGTCGTAAGTGATCGACACGTCGTACGTGCGGGTGCGCAGAATGCCATCGGCGCTGTTCGCACCCACCCCCGATGACGGGATGACGAGTAGACTCGGGTCATCCTCTTCCAGAAACTCCTCGCAGTCCTCGAGCCCAGGAACCACTGACGGAGCTGACGCACCGGCCCTGGCACTGGCACTGGCACCAGCGACGGCGGCGGGCGTGGCGGTGGCGGGCTCGGTGGCGGCGGGCTCGGCGGCGGCGGGTGCGCCAGCGGGTGGCAGCGGCGGAGGTGTGGGCGCGCTACTGACGTTGTTGATCTCACCGCCGTGGGCGGCGTCGATGTGGGAAAGGAGGGAGGCCGTTCTGGCGGTGATCGTCTCCATGTCCTCCATGTCAGGTGCGTCCTCGTCCGCGATGGCCTTGGCCGTGTGCGACGTGTGCGTGGCCACCCAGCCCTCCGCGTCACCATCCACACCGTCCACCTGCGCCTCGTCGGCAGCGCCCGCGCCGAGCGTGCACGCGCGCCGCTGGCACGGCACATTCTTGGTGAGCAGGAACTGCTTGTTGGGTGGTAGGAAGGGCCGCGCCCTGGCAGGGTCGCCCGCCTGCCACTGCCACGTCGGGCAGCGCAGCACGAGCATGTCGCCGGCGGCCACAAACTCCGCAGGCGTGAGGACACCCTTCTCGGTGAACTGAGACTGCACGAGCACAGGCGTCATGTATTCAGCCGCACCGAGCGCCGTGTTGCGGCCCATTTGCCACATTGCTAGGCCGAGAGTACCTGAGAAGGACGCGGCCGGCACATCGCATGGCGGTGAACAGAGTGAATGGGTGCACATGGGCAATAGCTAGGCTGTGCGCACCCAGACGGCTCGACGCGGGAGCGCTCGACTCCTCGCCGCCGCCACTCATAGCAGCGCAGACGGGACTGATTGTATTTGTAATCATACGCAGTCCGCATTCCGTAAAAGACACCTAAGGACGGGACACCGTTAAGTGGCCTGCGGTACAGTACGGATCTCCAGAACTCCTTGAACTTTCTGTACCTGTTCGCCGCGCTGACGTTTCTCTTGGCAAGTTTGAGCGTTCAGCGGCCGCGGCACTCGCTGTTCGAGTTGACTCTGCTCTCGGTGTGCTCTCGGTGTTCGAAAGAATGCTGTTGGGCGAATTAGCCAAGCTGAAAGCACAGCAGGCGGAACAGAAGGAGATGAAGCGTCAGGTAGAGGTGGAGAAGATGTATGCGGCTCTCTTTTCGAAGGAGGAGGCCCGCAGGCGCCAGCTGGAAGAAGAAGCAGAGGAGAAAAAGCGGTACGATGCATTCGGTAACTATGTCGGGTTCGGGGGGTTGATAGCGTCGACCTCAGCTGTTGATGATTCCAAGTCGCCGCGCACGCAAGGATCCAGCGCAAGACCACGCATACCTTCCGCACGTCGAGCTCTACTGCCTGAGAAGTTTGGGAGCATCCAAGCACCTCATTTCGAACCTCTGACGATGCGTGATCGCCTCCTGGATACGATCCCACGCATCACTCCGACACTGAAGGAAAGCCTAGAGGTGTACTCAGACGGAAACGGACGGATCGGGCGAGAAATGTTCGACTTGGCTATCAAGGAAGCGCTGCTAAAGGATGGTCGCTGCTACAGGGAAGTACCGCCTACGGCAGACGGTGAGGGCGATCTGATGAGCCCAGCACTCATCAAGCTGTTTGATGAGTTGCATCAGCCCCACAAAGGTGACACAGGCGAGCTCTTGAAATACCAGGGTAAACTGCTACAGGTTGATGTCTGGGAGAACCCGGTGATCCGTGAGAATCCTGCCAACCCACGGCTCTTGCCCATTGAAGCCATACCAGGGCGTATTATCAAACTACGGAAGCAAAGGGATCGGGAACGCATGGAGCAGGAGCTTGCAGAACGTGAAGAGAAGGCGCTAGCGGTGCAGAAAGAGCAGCAAGAGCGTTTCGAACGAGAGGCAGCGTCACGCGCTGGCACACCGCGCGCGCCTATGGTGCCTCCTGAACCGCTCGTGCCACAGCCACCTTCAAGCCCACCCCATATGAAAAGCGAAAAGGATAAACGCATCGTGCGTAAAAAGGTTGAGCAAGCATTGGCACGTCAGTTGGCCGAGAAAGCAGCCAAGGATGAAGAGCGCAAACAGCATCTCAAGAAGCTGAATGCAGAGGCCGCCGAGAGAGCATTGGCCTTGGACAAGGAACAGAAAGAGTTTAAAGAGCAGCTGGCCAAGAAGGAAAAGGAGAAGGCCGAGAGGAACGCGGCCTTATTGCGCGAGATGACACGTGCAACACGCGAGCCTCCGCAAAGCAAGACTGAAGCGGGCGGGGAAGAGTCGATCGTGCTCGGGGGGGTGGCAGCCACGTTGGCTTCGGCGCGTTCGGATGCGTCCAGGCCGACTCTTCGCAAGGGAGGGGTGAAGTACGCCTACCCGCCAACCGGAGCGGTTCGGAGCCCCAGGTAGGTTCAGCTCAGATAGCCTTGGGGTCATGAGGGTGATGGCAGAGTTCAGGCCCCTCCCCGCGCTGATCAACCTCTACTTCATGCACCAAGCAATCCTATTCTTCGCACCGATGCTGCAAGTTTACGAGGCCGTGGCCCGCGCGTAGCCGCGAGGCCGTGCCCTGTGGGATGTGCCCACATAAATATCCGCGCTTCCCGTGCCCGAATGATGACGATTAATAGAGGCATTAATGGGGTCTCCGATAAGGATCCGATGCGCGACGTCGAGGGGTCGCACCCGACGCACGGCGTCGCGGTTACGTCGCGGTCCGGTCCCCCGGCGCCGCGCGTTCGGTTCCGGCGAGACTGTTGCGCGGTTTGGAGTGCGTGAGACTATTGAGCTGGTGCGGAGGTTCTTTAATATCTCTGGACTCTGCCATAATCCGATCCTCGATTCGCCGTCGCGCCTCGCGGCGGGGCCCCGCGCGCGCGCCGCGGGGTATCTCGCGTCTCTTCTTGTCTCTTCGGCTACGCTGAACGCTCGGCGGTGCGGCTCGGGCTCTACGCGATTCCGACCGGACGGGAAGGCGAGCAACGATCATGGATCAAGCCGGTCTTGAGCTCTCTTCGCCGGCCGTCGGTCTCGGGTCGGAGGCGGTCGGAGGGCGCGTGCTAAGCGCGTGCCCTCTGCTTGCCGCACCTGTGCCGCACGCCGAACACGCGCGTCGATGCCGCACAGACTCACGCGACCGCTCGGCGAAACACCGTGATCCCTACACACTCCTAGTCAAACTCGAACTTGTCCGTTCTCGACCACATCACTTGAGAGTGGCATTTGACGAGTCTCGTCGCTCTCCCCAGGGATTTCCCCGACGCCAATCTCTACGACCTTCTCACATGCCAACCCACGTGTTGATACCGAAGCACCTCATCGCCGTACGCATGCCAGTGCGGCTTGACGTCCCTCGCAAACAGCTCGCACTTGGGCAGCCGGTCCCATGCCTCTTCGCTCGGCACCGCCGCGTCTCCCATCAGATGCCCCGCCGCATGCTGCCTCAGAAGTGCATCGAGCGACGGCTTCGCTGAGTGCTGATCCGCATAGGGTACGCAGACGATCGCAAGGCGCCGGGGCAGTGGCGGCGACGGCTGGCGGCTGCCGCCCACATAGCCGATCAAGAGCACCTCCCACGGCTTCCGATGCGCAGAGGTCGGGTCGCTCGTCCACTTGCCGTCTGCAGCGAGCTTGACCCAGTACCATCGGGCGACGGCTGTCGCGCCAAGGCTGCAGAACAGGACCCGCTCGACAAACTCTTGCACTTTGATCGAGTTGGTGACCCATACAGCAAGGAGGCAGGCGTCTGGGGAGCGCAGAGCACTGCGGCAGCGGGAAACGAGATCGATGCTTGCATGAATCTAGTCAACAAGCAATCGGCGTCATTCGAGTGAGAAGGCTTCAACGCACCGAATGGCAGGCACCAAGTCAGCCAGTATGTCGCGCTTGTGTCGTGTCGTGTACTTGGCGGCACGCTGCACCGACTTGGAATGCCAGGGAGGGTCGAGCACCATCAGCCGATAGCCATCGGACCCGATGATTGGTCGCATCTCTCGCCACCGCCGCGCGGCGCACAGGCAGCAAGCGCTCTGTCGTGGAACGATCCAAGTGTGCCCAAGAGCAGCGAGGCTTGTGTCGGCGTCGGTGTCGTTGCGCAGGAGAGAGGAGAAGAGAAGCGGCGCGCCGAGCTCGCCACCGCGAATATCATTCACATCCACTGCCCCCACTTGGAAGGCAAAGCCACTGTCCTGCTGTTGTGTGATCAGCGACAGATTGGGAAGGTCGGGTGCCTTACCGGTGCTCAGATCACCTAGTCGGACCGGCGCTATGAGAAGCTCGCCACTCTTCATTCGTGCTACCACCGAGATGATGGCATCGCACAGGCCTGGCTCGTTCTCTACTGGGTGGCTCGTCTGCGAGCCATCGGTTTCATCGTCAGCAGCAGAGCGCTTCGTTCCTCTTCGCGTGGTAAGTGGCAAGAAGAGGTTGCGCCGGCGATGCCATGCAGAACGAGGGTCATCGCAGGCCTCCAGCATGTCGATGACCACGTACGGCCAGCTGTCCTCAAACATGGATAAGTTCGAAAAGCAAGCGGGGAAAACTGGTGTGAATGTGTATGCGGACGTGAATGAACAACAAAGGGGGTAAGGGACCGCATATCCCCCTTTGGTGGAGAGACCGCCTTTCCCCTTTTCGATAAGTTTTGATTATGCGAGGACTCAGCGACAGTGTTCGGCGATGTGTGTGTGAGGCACTGAATCTTCGGTCCCACGGTAGGAGTCGCCGCGACTTGTAGGTTCCGAAGCGGCATGCATGCCGGGCCCGACCTACTCGAAACTGAGCATGTCTCATTCGGACTCACACCTTCTAGGATGGTTCTGCTCGTCATCTTCAACGCAGTCACAACTGCCCTATACACGCTCCTCTTGAAGGTCGCTTCGAGCGTGTACGGCAACAAGCACGCTACCTTCTTGATTTGGGCCGTATGTGTTGTTGAGTACTCCTGCTGCTCATGCGTGGTCTTGTGCAGCCTTTTGGCTGGCAAGTGCATGCGGAGCTTGGTGCCGACGCCCGACTCCTCCGCCCCCCCAACCACCAATGCCGCCCTCCTCTCCCCTGCCGTTTCCGCAACCTCCATCGCCCCAACTGTCACCTGCGCCGCCCTCGAGCCCGCCGCTCTTGCCGCCCTAACCCTCATCTCCGCGCCCAGCGTGAATGCTCAAGCTCTCAAAGAGCGATCAGCTGTAAGTACGCTGGAGTACTTACGGCTGAACGCACTTGCGGCGCTGTGCAGCTCTGTCCCTGACTTGGTGTGGGCCGTGACCGGTGTGCAAGTGCTGGGTTCGATCCAAGCTGTGCTGAATCTGCTTCTCATCCCCTGTACGTACATTCTGGCGCGCTTATTCCTCAAGCAGCACTTTCACTGGTGGCAGAAGCTGGGATGTGTGGTCGTTGTCTTGGGCGCCGGCGTCGCTCTGATTCCGAGCCTCAGCAACGACGATGATTCGTCCGCTCCCACCGTCTCCGTGTCGCCGCTCATGCTGGGCGTCTGCTATTTCCTCTTCGCCGCTGCGAATCTGCCCTACGCGTACCAGTACATCGTGGTGGAGCGGATGCTTCGGGCTGGCCATGGCTTGTTTGGGCTCGAGATGACCTCGGGCTGGCTGCAGGTCGGGATGCTCCTCACGCTGGCCCCGCTGCAGGGCACCCTCCTCCGAACGCTTGGTGAAGAGCCCAGCCCGTTCAGCTTAGCTGAAGGATTGGAGTGCTTCCTGGGGCGCGACCCTGACTGCCTCTCAGCGGGCACTGGGGATGAGAAAATTGCGATGCCCTCCTGGTGGCCGGGGTTCATCCTCATCGTAGTCTCGGTCGCCTCACTCTTCAATGACCTTGCCTACTACGTGCTCGTTAAGTATGGCTCGGCCATTTTCATGTCTGTCGCGGAAGGCGCTTCAGCCTCTTTGGTCGCTGCCATGGCGACGTCGAGCTTCATGGGACCGTATCGAGAGACCGGCAATATGTACATGGTCGTCTCCTGCATCGTGTGCTCCTTTGGAATGCTCGCATGGTATCGCGGCGAGCGCCACGCAGCTCTGAGCACCGAACTTTTAGAAGCTCGTTTACTTGTTTAGTATAACACGACACGCCGTGGTACCGCAGATGAGCCGAGAGATAATCGCAGGGCAACGCGGGGGCCCCACACGGCGCGGCAGGCGCGGCACAAAACCACCGCCCACCACGCCGGCGCGCACACGCGTACGGTACGGGGTCGCGGCCCGGAAGACTAAGGTAAGACGTAACGTCTAAGACAGTACCCGCCGCGATCGGCCGCGGCCCGCGCGCGTGACGGCTGACCGCACATTCTCGACGCACAGTCCCGAGATGCGGAGATCCGGGGATTGTTTTGGGGGACGCAGAATCTGTAGCGTAGTGGTATGGTATCGGAAACGTCTCTGACTTCGGCATGGACTCCTCGGGCATGGGACTTCGGTGCAATTGGGAATTGCTTTCGGTGACCGTAGAAACTAGAATACGTTACGTATCGGGCGGTACACCACGTTGTAAATACGCCAACTCGCGAGCGCGGCGCGACTGCAGCGACGGCACGCGGGGATCCTTCGGCCTGCGCCCGCATCCCCGCATCGGTCGGAGTTGCACGCCGTCGCGTGGGTCGGGTCCCTACACCCCTACAGCCACGTACCGCATTCCGGCGCCTTACGCTCCCGGTCATGACTCCGTACAACAGTCAACTGTATCATGCACAATGCTCACTCCTCGGCACGCGGCGCACGTATCACGCGCGCGGGCGCGCGGGCACGCGCACCTCGCCATGCACTGCTGACTGTTTGCTCTCGAGTCGCCGTGATCTGTGTCGACTATCCGCGTCGTACTGGTCTGATGCTCTTCCTTGCTACGGCTTCGTCGACAGCCAAAATCGGCGCGGGCCTGATCAAATCGTCTTCTTGGTGATGGCGCTCGCGGTGTGGTGGATGACATTCTCGAGCAGGCCGATGACCGTGAAGACGCCGCCGATGATCGCGCAGCTCGAGGTGATGAACTTGTACGCCGGCACGCGCTCCTGCTCGACGACGATCGAGATCGGCGAGAGATCGTACTTGAACGCAATCTCGGGCTCGCCGTCATTGGGTTCCTCGTACCGGTTCGAGTGCACCGTGTACTTGTACGCGAGCGTGTCGAGCGAGCCGTGCCGCGGGTGCTTGATCACCTTGGTCACCACCTTGAGGTAGTGGACGTGCGAGTGACCCGCCTCAGCCGAGATGAAAGGCAGCCCGTCGAGCCGATGTGACGTTGGCGAGAGCAGCTCGAGCTGATCTTCCAAGGGCAGCAGCGTCCTCTGCGAGTGCGAGATCGGCTCGCCAAACCAGAGCGCGTCCACGGTGTGGCTCGTATTGATCATATGCACCACATGGTCATGCTCGGTGGAATGAAGTCGCAGCTTAAGGGACCCGGGTACCTTGCGCACGTTCAGATGACCAGCGATGCGGCAGCCCTCAGGGCCGTGCGCGAGGCTGCCCGAAGCGGAGGCCGCGTGCGTCGCGTTCGTCAGCTTGATGTACGCCGTCCACGCATCATCCGTGTTCAAGCTCGAATGCGCCTGCTGCACGTCAATATTGCCCTTGAAGTAGACCAATGGCGCTTCCTCCGGTCCAGCGACGAGCTGACCCTCCTTGACCGGATGCGGCGGCTTCGATTGCCAAGTGAAGCCGGCACACGCGACATTCGTGCCGCAGTAGACCTGCGCCTCTTCGGCATCCATGCGCGCGCGGTACAGATCGGAGCCGGCCGAGAGTGCGCCGTGCTTCACCACGAAGCGCGCCTGACCTTCCTTGTGCTTCACGCGGTGGGAGACCTTGTACTGGTCCATCTGCTGCTGAATGAAGCCGATGACGGCCGGCACGGTGCGCATGCCCGTGAAGAGTTCAAAGTTGACCGGATCGCCATCCTTGTACATGCGCACCGTCGGGTAGGCGCGGATGAGGTTCTGTGCGCAGAAGGCTTGATTGGCGACGCAATCCACCTGCGCGAGCCGGGCATGCCCATGGAATTGGAGCTTGGGGACTTGGGAGGCCGCCTCGAGGTAGACGGGCTCGAAGCGGCGGCACCAGATGCACCAGGGCGCGAAGAAGTTGACCACCGTCAGCTCGTGCGCCTTGAGGAAGCCGTTGAATGTCTCGGAGGTGAGCGCTTGGCTCAGGTTGGTGTCCGGCGGCTCGTACTCGTCTGGGTCGAAGACGTCGAAGGCGCCGCCGTGGGTCTCATGCTGCTGCGGGCCCTCGGAGACCGTCTTCGCGGCGACGGCGGCCGTCGACTCGAGCACGCGCTGCTGGGAGTCGAGGCGCCACTTGAGGATGTCCTTGGAGACGTTGTGTCGCTGCGAGCCGGTCATGTCGGAGACGTCGACGCTCAGGTATTCACACGGCACCTGGTGGAGCGTGACGTTGAAGTTGGCGCGCAGCACGTCGTCCAGGAGCTCGTCGACCACGAGCGTCGTCTTCGAGCTGAGTTGGAAGTAGGCGTTCAGCTCGAAGATGAAGAGTGTGATCATGACGACGGTGCCGATCAGTGAGATGATGGTGCCCGCCGTCGTGCTTTCTACCAGGTCTTCTTGGATGTGCTTGAAAAAGTTGTACTTCTTCAGCCCGCGGTTGCTCATGGTTGGCACGGGAGCGGCACAAGGTTCGCAAGCCGCCTCTAATGTGAGTCTGGCATGTGGACGCGCGGTTCACATTCACAGAAAGTTTCCTGCGCGGACAGTTCATCACGTGCCTCTGCGATTGGAGACGCGCGAGACTTGTATTATATGTTTCAGGCCGGAAGCTGCAATGTGGGGTGAAGATTGAAAAGCGGATTGGGATCCTCATCACGAGCGGTTCAGAAGTGTCTTGCTCGCCATGAAAGCGGCCGCCGCGTCCAGCTCGTCGAGCCTACGGCCTGAGCAGAAGCGCCAGCAGAGTGGGGACGCGCAGCGGGTCGTCGAGCTCGCCAAGCGGCTCGACCT
>Ga0164295_10002897_pt1 | contig 13973 bp, 3 predicted proteins | sample GEODES006metaG_FD_111798 | JGI IMG/M metagenome (GOLD analysis project Ga0164295, IMG submission 111798) | Oligotrophic lake water microbial communities from Sparkling Lake, Wisconsin, USA - GEODES006 metaG | ecosystem: Environmental > Aquatic > Freshwater > Lake | place: USA: Sparkling Lake...
ATTGCGGATGATACGGTTGTTTTTCGATGTGGTGGTATTTGCTATCAATCTGCTCAAAAATTGGGCGACGATTATGACGGTGATGCTGGAGGTCGAGTGTATCTACATTCAAATAAATGTATTGATTGTGGCGGACAGTTATCTCCATTATCAAAGCAAGCCCTCGATTCGAGGATATTATCATCGTCATTAACAAACAAGGATGAACGATCGATTGGAGTAAGCGAGGCCATTCTTCAACCCCTTCTTTCTGAACTTCCTTCTCTTTCGTTAATGTCTAGGGTGAATAAACTCCTCTTGCATCCATTCCTCGCTCACGAAGACGTGGCCTTGTTTACAGCTCTCTGCGCATTAATGCACCAACTGCAAGATAAAGCAGCTAAAGAACAAGTCGATGAAAGCCTGGGCGTTGAAGCGACAAACCTATTCTCAAGAGTGGCAAGGGCAGTGGCGATAGCTAGCATGCGAACTCCTTTTATTTCTCACACCGATTTAGGAATTGAAGTCGACATTCAGGATGAGTAAGAGAGAAGACAATAGGTTTATTAACCCACTCATTTTTGTAACCTAGATATTTATTAGTCTAGTCACTTCCGAAGGTCTCTATGCTCGACTTAACTTTTTTCTTATTCACTCAAACGCTCCTCGCCTCCTCCACTTCCACTTCCACCACTTCCGACAGGAACTAGAGTTTCCCACCCATTTGCATCTCGAACAAGGTGCATCTTCTTTTGTTGTTTTTCAATAGGTTGCGATGGCCCACCAAGAGATGAAGGAGAAGAAAATGATGACAACTCTGACGAGGTTCCTCCGTTTTCTGGCAACGTGTCGACCGGTGCACCTCCGCTATTGTGAGCACCAGAAGAACCACCACCAGTGCTACTACTATTACTACTATTACTACTGCTACTACTCAACGACTTTGCCACCTGCGCTGCCTTTTTTGCACCAAGAGCGAATTGCGCTGCATGAAACAACTCGTCCTCTTCTTCTCCTGCAGTAGAGGCAGATGACTTCTTCTTCTTCTTTCCACTCTCACCAGATGCAGCCGCAGCAGCAGCCGCCGCCTTCCTGAGTTGTTCATTCTCTTCTTTCAATAATTGCTGTCGCTTTAGCTTTCGAGCCTTTTCTTTTTCCAGCTCCCTTGCTGCTTTTGCAGACTCCTCAGCGAGGAGCTCCTTTTCAAACTCGGCAGCAGTCTTTTCAGTAATCTCGCTCATCTTCTTTAATTCCTCTTCCGTCTCTGCAGCTACGTCGCGCGTGGCGTCCTTGTAGACAAGGAAGACTGCAACCGCTACAACGGGCAGAGACAGAATCAGAGGCAAGAATGCCAGCAGACCACAGAGAATCATCACGCTTACAAGAGGGATGATAAAGAAGGTATACTCCTTTGCAATCGCATAGGTGCGACTACAGCGCTTGCACTGACACTGCAACATTATGTCAGCAATTGATCCAGACTGTGCACTAAAACCTGCAGAAGCAACTGCCAATATTGTCGAAAACACGTAAAACACGGAACAACAACTGTTAAACTCTACGAGGCTAAACAATATATAGGTATATTTATCTGCTTAAAGAGTCTTCAAGAAATGTTGCAAAGTTTTCAAGTCCTTCGTTTCCTGAAATGATCGAGCCGCAAAGGACGGTGTCTGTCGAGAGTCGATCGTACTCTCTTCTTAAGGCTCGAATCTCACCTGAGCCTTTCGGCAGCCTCTTTAGCTTGATAACGACAGGCTTCTGGTCTCCATACTCGCACGTAAATGAGCCCCCAGCCTTGAGCAGCCCTGCATCCAGTGCAGCAACAAGGGACGCTTCAACTGTGGCCGTGACGGCAACCGATTGAGCAAGAGATGAGGACGAAAACGTAGGCAAAGAAGAGGTAGCTATAACTGGCATCAATGATGCTCGACCTCGACCAAGAGTTAAACCACAGATAGAAACTATCCCGTCTTCCCAACTCAACGTGGTTGATATAGTTGATGACGTTGTGATGTTTGTTGCTCCGTCAGCGAGTGCGTTATTTATGGCAATTACCGACGATTGTTGTTGATCGCTCTTTTTGCTAGCATTAATTACTTCAGATTCTTCCACCGCTTCTGGAATCTTTTCAAATAGAGGCCCACTCGAATTAGCAGCAGAAGATGATGCAGAAGCAGAAGGTCGAATAGCTCTCTTGAAGGATGAAACCGTTCTTGTAGAGGGTTGTGGAGGAAGGCCAAGCCCCTCTTGACTATACACCACATTGCCATCGGCACTAGAGGGTAAGATTCCTTCGAAATCTCTCATGTCAGCCACATCTGTCGATGAAGATGCGTGCGAAATGCCAGCCCCCTTCTTGTTATTGATTCGATGATTTTGCGATCGAGAAAAGACACTCGTGCCATTGTTATAATGTAACGATTTCGACAAGTGCTCTTGCTGTTGCTGCAGCTGTTGTTCTCTCACAGCAGAGGACTCTGATCTCTCAGTCGCGGAAAGAACAGTGCCCAGGTCAAATTTTGATGTCAAGAAAGGAGCGCGTGGTGTTGAAGAAGAAGAAGAAGAGTTGGGAGAGACTGTCGTTCTATCCTTATTTCCTGAAACATTTACGTCTGAAAGAGACGAAGAGAGTGTTTCAATTTTTTCGTCATTCTCACTTTCTGGCACCGTAGCAGCAATGACCCTTACAAGCGGGGCGTCCCACCTGTTTCGATCATCGGGTGCTTCAAATCGAAGGTATAAATCGCGTAGGTCCTTGTCGTCATATCCAGCGTCGACTCCCTGTTCCTTCCTGCGCTTTGCATTCAGACGAATGCACTTTGCGATGCCGGTTTCTTGTCCATTAGTGCGCACGGCTGCGTCGGCTCCAACCCAAGCGCAGCAGTAGGCAGCAGAAGCAGTCCGAGCGATGCAGTATAACTCATAGCGATATCCCTTTATATAATTCAATCCATCAGCTATTACAATGTTCCACGAGGGTGGTTCTCCATCACTTCCCTTGCCAGCTTTCCCGCCTCCTCCTCCTCGATTAATTGCTCCTTCGCCGACCGACTTTCCTCCAAGAGACAATAGGCGCTCAACGCTGCCTTTAAGATGCGCTCGAGCGACCTTTTCTGCGGCGCCAGATGCGTGCTGCGAGACTTTGTTCACACCTGGAGACTCGTCTTTTGCGATGTGGACCGTCACCTTGCTGTGTTCGTCGACTAGACCGCCACGAAAAGTAAGGAGCGCTTCTTTGAGTCGTTCTGCGAATAGGCTTTTTCCAGTGCAAGGGACGCCACATACAATAATTAAACAAGAGTAGGAAGGCATTGTATATATACTAGTATATTGTATAACGTTATATCTGAATTGAAGCGCGCTCCTTGCGCTCCCGACAGTTTAAAAGATGGATCGCGTTTCTGTGTGCACTCCTAGACTCCCTTCTGAAGCTGTTGTGCACCACATACCGTGTTCAATTAAGCACGATGGCGTTGCAAAGGTGTCTACCTATTTTGTTCCTGAGCGTAATACATCAGCAGAAGACAGCTCTTCTTCTTCTTCTTCGTCGTCTCAACTCACAGCATATTTTCGAGGAAGAAAGCTTGACGGCACCTCGATCACATTGCCATCAAAAGTGACTGGATTAATCCTACGAGAGTCGGCAAACACCTCTTCGTCGGATAAAGGCGCCGTTGGCACTCCTGATAAATTATCTTCAACAGGCGAGGACGAACACCAAATTTCTAAATCTGCACTCGCTGCACTTATGGCAGAAGAAGATGATGAGGATGAGGGGGGCGGGGGTGGTGGTAGCAGTGATGGAGAAATTGAAGATGGCGGCGGTCTTTGGGGCAGTGGAATGGCAATCTTTATGGATGAAGAGGATGATGAAGAGGCAAGAGGCGGAAACGGAAACAGTGACAAGGTTGCCGGAAAAAAGAGAAAAGCTGAAGATGGTGATTCTAGCAATGCTCCTTCTTCTTCATCTTCAACGTCAGCAACCGCATCCTTTGCACCAAAGAGAGAGTACCAAATCGACGCTAAATTTTCAACGCTGACTTCGTGGTCACATGATCGGCCCGGCACAGACCACGACTTGGTCAATGTGGCCGTGGAGTGGATAGAAGTAGCTCGAGTGTTACACGACAGTTCATAAGCTCATTTCTTTCAATTATTATTATTTTGCAACAAAATCATAAACCCTTTTATGCTATCAGAAAGCCCTCGCCTGCGCCATACGTGATGGCCAAGAGAAGGTTCTTTCTCAGCAAGGCCAGCGTTGGGTACTCTGGCAGCTCAATCAAGAAGAAACACGTGTGTGAGAGCGGGATACCAGTTAAATGCCCCTTTCTCGGCACGATTGTGAACTTGACTTGCACGCCACTCGAGTTGATGGGCCACTTCCCGCGTGGAAGCCTGCTGCGGCCCCACGCGAACCGGATAAAGTTCCTCTTTTGCTCAGGGGTGAGCTCGCGCATGGCCTTCCAGAAGTTGATGATGACAGGGTGCTGCTCGTGGTAATACTTGTTAGAGTCGTACTTTGTATTGCGATACAAGTTCTCTATGTCGATCGCGGCGTCACCACAAACAAGTCGCAGCATGTCCCTCCAGCCACAGAGAGCTAGAGCTCGCGACGGCACCACAGCTGCCATGCCGTGGCGCATGCATGCGACCTGGTACTGATAAGGGGCGATGCAAGCCTGGACCACAAGAGAAACGTACTTGGACCTAGAGGCCTGAGAGGCCGAAACGAGCTCGTTTGCTCCAAGGGGAGTTAGTGGAACGCCCTCATGCTGGGAAATACAGCACCATCCAGACAAGGCTGCAGAGCTTGCTGTCGTAGGTGATGATGATGAAGACGATGATGTAATAGAGGTGGTGTCAAAGCGCGTCAACGGATACCCTGTGAGAGATGAAGCTGGCAATAAGAACCTCAAACTTCCAAACTCTTCCCTGAATGCGATTTCTGCATCTCGAGCTGTTGACGCAGCGGAAGAGGAAGAGGGAGTGGACGAACCATTGTTGCGATGCTGTTGTTGGTCAGATGAAGAAGAGGAGGCAGAAGAAGAAGAAGAACTTGGTTCAGAACCACCAATGACGGTAAATGTTGTCGTCGATGATGATGAAGAAAGAGTTGTCGAATCGTCTTTTCGCTCTTGACGCAACTGCTGGGCTCTAGTGGCGTCAAACTCCCAATTAAAGACCCTCAAGAGGTGGCCTCCAAGTGCCGAGTCGATCGATGAAATGTCGATTAACGTCAATGGCTCGTCGACAAGCAGTTTCCATACGACAGCGGATAAGTCAGCTTCAAGGTCACTCGCGTGGGTGCGAATGGCAATGCCAAAGACTCTCCCGACCCACGCGTACATGGTTGAAGCTAGAGCCAAGAGCTGAGGAGAGATCGATAGTGTATCTGAACTTGAAGCGCTCGATGATGATGATGATGATGAGGTGGAGGAGGAAGCTGACGATGACGATACGGACGATGATGCATTAATTGGGTTGTTTCGAGGACTAGTCGAAGTTGAATGAGAGATGGTTGACGGCATCATCATCACCGGCCTGCCTTTTGGGACCTTTGTGGTAGACGAAAAGAAGGGAAACGATACTACCTCAGCGCCAGGGGTAATATTAGCTGGGCAATAGCGAGGGTTAGGGAGAAACATTCCGTCGCCGACAGACGTCACCATAGGAGGAAGAACAACACCTCCAACCCTTCCTACTCCGCTTCCTCCTCCTGCGACATTCATCGACGCAGTGTTCATCATCATCATCCCTGAGGATGACCCACCTCCAACAGTGGATGTCGCTCCAGTATCGTCGAGAGCCCTAGTCGCAGCAGCATTTGGGGAAAGTAAGAACAAATCAATACCAGGAGTGTCTCCAAAGAGATCCTCCATGCAACGAGATAGCGTGTCCCGGTACATTCCCCCCCAATCCTTACCCTCCTCGTGTTCGCCCGCAAGCGACACGTACATCACTTCAAAGAGGGTTTCCCTCTCATTGAGCTTGCATCGCATGAGTCGATCTCCTATTTTGCCCTCAATCATATATCGAGTGAGCTGAGCAAAGGTGCAGAGCGAGAAGAGAGGGTCCGAGACATTGTGCTCAGCAGAGGCCATTGCCTTTTGGTTGTCAATCAGAACCCTGACGCCTGATTCGCCGGAATGCTCCGTGGCTTCGATCGCCTTTTGAATCAGGTTTTCCTTCGCATCTACAAGGATTAAATGAGGAACTCGTCTTAGCATGGCACCAACAGAAAGAGAGTGAAGGTAGTGAAGCGATGAGCCAGTAGCGGCAGCAACAGCAGTGGTAGCAGCAACAGCAACGACAGACGAGGAATTCCTATTGTTATTCTTATTACTGTTATTGTTGTGAGCAGACCCGGAAAAGGCCGTTAAATTTGCGTCATCTGAGGACCACGACATGTCGATGTATTGGATGCAGCGCTTAAGAAGGCTGTTGATCACAAGAATGATCGACATGCGTATGCGGAGAGCAAAACCGCAAATGTCGTCGCTTCCGTCATTCTTCTTGACGCGAAACTTGTCAAGGAGGGGGTACGAGGACGCGTCTGCTTCCGTCATTTCAAACCTCGAGGGCTGGATCTCTAGAGAGCCGCCTAGATTCAGCCTGGCTGAGTAGGACACCATCAACGCGACTGTGGCCTCGTCTTCTGGAATCGAGAAGGAAGAGCAAGCGTGGTGTGCGCGCCAGATCAAGTCTGTGCTCAGGCCAGAAACATCGTTTGGATCAAGCCTGGTGGCGAGTAGCGTAGCCCGAAGGATCCACGCATCAGGAACACGCCGCCCAGTGACCAGACAGAGTAGCAGGTCACGCAGATGAGCCAACGCCTCAACTTCCGTCATTGTTGAGATCAACTGGGGTTTCACTAACATGAGTGGCGGCTGGCCAGCAGAAGCAATTAGTAGGTCGAACGGCTCTGACGGTTTGAACGCAGGCACTGACGCATCGCACCGTGCACTGGTTGCGAAAATCACCCTCGCGGCGTCTGCAATCACCGGCAGTGAAGAAGAGGAAGAGGTAGACGATATAGTGGTGACGGTAGTGGAGGCAGCTGCAGGAGCCGTCATTGCCGTTCCGCCACCGTTTAATTGCACAAGGAGTCCGTTGCCCTTGAGGTCCGTCGAGTCGTAGATCTCGCCGCGGGTCGCGCAGAGCACTTGCAGCTGGATTCTTGCTCGTTTGAGTGCGCACTCTGCTGCTGCTGCTAATTCAAGCAGCTGCTGCAGCTGCCTTGGAAGGAACATGACATTTGCCATCTCCGCTTTAGATTTCATATCGAGGGCGAGAAATCGAATCAAGTCTGCAGCATCTAACGGCAAGCACGTGATTCGTTGTAATAGAAGCCTCTCAACTGCTGGGTTGTTAACCAGGAATGAGGACGACACGTTTAGATTCTTGATCATCTCTACGGTTTGCTTCGTTCCCCAGCTTGTGTAATCAATATGCGACGGCGTGATGATTAGATACTCTGGGGAGGCAAATAGGCTATGCAAGAAGAGAACGATCTTTTCTTTGAATGGGGCTCCAGACGTGCGCAAGTAGTCAAAAAAGGCCGCAATCAGCCTTCCGTTGTGCAGCGTTCCTTTCACCAAGAGTTCGTGTGAGAGAGCTGACCCGGTGAGAAGGTAGTCGAATTGATAGAAAGCCCACAGCAGTGACGTAGAGCGAGGCACACTGCGTTCACTGCCCCACGTGATATCGGTGAAGGGCGTTACTGTGAACTGCATTCCCCATCCTCCATCTGGAACCGACTGCCGAAGAGTCCTTCCTGGCGACGCCCTTCCCTTCGCGATTACCCAGAGCAGCGAATCGCAGTTCGAGATCATCAGGGGCTGAAACATATGCGCAGGGCCTGACAAACACGCTATTAGCCGACACGATGAAAAGGACGATGAGGATGACGCATTCGAGGAGGAGGAGCGGCTTTGGTCGTTGGCCATAGACGTGCCTGATTCAGCCGAGTCGTTATAATTCTGCCCGGCATCTCTAGATCGCAGTGATACTCCTCCTCCTCCTCCTCCTCTACCCCCAGACTGCGCTGCGTTTCCAGGCGACAGAAGCCTAGAAACGACCCTGTCTGCTCCTTCAAACTGAGAAGCGAAGGAGGAAAGGATCTTCGTCCACGACCGTCTCTTCATCTCAAGGGCTCTCGCTGCCTTAAGCGGTGAATAGCTAGAGGCAGCTCCGGCTCCCGTCGCGCCCACATTTCCCGTCACTGCTGGATCTGACTCATCAGCGAATATCAGCACGTACGACGAAACGTCCGAGGGGTCCGTGGAGCATCGAGGGTCAAAGGTCATCCAGAGAGAGGTGGTTCCGCTAGAGCTGCTGCCGGGGGTAGCGCCGAAAAAGACGGAGCCACACTCGAACGCGTCTGTCATGGACGCCAACGGGTGCTTACTAGACTTTGTGACTGTACGAGCGCCAGCTCGTGCACAAGAGTCTGCAGCTAGCGACAAAGAGACGAGGCTGTCATTTACCAGCGTAAATGCTAGAGAAGCGGATGGATCCACTTGCTGAGGTTGCTGAGCAAGAGAAGAGTGAGACTGCTCCTCAGAGCGAGACGTTGGTAATGACGAAACAAGAGGAAGAGGAGGGGCCGGAGTGTCGCAATGCGGGCAAAGAGGGGTCAGACTAGCAGCAGCAGCGGTAGTAGTAGCAGCAGCAGCAGCGTTATTGTGTCGATTCTGACTGTTGCTGCTGCTGCGATATGATAAAGAAGAAGTTGTACTAGTTGCATCGTCAGAATCAACGATAGCGTCGCAGCTCTTGCAAAGCCATACACGCCTCATGTCCTTTGTCGATGATGTAGATGTAGCAGTCATTTGCGAGGAGGAAGATGAGGAAAGGAGAATGGCAGGATGGAAGTATGGAATACGTACTTCCTCTGCTGCTGCTATCTGTGTGAACAAGGACCTCAACGTGGAGCTATATGAGACGCTCGCTAACCCCCCTTGAGCATTCGCTGAGAGAGAGACGGTCGTGGTTCCAGTCGAAGACGAAGAGCTCTGCTGTTGCGTTGTGCCAAGAAGCGCTGTTGATAAAGACGATCCGAGACCAAGCACGCCTCGATTTGCCCCTACATCTCTGTATTCTAGAGTGGTAAGTGATGGGCCGCCCCCGTAGAAAAAGCCACAGTTGGATTGAAACGATGACGATGATGACGATGATACGTCTGAACTTGATTCATTATTTTGGCCTGATTCGAGTCCAGCGTCATTCTCTGCTGTTGTTGTTGTTGTTGACGATGACGATGATGCAACAGAGAGTGATGTCCCTGTTGGAGATGAGGCAGTGAATCCCTCCACCTCTTCTGCAGTCACAAGCGTTAATAGCTTCAAAAGAGAGATTTGCCCAGGTAGAATTCCTCCTCCTCCTCCTCCTCCTCGAACACCACCTGCATCTGCTGTTAATGCTGATGATGAAGCGAAAGCTAGATTGCTTTCTGAGTAGTTAGGTGTCGTTGATGCCATTGACAATGTAAAGAGAGAAGTGGATAAGGGAATGTGCGCAGGGAACGAAATAAGTACAGACAAGAGGCACGCTCTTGCAATTTTGACAGAAGCGCTTAACGAGATCGTAGTGATCGAGTTTTCCAAGTTTTGAAGAGACGCTGTTGTGTGTTTCTGAAGAGGAGGCACTTCATCTCTCTTCATCAAGGAGGCCAAGTTTGACGTCGACAGGATAGGAGATGAGGGCAAGAGAGAAACAATGTCTGCGTCTGACGTGGTTTTGTTGCGAACTATGTGGAGCCAAGAAGAGGGAACGTCAATAAACTCGACTCCTCTTTGAGACGCATGATGGCTAGAGCGGACACAAACAGTGGTCATGTGGATGAATTCCTCCGTGGAAGAGGAAAATGAAGTCGGCGCTGCAACTCCATTGATGATCTGACGGGAGGTCAAAAGAGCATCTTGCCTGCTTTGGGTAGAATATGATGATGACGGTCGACCAACGCATACAGCGTCATCCTCTTCTTCTTCTAGAAAAGGTCTCCTTTTAGCAGAGGAGGCACGTTGAAGATCATTGCTACCTCTCATCTCTGTCGACATCGTCGTCATTGTTGTTGATGATGATGGAGAAGAAGAGGATACGTTCTTGATGGAATAGTGCCGCACAACCTTTGCAAATAGACCTAGACCAGCCGTATCTGGCGTAAGCGTCAATTCAACAGCTCTTGAGAGACCCAGAAGGGATGCAGCCGTCATTGATAGTGCCGAGTGGGTAGATGTGAAGCTATCGCCAGCGATGACAAGGTCTCGCAACAGTTCCCCTTCTGACCGTCTCGGTGCCACCCACACAAGGGTTCCGCACGGGACTTGATCGACTCTGCAGCGCGGCAAGGCCACAGACACAGCACTAAGCCTGCGAGGAGGAGGGGCTGGCGACGGAGACCCAAAAGGACTCGAGTAGCGAGATGCAACAGGAGAGGGAAGAAGGGGGAAAGAAGAAACGTTGAATGTGACCCGAGAGTGGTGGATGATATGTCGTAGACCAAACATGGCAGCAGAAGTTTCTGTCGCAAAGTATTCTCGAGCTGACATACCAGCGAAGCGCCATAGAGAGACTATGGGCTTCCTAACGACTGGATTAAGAAGAGACGGAGCGAATGTGTTTCTAGAAGAGGATGTGCCTGTTAAAGACACGCCTTGCACCCCTTCTTCTTCGTCGAAAATCATGTGATCGTCTCCTTCGTCTTCTTCATCTTTGAAGGACTCCATTGAGACGGCAGCGATGGCGGCCGTCGTCGTTTTTATCGTTGCCATTTCATGAGAGGGCTGGCTCTTCTTAGTCCACGGCGCAGCTGTTGTTATCTGGCTGCTGGGAAGAGAAGATGAGGAGGAAGTGTCGATGATGGTGGCTTGAGCGATAGCTTGCATCTTGAGCTGAGAGCGAGCTATTGACGAGAACAAGCACGACGCACTGCGAGAAGCAGAGGCGTCTGACGTTTGAAGAAGGCTCAAGAGACGCACAGATCCACCACTACCACCACTACCACCACCACTGTGGCGTTGCTGCTGTTGATGATGAGGAAGAGCAGTCGATCGAGATGTTTCTCGACCAAGACGTAGATGGTTACTCCTATCACCTCCCTCCTTTAATCTTGAAGACTTTAGTGATCCTTCGTCGCGATAATGATGGCTATTCTTGTAAGCAGGTGAAAACAACGCAGACTGCATTGGTTGCACTTCTGCGGAGTGACGAGAGCGAATCTCCTCGCGATTGCGCTTTTCAGATCGCAATTGGTCCAGTTTGCGCAGGTGGTCCCCGTTTTCCGGTTTATAATTGAAGGGAAGTCGAGGGGGGAGATCGATCACTAATGGTTCAGTGAATGCGATGCCCTCAACAATACACGCGTCAAGACGAGGAGCTAGAAGAAACGATGACATTCCTGCAGGGGCCATGAAGGAGCTGGCGCTTCCGGAATCATCGTCGCTGCTGGCCATTGGCTCGACGCCATCCCGAAAGGGAAGAGGAGAAACATCATCGTTATCTGAAGACATCAAATTCTCTATGATCGCTGCCTTTTCGGAAGCGCTTTTTGATTCACCTCCACCAAAACCATCGGAAAGTGTCCTATTTCGCAATCGTTGCTGTTGCTGTTGCTGCTGTTCAGCTAGATCGTTAACAACTGTGCAGACAGGAAACGCCATTGATGCCATCTGCTGGATAAGAGCATTTAAAAGCCCGCTCTCTTGATGTTGCTGCAGCTGCTGCTGTTGTGCTGACATGGCATCGAGTGACAAGGCGATCGTGCCTTGCAACGAGGAAGGAAGGATCATCGATGGCGATGATGATGATGAAGAGGAGGAGGATGGCATTTGCTTGATTGGAGAAGCACGCCCACCAGCAGGGGACATGGCTGAGTTGGACGATGAATCACCACGCTTTGATGAGAACCAGGAGGTACGAACAGGCTGTTGCGGAGTTTGTGTAGAAGGTATCTCAGGATAAACAGTCGCAGTTCCTCCTCCTCCTCCTCCTATTCCTATTCCTCCTAGATACAACGATGAAGATGACGAAGTACTTGACGGAAGAGAGAGCGCGCTTGGAAGTGATGCAGTGTAGAAGGCGCTCGCTGACTTAAACGCGCCTTGAAAGTAGCCTTTTGGCTCAGGGTGGTCCAACAGCCACTCAGACGCCCTGTTTGCATCGCCCCTAAAGTCGGAGAGAGCCTTATAGCACCAGTATCGAGAACAAGTTCCTCCGAGAAGCTCTGCAATGTCTGCTGTGGTGTCCCATAGCTTCAGATCGGCGTTCTGAGGCGCCGGTACTGAGTCGCCGATAGCTGGCGACGACAGGCTCATCGACGGCGGAGGCTGAGGCGACGATGGCGAAGAAGAGATGAACTGAGGAGACGCTGGCGGAGAACCGCTGGATGTCATCATCATGCTAGGATCGCTAGCGAATCGTTGAAGAAGAGGACTTGAGACCTGCCTGCCCAGCGTGTTACTAAGCGAAGGGAGGATTGAAGCTGCAGAGTACGCTGCCTTTTGCGACAGATCCGACGCCTTGTTTGCCAACGCCAGGGCACTCTTTCTGCTGAATTCACCTCCAATAGTGCTATTGTAGCTGTCACCACAATACAATAAAGCGGCTGTCACGGGATCAAACTGTTGTTGTGGTTGTTGTCTTTGAACAGCGTTACTTGTCACCAAAAATGACCCAGCATATGCATCACCTTGTCCCTCATCAAAAGTGATGTCGTCAATGGCTTGTGTAGCGAGAGGACTTTGTCTCTGTCCAGTAAGGAGGAGGACGATGGGGTCAATCGTCGAAGCAGATTTTGACGAGGACGATGATGATGATGATGGTGATGAGGAGGAGACCTCAATAAGAGTCGCAAGATCTTCTCTGGCTGCTTCCAATAGACACGATGACGACGGAAACCTGTTGAAGTTTGCAGAGATGGGGCAAAGCGCTAAAGCAGTCAAATGCCGAAGACAAGCGCCGTTCTTTACAAGAATAAGAGCGTCAAGAAACGGGTTGCGGTTAAGAGACAAGGCAGGTAGTGGCTCAAGCGTTGATGCTACAACCGTTGATTCACGCTGACGCTTTTGTCGAAGAAGGAGCTGTTGCTGCTGCTTTTTAAGATCCTCGCACAACGCTTTGGCCTCTGCTGCAGCGAATCTACCAGTGTTTGAGATAAATGATAACAAAGCTGTGCTGGCTGAGAGGCGCAGTTGAGATGTCAGCACATCAATCGTGTATACGAATGATGAAGATGATGATGAGGTTGATGCAGAGTTGTTTTGATTGTTCATATTTGTGCGAGATAAGGTCGGCAGTGGAAGTGAGAGAATGTCAGCAATACTCTCCACAAGCGCACTTGGGTCAGCTAGAAACGCGCACGTGGGCTGCGTTTCGTCTTGAGGTTCGCGAATGGCGTGAAGAGGAGTAGTGATAGAGCCGTTGACTTTTGCGGAGGGGTTCTTAGAAGTCTGATGTTGTTGACGACGATTATGATGATGATGATGATGATTCTTCACATTTGAATCAACAGACGTTTCATTCGCATCATTTTCATCATCATCAACAGAGTTCTGCGTTGTTGAGGACGATGTTAAGATCACCTCTGCAGTTTGAGACCCAAAGTCAACGGACTTGACGAAACAGCGCACAAACTTGCCACTGCTACTGCTAGTGACAGCGCTGGCATTGTCGGATTTACCCTTTGTTTTTCCTTCCTTTTCAGAGGAGGAAGAGTACGTTGAAGATGAAAGCCCTCCGCTACCACCGCTGCTACCTTGTGCGTGGTTATGCAATGTTGGCGTTTTGACCATAGCAGTGACTCCTGCCCTTACCCTCTCCCAGCCAAAAGACAAGGCAACAAGAGAAGAATAGGCTCTCAGAATGTCCCCGAAGCACTCTGAGCCGAACGCTGTATTGTTTTTCGTTGGATTCGCTGATTGTTGCTGTTCTCTATTCTTTCTTAACGATGATGATGATAAGAGGAAGAAGGATGTAAGACGAGCACTTCC